>Ga0208113_1001298_pt1 | contig 12030 bp, 12 predicted proteins | sample Knorr_S7_td_NADW_FD_185598 | JGI IMG/M metagenome (GOLD analysis project Ga0208113, IMG submission 185598) | Marine microbial communities from Southern Atlantic Ocean transect - Knorr_S7_td_NADW_ad_2505m_LV_A (SPAdes) (version 2) | ecosystem: Environmental > Aquatic > Marine > Oceanic | place...
TCGCTGAGGTCGGGGTCGATGCTGGGCGTAACTAGGACGTCGAGGGTGTCCGTTTCCGTCAACGTCTCATCATCTCTGAGCTTCAGCGCCCCGATCTGGACGATCTCCATCTCCTCGCCGGGGCCGCTCCACCGCCGTTGGGAGGCGCCTTCCCAGGACGTCCACTCCAGGTCCATGATGGCGAAGACTCCCCGTTCCGCCATGTTATCCGTCCGCCGGCCCGACGCCGCGCCGCAGCCGGTCGTTGATGGCCCGGCCGAGGCCCCGGTCGGGCACCGGCATCACGGCGATGGCCTCGAAGGGTGGGCCGTCGAGGGCGCGCATCATCGCGAACAGGTTGGCAGCCGCTTCCTCCAGATCGCCGGTGGGGCTCAGGTTCATGGCCTCCTCTGTCCCCCCCGGCGCCCCGGGGCCGAAGGCCAGGAAGCCCTCGCCGGGCTTGGGCTCCTCGGCTTCAAGGCGCAACGGCAAATTAGGCGCGTAATGGCGTTCCTGCATGCCAGGCGACTTCTGCGCACCGCCTTGGGTGGCCACGTTCTTTCCTGGGGAGGCGAGGGGGCCGACGACGGCCTCGATGTCTTCCGCCGCCACGCCGCCGGGCCGCAGCAGCACCGGGGAGGAGCCGGACAGGTCGATGACCGTCGATTCGACGCCGACATGGCACGGACCGCCGTCGAGGATCATGTCCGGGCCGCCCTTGCCGGGCCCGGGCAGGGAAAACACCACGTGGCCGGCCGCCGTCGGGCTGATGCATCCGGCCTTGTTGGCGCTCGGCGCTGCCACCGGCACGCCGGCTTCGGCCAACAGCGCCTGGGCGACCGGGTGATTGGGAACGCGGACAGCGACCGTATCCAGCCCGGCACTGACCAGCAGGGCGATGCGGTCGTCCAGACGCGGCAGCACCATGGTCAAGGCCCCCGGCCAGAAGGCTTCGGCCAGGGTTTCGGCCGCCGGGTTGAAGCTGACGGCGGCGCGCGCCTCTCCCAAGTCCCCGACGTGGACGATCAGCGGGTTGAACCGGGGCCGGTCCTTGGCCTGGAACACAGCTGCGACGGCTTCGTCGTTGGTGGCGTCGGCACCGAGGCCATAGACGGTTTCGGTGGGAAAGGCGACAAGCCCGCCTTCGCGGAGGCGCAGGGCGGCGGCAGAAATGTTGTCGGCGTCGGGGGCAACGATGGGGGTTCGGTCGTCGGACACGGTCAGCTGGAGTTCCCGGCCCCCAAGACCCCGGGCCCCTTGGCGACGAACTGGGGGTTTTCGAACCCGGGCTTGCCGTAATGCAAATCGTTGCCGTCCAGGTCCTGAACGGTGCCGCCGGCGAATTGGAGGATGGCGTGGCCGGCGGCGGTATCCCATTCCATGGTCCGCCCGAGCCGGGGGTAGATATCGGCCGAGCCCTCGGCAATGAGACAGAACTTCAACGAGCTGCCGGCGCTGGTTTCCGAGGCGATGGTGTAATCGGCCAAAAAGATATCGACCTCGGTCGTCCGGTGCGAGCGGCTGACCATGGCCACCAGCCCATCGACCGGCGCCTCGCGGCATTGGATGAGCCGTTCTTCCTCGTCGCCGACCTGCGCGAAGACGCCTATTTTGGCCCCCCAATAGGTGTGCTTCGTCACCGGCACGTGGATGACGCCGAGCGCCGGCCGGCCGCCGTCGATCATCGCGATGTTGACGGTGAATTCGCCGTTGCGGTTAACGAATTCCTTGGTTCCGTCGAGGGGATCGACAAGCCAGAAGGGCGCGTCACCGACCACCGGCGCGTTGCCGGCGGCGAAGGATTCTTCGCCGACGATTGGGAACTTGTCGGTGATGCCCTCGCGGATGGAGCGAATAATCAACGCCTCCGCCGCCTTGTCGGCTTCGGTGACCGGCGACGAATCCGCCTTGGTCTCGACGGCGAAGTCGGTCTCGTAGATATTCATGATCTCCTGGCCGGCCCGTTTGGCGACGTCGCCGATCTGTTCCAGAAGGTCCAATGTTATGTTCAGCACCCGTTTTCTCCTTATCCCTTAAAGGCATGATCCCGGGGCCGGGGCCGGATGTCAATTGCCGTCAGGAGTAAGGAATCAGCCGACGGTTCCCCAGATCGACGCCGGGTCGTCCAGGTCGGTGGTGGAAATTTCCAGGGCCGTGAACCGCCAGGCCTTGAAGGTGTCGGACCAGTGGTCCTTGGACAGCCCGGCCTTGGCCTTCAGGTGTTCGACGAAAACCCGGGGCTCGCTTAGCTGCGACCAGACCGAGGGCAGGAACAGGGCCCGTTTCTTGCCTTCCTCGATGATCAGGCCGTCGGTGCCGGGGCGAAGCAGGCCAAGGAATTCCTCTTGGCTGGAAAACGCCATCGGCGTTTGCCGACTGAGCACTGAAACCGAAACCTCGAGGCCTAAGACCTCATCAGGCTTCAGGGCCGGGAAGCGGGGGTCTTTGAAGGCGGCGCGGAAGCCGTTTTCGGAGACATCGACGAACAGCGGCCGGTGCGCTTCCGAGGTGCCGATGCAGCCGCGAAGTTTGCCGTCGCGCCGCAAGGTGACGAAGCACGCGCCGTGCTTGGCCAGCTCGGCGGCGCAATCAGCGGGCCCAGCGGGCAGGGCCTTGGCGTGCTCGAGGCCATATTGGATCGAGCCCGCCGCCAGCGCCAACAGGGCTTCCCCGTGCCGGTCCAAGAGCGCCCGGGTGGTGGCGGCGAAGGCGACTTCGTTCCCGTCGTCCGTCTCGTCCCTTTCGTCCCCCTCGTTCGGGGCTTTGGTTTTCTGTTCGGGCTTGTTCCAGGTGACGGTGACGGTACGTTTAGTTGGTGCTTTTTTGCCCTTTGGGGATTCTTTTTCATTTCTCCCTGTCAGGGCTTCGCCCTTTCCCGCCTCTTGAAACATCCACGAGCCGTAGCCGACGACCCGGTCCTTAGGACCGGCGGTGTCGCCGGAATTGCGCATATCCAGGGTCGTCACCGTCAGGCCCCGGCGCTTGGCGATTTCCAGAAGCCCGCCGACCGGGAACCGGCCGCAGGCGCCGTCGCGGGAAATCGCTTCCGGGTCGAGGGTCTCGATGGCCCGGCAGGTCTCGGAATCGATCTTTCGGGCGCTGTCGTAATCGAGGTAGTGGCTGAGGTCTGAACTGACGACGATCAGGGTCTCCGGCCCGCCCCAAAGCGCGTCAAGCACCTCGGCAACCTGCTCCGGGGGGGCCTCGCCGACGACCAGGGGGACGACGGCGAAATCGTCGAGGACAATTTGCAGGAACGGCAGGTGGACTTCGAGGCTGTGCTCTTGGGTGTGGGCGGCGTCGAAGACCTCGACCTGGAGCAGTTCCAGGACCCTCGCCGCCGCCTCCTTGTCGACCGGCACATCGCCCAAGGGCGTGGCGAAGGCGTCGGCGCCCGAAAGCGCCAATCCCTTAACGGCGACGCGGTGGCACGGGCCCAGCAGCACCACCCGCTTGATGACCGACGCGGCGGGTCGGAGCAGGGCATAGGCAGAGGCGGCGACGGCGCCGGAATAGACATATCCGGCGTGCGGCGCGATTAAAGCCTTGGGGACGGGTGCGCCGGCGGTTTTTTCCACGTCGGGCGGGCCGGCGCCGTCGAGAAATTGGCGGACCGTGGCTTCCAGTTCGGCGGCCGAGCCGGGATAGAACTGGCCGGCGACGGCGGCTTCTCTGAGCGAATGCATGGCAAACGCGCTCCTGGTGTTGATTGTTTAAGTAATGCGGCTTGGCCGCCCTGTAAAGGGATCAGGAGGCCGGATAGCCTTATTATCCGCCGTTGTTGCGCCTGATTTTTCGGTTGTTCCACTTCTTTTCGGCGACGAAGACGGCAACGAGCAGGATGGCCACGCCCAGGAGAATCAGCGGCCCGTAGCTTCCCCCGGGGATGTCGTCCGTGGTACTGCCATGCGCCAAAACCGGCGGAATCAGGGTAAGATATTCCATGATGCGGGATCCTTCGAGGATAACATACCTGTTCGAGTCTAAAACAGTGAGTGAAATGTATTTGTACGCCCTATATTACAAGAAGGAAGACGGCACCTTTGAAGGGCCGGCTGTCGGCCTGTTCGAGAGCGAATTCGAGGCCAGGAACTTCGTCTACCGGGACGCCAGTTGTCCGCGAACGGAATTTGAAATCGTCAAACACGAAGTTCACCGGGACAAGGGTGATGAATCAAATAAACCAAAAAAACGATGACCTCACCGGCGCCTTTCCGGGCCGTTACTGGCACGCCCTCGAAGACGGCCGGGTGCAGTGCGACATCTGCCCGCGGTTCTGCAAACTCCGCGACGGGCAACGGGGGCTTTGCTTCGTCCGCGCGTGTCATGACGGCGAAATCGTCCTCACCACATACGGCCGCTCGTCGGGCTTTTGTGTCGATCCGATCGAAAAGAAGCCCTTGAACCACTTCCTGCCCGGCACGCCGGTGATGTCTTTCGGGACCGCTGGGTGCAACCTGACGTGCAAGTTCTGCCAGAACTGGGACATTTCCAAATCCCGCGAACTTGACCGCCTGCAGGAAAAGGCGTCGCCCGAGATGATCGCCGAGGCGGCGGTAAAGACCGGCTGCAGATCCGTCGCCGTCACCTACAACGACCCGGTGATCTTTCTCGAATACGCCGTCGACGTCGCCCAGGCCTGCCACGAGCGCGGCATCAAGATGGTCGCCGTGACCGCCGGCTACATCTGCGAGGAACCCAGGGCCGAATTCTACCGCTACATGGACGCCGCCAACGTCGATCTCAAGGCGTTCACGGAAAGGTTCTACAAGGAGCTTTGCTCGAGCTCGCTGGCACCGGTGCTGGAGACGCTGAAATACCTCAAGCACGAAACCGATGTCTGGTTCGAGATCACCGACCTGCTGATCCCGGGCGAGAACGATTCCGAGGCCGAGATCGAGGAAATGACCCAATGGATCATGGAAAACCTCGGCCCCGACGTGCCGTTGCATTTCTCCGCCTTCCATCCCGACTGGAAGATGATGGACAAGGAAAACACGCCGAAGGAAACCCTGTCGCGGGCCCGCCGGATCGCCCTCAAGAACGGCATCCGCTACGCCTATACGGGCAACGTCCACGACCCCGAGGGCGACACCACCCTTTGCCACCAGTGCGGCGAGGCGTTGATTGCACGCGACTGGTACGAGATGTCGGCCTGGAACCTGGACGTCGGCGGCAATTATTCCGGCAACTGCCCCAATTGCGGCACCGTCCTGCCCGGCGTCTTCGACGGCCCGCCCGGCGATTGGGGCCGTAAGCGCATGCCGGTCCGTATCGGCGCCGCCTGACGGCAATTCCCAATATCTCCTGCTAACTCCCCCGATAACTCCCAGGGGGGGCGACAGGCCCCGTGACAGGTGGGGGGCGAACTGTTAAAAAATCCCGGCTGATTTTTTCCCCCGGCCATCGGAAGCGCGATGTCGAAAAAATGGTTGGCCCTGGCGCTGAAGTTCCTGGTGTCGGGTTTCTTGATCTGGTTTTTGCTGTCCAATATCGACCTTGGCCAAGCCATGGCGCGGGCGGCCGAGGCCGATCCCAAAATGCTTCTCGCCGCGGTGCTTGTCATTTTGGTGCAGGTCGGCGTCGGCGGCGCCCGCTGGGGCGTGGTGATGAACGCCATCGGGGCGCCGTTGGGTTTTATCCGCTCGGCGCAGCTTTTTTACATCGGCGCGTTTTTCAGCCAAACCCTGCCATCGTCCGTGGGCGGCGACGGGGTGCGCATCTACAAGGTCTATCGCCAGGGGCTGGGGCTGCGAAGCGCTTTCAATGGGGTGATCCTGGAACGCGTGGTGACCGTGGTGGCGTTGGTTATATTGGTCGGCGTCACCCTGCCGTGGTTTTTGCCCAGGCTGGACGAAACGGCGAGGGCGATGGCCGGGCCGGGACTGGGCATCCTCGCCTTGGGCGCGGCGGCGGGCTTGTGGTTGCTGATGATGCTGGACCGGCTGCCGGAAACGCTCCGCCGCTGGTGGCTGGTGCGCGGCCTCGGCAATCTGGGCGTCGACGCACGCCGGGTTTTCCTTCATCTCGATCATTTGGCCCCGGCCTTGGCTTTGGGTCTGGTGACCCACGTCAACATCTCATTCTGCGTCTTTCTTCTGGGACTGGGACTGGGGCTGGAGATCACCCTGATCGACTGTCTGGTGCTGGTTCCGACCGTGCTTTTGATCATGACCCTGCCCATTTCCATCGCCGGCTGGGGTGTGCGCGAAACCGCCATGGTGGGGCTTTTCGGCCTCATTGGCGTTCCCGGCGAAGGGGCGCTGGTGCTGTCGGTGCTGTTCGGCCTCGTCGGCATCGCGGCGGCGCTTCCCGGTGGCGCCGTGTGGCTGGCCAGCCGCGACCGTGGGGAGACCATGAACTACCGAACCCCTGATATTGAAAACGGTAACGGGGCACCAGCCCGTTCCGGCGCCGGGGAACAGGACCAAACCCAGCAATAACCCTGCCGGTCAAATGGTTCCAACTTACCAGATAGTGCTCTAAAGTCTGGGCTCCATCGTTCAAACAGAGAGGTCGTTTATGAAAATCGTCTTTTCCGGGCCGGGACTGGCCGCCACCGGGGCCCTGGCGGTCGGTGTCCTCGAGGGCGGAAAGCTGACCCCGTCGGCCGTGGCGCTAGACAAGAAAATCAACGGCGGCCTCCGGCGCGCCATCAAGGCCGGTGACTTTACCGGCAAGGCCAACCAAGGTCTGACCCTGATGGCGCCCTCCGGCACCCGGCTCGACCGGGTCGTCGCCTTCGGCCTCGGCAAGCCCGGCCACCTGGACGAGGGGGCCCTGCACAAGATCGGCGGCGGCATCTATGCCCTGTTGGGCCGATCGGGGTCGAAAACCGCAAGCGTTGCCCTCGACTCCCTGGACAGGGCCAAGATGACGGCCGCTGAGATGGCGGTCTGCATCGCCGAAGGGGCGAAACTCCGGTCCTACCGGTTCGACCGCTACCGGACGAAAAAGAACAACAACAATAATAATAACAGCCGCCCACCGACCCTCGGCGCCCTGACCATCCGCTGCCGGGGCAGCCAGAAGGCAAAAGCCGCCTTCCGGGCCCGGGACAAGGTGATCCAGGGCGTGTTCTTGACCCGCGATCTGGTCACCGAACCGCCGAACGTGATTTATCCCGAAACTCTGGCCAAGCGGTGCAAGGAACTGACCAAGCTCGGCCTCAAGGTCGAGGTCCTGGGCGAGGCGAAAATGCGGCGCCTCGGCATGGGGGCTCTTCTCGGCGTCGGCCAGGGGTCGGCCAGGGAAAGCAAGCTGGTGGTCATGCAGTGGCTGGGCCTGCCCAGGGGCAAGGCGCCCCGGAAAGGACCGCAAGTCCGGGCCACGATGCCGGTCTGTTTCATCGGCAAGGGCGTCACCTTCGATACCGGCGGCATTTCGCTGAAACCGTCGAGCGGCATGGAGGAAATGAAATACGACATGGGCGGCTCGGGCGTCGTCATCGGTCTGATGAAGGCGCTGGCCGGGCGCAAGGCGCGGGTCAATGCCGTCGGCGTCGTCGGCCTGGCCGAGAACATGCCCGGCGCCAATGCCCAGCGGCCCAGCGACGTCGTCACCTCGATGTCGGGCCAGACCATCGAGGTCCTCAACACCGACGCCGAGGGGCGCCTGGTGCTGGCCGATGCGCTGCATTACACCGACACCCGCTTCAAGCCCCGGTTCATGATCGACCTGGCGACCCTGACCGGCGCCATCATCGTATCCCTGGGCAGCGAATACGCGGGATTGTTCGCCGACAACGATAAGCTTGCCGAACAGCTCACCGAAGCCGGCAAGAAGGTCGGCGAGAAGTTGTGGCGGATGCCCTTGGGCGAGGCCTATGACAAGTTGCTGAAGTCCGATATCGCCGACATGAAGAACATTTCCGGCGGCCGCGGCGCCGGGTCCATCACCGCGGCCCAGTTCCTGCAACGCTTCGTCGGCCGCACCCCGTGGGCGCACCTGGACATCGCCGGCGTCACCTGGGCCAAGAAGGACCTGTCCACCGCGCCCAAAGGGGCGACGGCGTTCGGCGTCAGGCTACTGGACCGGCTGGTCGCCGACCATTACGAGACGAAGTAGGGGAGTGGTTCGGCCCGCGACAGGGCGGGACCGACAATCGTGACCGAAATCGCCTTTTATCACCTGGAAAAATCGCCGCTGGACCAGGTGTTGCCGAAGCTCCTGGAAAAGACCCTCGGGGCCGGCAAGCGGGCCCTGGTTTTGGCCGGCTCGGAGCAGTGCGTCGAGGCGCTGGCGGGGCTTCTGTGGACCTATGAACAGGGCTCGTGGCTGCCCCACGGCACCGAACAGGACGGCTCGCCCGAGGACCAGCCGGTATGGCTGACGGCCGCGGACGATAACGCCAACGGGGCCGAGTTCTTGTTCCTCACCGACGGCGCGACTTCCGCGCACATCGGCGACTATGAGCGCTGCTTCGAACTGTTCGACGGCCGCGACGCGGCCGCCGTCGACGCCGCCCGGGGGCGGTGGAAATCCTACGGCGAGGACGGCCATGACCTGACCTATTGGCGCCAGACCGGGGCCGGCGGCTGGGAGAAGAAAGAGGACTGAGAAGGGGTTAGGTAAGAATGAACTTCAACCCCGCGACCACGAGCGCCAGGGTCAACAACCGGACCCGCACTGCGCATTCCTGGACCAAGTCTTCGGCCTGGTGGTGATTACCGGCTAGGCTCAGGGCATAGCCGTAAAGCCTCGGCAAATAGGCCTCGATTCTTGCGCTCTCCGTCACTGGAACTCCCCGTCCCTGAGGCTACATTTAAGAATCGCCTAATGTGGTGGGCGGCACAAGTCCAGGGTACGGGAATGGGCTGCACCGACAGGGCGTTTGTGGCAATTTGAGAGCTCCGCATCGCGAAAGGGGGGAGGGACGCCATGACCCAACGCTGGAAAAACCGGCCCGAGGGTTCGACCTGGGGTGATTGGGGCGAGGACGACCAGAAGGGGAGGATGAACCTGTTGACGCCCGAGCGCGTCAAGGCCGCCGCCGGCGAAGTCACCGAGGGCTTGAGCTTCTGCCTCAGCCTGCCGCTCGACCTGCCGGGCGGCAACGCCATCAACCCGAAGCGCCACCCGCCCGAATTCAAGCCCGTGTTCGTCGGCGAGGACGTCTACTTCAACTACGTCTGGGATAAAGTCAAACCCGGCGATAAGGACGTCAGTTGCGACGAGGCGGTGACCCTCTATTCCCAGTATTCGACCCAGTGGGATAGCCTTGCCCACATCGGCTCGGTGTTCGACGCCGACGGCGACGGCGAGCCGGAGCCGATCTATTACAACGGCTTCCGTCCCGGTGAACACGTCGGCGGCAGCCCCGGCGACGGGCAGTTGGGGGCCCGCGCGCTCGGCATCGAGAACATGGCCGAAACCTGTGTCCAGGGCCGCGGCGTCATGGTCGACCTGCACGCGCACTTCGGCGATGAGCGCGTCGCCGTCAATTACCAACAGTTGATGGAGGTATTCGAACAAGACTCGATCACCGTCGAGGAAGGCGACATGCTGTGCCTGCACACCGGCTGGGACGATATGATCGTCTCCATGGACGGCGACCCGGACGCCGAAAAGCTGCACAATTCCTGCGCCGTTTTGGACGGCTACGACGAGACGTTATTGAAGTGGATCACCGATTGCGGCCTCGTCGCCATCGTATCGGACAACATGGCGGTGGAAAACTCCGGCGGCAACGGCGACACCCAGGGCGGGCGCTCGCACCTGCCGATCCACCGCCATTGCTTGTTCCGCCTGGGCGTCCATCTGGGCGAGTTGTGGTACCTGTCGGAACTGACCTCCGCCCTCAACAGCCGCGACCGGTCGCGTTTCCTGCTCACCGCGCCGCCACTCCGCATGCCCGGCGCCGTCGGTTCGCCGGTGACGCCGATCGGGACGATCTGAACATCATGCTGACCTTCGATCCCAAAAACATTGGGCCGCTTGACGGCATCCGGCTGCTCGACCTGTCGCGACTGATCGCCGGCAACATGCTGTATCGATGAAAATACTCATGAAAAATTCCCGTTAGCGGCGCTTCATCAGCATCAGCGCCGCGCCACCCCCGGCCGCCGCCAGGAGGGCCATCGCCTGATAGGCGCCGGAGCCGTAAAGGGCATAGAGCTTGCCGGCGGTCAGCGAGGCTGCGCCCAGGGCCAGCCCCATGACGATCGCCGAATAGAGGCTTTGCGCCGACGCCGACAGGGCTTGGGGCATGCGCCGGGCGATGAAATAGATGGCGCCTAGGTGGGTGGCGCCGAAGGTGAAGCCGTGCAGGGCCTGCATGGCGATCAGCACCAACAGGCCATCCGAGGCCCCGGTCACCGACCAGCGCAGCGCCCCGGCCAGCCCGCCCAAGGCGATCAGCCGGACCGGGCCGAAACGGCGGATCAGCCGGGCGCCGAAGGCGAACAGGATGATTTCGGCGGCGACCCCTTCGGCCCACAGCCAGCCGATGACGTTTTCTGAATAGCCCTGGGCCTTCCAGTTCAGCGTTCCGAACCCGTAATAGACGGCGTGGCTGGCCTGGATCAGGGCGGCGGCGGTGATGAACAGGCAGAACGGCCGGTCACGCAGGACCTCGAGCGCGGCTAGTCGCTTGCCGGTCCGGGCCGGGACCGCCGTCGCCGGCAGGGCCCAGATGATGGTGACGGTGACGGCGAGGCCCGACAAGATCGCCCAGTAGATGATGTCGGGATCGCGCCCAGCGAGGACATACCCGGCGCCGACGGCGGTGGCCATGAAGCTCAACGACCCCCAAAGCCGGATGCGGCCGTAATCCAGCTCCTTGCCGGCGCCCGGAGAAGTGGAATCCCGGCGCTGCGACAGCATGGTCAGGCTTTCGCCCAAGGGCATGATCGGCGACCACACGGCGAAGAACATCACCGTTACCAGAAGCAAGGCCCAAAACCCGTCGGTGACGCCGAATAACGAAAATGCGGCCAGCCCCGCCACGGCCAGCGCCAGCATGATCCCCCGCCGCTGGCCGCGCCGGTCGGCGATATGGGCGATCAGCGGATTGAAGACGACCTTGACGCCAACCCCGGCGGCAATCAGGGCGCCGATTTCAGTCGCCCCCAGCCCCTTCGCCGCCAGCCACACTGGCCAGAACGGTAAATGAATGCCGATGAGGGCGAAGACGGCGCCGTAAAAAAACGCCAGGCGCACCGAAATCCCTGTACCGGGGTCGGGGACGGGTCCGGCGGGGGGTCCGGGGGCGGGGGCAGTCATGGTCTTGATCTTGATCCTTGGCTTAAGGCTGGGTATTGAGAAGCCAAGATAATGCGAAAGCCCGAATCCCGGAAGGTTTAAGCCTTCCCGGAGGGATCGCCAGAGGGATCAAAAGGGAGGACCCATGAAGATCGCGGTATTCGGCACCGGCGGCGTCGGCGGGTATTTCGGCGCCCGGCTGGCGGCGGCCGGCGAGGAAGTGCATTTCATCGCCCGCGGCAGGCACCTGGAGGCGATACGGGAAAACGGGCTCAGCATCGAAAGCCGGCTCGGCGACGCCCATGTGGATCCAGCCCTGGCCACCGACGATCCGGCCGCCGTCGGCCACGCCGACATGGTGATGGTGGCGGTGAAGCTCTACGACACCGACGAGGCGGTGCGCGCGTGTGCGCCCCTGGTCGGGCCGGTCTCGACGGTGGCGTCGTTCCAGAACGGAGTCACCGGCGGCGACGCGCTGACCGCCGCCTTCGGGCCGGAACGGGTCATCGGCGGCACGGCGGCGATCGCCGCCATGATCTCGGCCCCCGGCGTCATCACCCATACCGGCGCCATTGCGACCATCGCCTTCGGCGAATGGGACGGGATCGCAAGCCCCCGCGCCGAGGCCTTATTGGGGGCGTTCGAAAACGCCGGCGTCGAGGCCACCCTTGCCAACGACATCACCGCCGCCATCTGGTCGAAGTTCGTTTTCCTGTCAACTTTCAGCGCCATCACCTGTGCGCTCAGGCTGCCCATCGGGCCGATTCGCGAGGACCCCGCTCATTGGTCCCTGTTCCGCCGCGCCATGGAGGAAACCTTCGCCGTCGCTGGCGCCCGCAGCGTCGCCCT
>Ga0208113_1001300_pt1 | contig 12006 bp, 9 predicted proteins | sample Knorr_S7_td_NADW_FD_185598 | JGI IMG/M metagenome (GOLD analysis project Ga0208113, IMG submission 185598) | Marine microbial communities from Southern Atlantic Ocean transect - Knorr_S7_td_NADW_ad_2505m_LV_A (SPAdes) (version 2) | ecosystem: Environmental > Aquatic > Marine > Oceanic | place...
ATGCCTTCGCCCCTACGTTTTCAGAGTTTTTTACTAATGACGTTGAGATTCAGAATGTAGCGGTAGAGTTTTTACGCTTAATGACCTTGGTGTATCCATTCGTTGCCATTGCGATCATATCTGGTCGGGTGATGCAGGGTTTAGGGAATGGTATCCCAGTTTTGATTATTACAATAATCCGGGTACTTGGTGTGTCTGCTCCACTCGCAATGTATTTTAGTTTTGTATTGAGCAAACCTGTGGAGTGGAATTGGTATGCTATGATGATATCTACAAGTATTGCATTTGTGATCGCTGTAAGTTGGGTAAGAATAGAAATGAATAAATTAAACAGACTAGAAAAAGTTCCGATATGAGTCGTCTATCAGGTTCTGAAATAAAATCCAAACTCACAGGATTAAATGGCTGGGTGTTCAAAGATAATGCGATTATAAAAATATTCACTTTTAGTGCCTATATGGATGGAATCAAATTTGTGAATAAGCTGGCAAATAAAGCCGAAGCGGCTAATCATCACCCGGATTTGATCATTGGCTGGTGCCGTGTCGAAGTTGCCTTTACATCTCATGATCAGGGCGGAGTGACAGAAAAATGTCTGCAAATGGCAATAGAAACGGATGCAATTAAACTGTAACCTATAAGTCTACGAATTTGCCTTCATCTGGCTTAGAATCCACGTCACCATTGAATTTGGCAATATATTCACCAGTTTTATAAGCCACCGCATTTGCCATGGATAAATAAAGGTTGGAACTCCCTTGTCGATTGCATTCGCAAAGATGGGTGTTGCTTGTTCGAGGCTCTTAATAAATGGTGTAGATTTTATTTCTGCCGTCATAGGTGTTTCGATAAACCCAGGACAAATTGTAACTAATTTAATACCATCATTTTTCATAGTGATACGCCAGGAATCAAACATACGGCGCATTGCCACTTTTGATCCTGCATAACCACCATGTATTGGGAGAGACAGAAAACTGGCAACTGAACTAATACCCACGATTGTTCCGGATTGCTGCTGTATGAGAGTCGGGATGAATGGGAATATGGTATTAGTGACTCCGAGTAAATTTGTTGCAAGAATATTATTTATTTGTTCGCTATTTCCTGAAAGTAATTTATCGTTGCCTCCAATCCCGGAATTGGCTATAACAATATCGATACCATCCGCAACAGCAATAAATTCACGCGCAGCTTGGGCACAATCATCTGGTTTCCGTACATCAAGTCGAAACACATAAACTTTTGAGCCTGATTGGCGGCATAGTTCGGCAACTTCCTCAAGAAGATTAACTCGCCGCGCAGCTAACCCTAGGATAGCTTTTTGCTGCGCATAATACTCTGCTAAAGACCTTCCTATGCCGCTGCTGGCACCAGTGATAAAAATTCTTTTTTCTATTTCATTGCTCCTTCATTCAAAATGGGAAAATCATTCCTTCCCTGGCAGTGTGATACCCTTCTTTTACTATGTTATAGGATGTAGCCGATTGCTTATTCAGAGCTGGGTTTGTGTGGTTAAAATGTATAAAATGTATTTTCCGGCGATCTTTATCTAAAAGGTTGCTAAAGTGATATATACTTTCCAAAATGAAGGGATGTGGAATCTCATCTATGTTGCGATTTGGAAGTTCGCCTATGGAATAAAAAGAACCATCAAGAAGTGCATAGCTATGTTGTTCAATCCATAGGCTAATATTGTGCTCCCAGCGTTCCCATTTGTCAATATCGGGGATATAGATCAGCGACTCATTTGGTCCAACGATAGTGAATCCTACTGTTTCAGAAAATTCATCTCGGTGAGGTACTCGAAAAGGTTCAATAATCAATTGCTTGCCCAGGATAATTTCTTGTTGGTCCATAATCGGATTCAGATGAATATTTTTTAGCTTTACAAGCTGGCTCCAGGGGCCATTATTTTCTAGGAATCGTTTCATTCTCGGCATGGCATAAACAGTTATATTTCTGGCGCCCATGACTTCGCGTCCCAAATGCATCAACCCAGTATAGTGACCAATGTGAGCATGAGTGATAAAGATCCCTGCTAATCTGGCACCGTGCTTTTGGGTTACTGTATGTAATTGCTCGGGAAAGTCAGGGGTTGCATCAATGATCCAGGCCAGTCTGGTGCGTGGGTCAATAATGGCGATGCTGGCCACTTTTTCTTTGGGTCTTGTGTTATCCCATAAATCTCTACAGCAGAGTTTCATGCACCCCGCATGGGGATACCCGCCATCCTGAGCGATACCTAAAACTACTGCATAAGGTTTATCCTTGGGTGTATTATTAAACTCTGATCCAAAAGCCAGCGAACCTAATACAAGTATGGTTAATGATAACCTGATCAAAATATGAATTAGAGTTTTATGAAAATCTCTTTACGGTACAGCCAATACAGAACCAGCCACCAGCCAACTACGTGGGTAAGTGCGAACAGGAAGGACCCATTTAAATTTCCCGCAACGGGCACAAACAAAGTTTCATATAAATAAGAATACCCTGATGTTAACTGTCCTTCAAGATCAAATTTTATTTTTAATATAGTTTTTGTCCAAATGCCTGACATAACAAAAAGAAAAATAGAATTGGTCCCAAATATTTCGAAAACCCAAAATTGATTTTTCCACTTTTGAATGTCAACCATCCAAACCAAAATCGCAAGTGTCAGTGTAGCGATTCCGGAAGTGAAAAGCACGTAAGAACTGGTCCAGAGTTGTTTATTTATGGGAAAAATGAATCCCCAGATCCATCCGCTTACTATTAAACCACTTCCCCAAATCGCCATCCGTTTTATATTATCTAGAAAGTCTTTTGTTGTATGGAGCATTCCGCCTACCAGGTACCCAAGAATCACTGTTACAATTGACGGTAGAGTGCTTAGCAATCCTTCCGGGTCAAAAGGAATGCCTGTGCCGCCATAGAGATGTGTTTCACCTAGAATCATTAAATCAATCTTTCGGGCCATGTTGATTTCTAATCCATAAGGGTCACTGCCACCTCCGATCCAGAGCAGTCCCCAATAAAAAACAAGTATCCCGGTCCCAGCTATCAAGAGTTTTCGAAAGTCAAGATACATTACCAGGATTGCTGTGATACCATACGCCAAGGCAATACGCTGCAGCACTCCCATTATGCGGAATGTGCTCCAGTCCCAATCCTGGCGGATAAATGGATATGCATGGATAAGCCAACCTGCCATAAAGATGGAAAAGGTTCGCCAGAACACATGGATAAAAAATTCTTTGGATGGGTAATAATGCCAGCGGACAAAGGCAAAGCGCATGGCTGTACCCACAATAAACAGGAAAAAGGGAAAAACCAGATCGGTCAGTGTGCAGCCATGCCATTTTGCATGGAGTAATGGAGGGTAAACGTGGGCCCAACTACCAGGATTATTTACTAGGATCATTAGTGCGATAGTCATACCCCGAAAAATGTCAATGGCATAAATACGTCTGGGACTTGTCATTGATGATCCAATTCTTTGATTGTTTTATTCCAAACAAAATAGAAACCAATTCCAGCAATAGTGAACAGGAGTACAGCGTTCTGCATCTGTCCAAATACAATATTGCCAATGCCAAAAGTGGCACCATAGATCATCATGATTCCTGCGATCCATTGTGGAAAAAAACCACTGCTGACGGGTTGCAGAGTATGATCAATATTACCTATAACTGGTTGCCACCAACCACCTGGCTGAACCTTTTGGTAAAATGCTGTTAAACGGTCAAAAGGTTCGGGTTCTGTTAGAAAAGTAACTGTAACCCAGGATATAATGGCACACGGTACAATGATTAGCAATTTGTGATGCACCTGCAAGGTCATTCCAAACAAAACAGGTGCTTTATCAAACAGCACGTAGACTCCGCCAGAAGAGATTGTTTGTACTGCGGCAATAATTTCAAGTACAATTGTCATGAGAAAAGATGTTGCTAGTGCGGTTATCTCACTCCAGGCATTAATTCGCCACCAGAACCAGCGCAGGATAAGCACCAAACCTATTCCAGCACCCATTGCATATATGAATTCCCAGGCTTTGGAGATACTCTGCATTTTTAAAGCAACAAATGCTGCCACTATCATAAGTAGTACCGTAATGATTTTCCCAGCAAAAACATAATGTTTTTCATTCCCATCTTTTTTAATGAAACGTTTATAGATGTCATTTATCAGGTATGATGCGCCCCAATTCAGATGTGTATCGATTGTTGACATAAAAGCGGCTAAAAATGATACAATCAGGATTCCTTTTAATCCAGGTCCCAGTAACTGGTTCATCACCAATGGATATCCGACTTTTACTCCAAGGTCTTGGAAATCATTTGGAATCTGCGGAAACATAACAATTGACACCATGGCGACCACTACCCAAGGCCATACTCGAAGAGCGTAATGCGCCAGGTTATACCAAAGGGTGGCGATTAGAGCATGTCGTTCATTCTTGGCAGAGGACATTCGCTGAATAATATAACCGCCTCCATCGGTGCCATGGTGACTCCACCACATTATTGTAATAAAAACCAGAAATTTGGAAAAGGGTGATTCCCAGAATCCAATTGTTGTTATTCCAGTGTCTGGTATGGGCGGGATGAAATTCAGTGTTGTATCATGTGCTACATCACTGTTTGTTGCCAAAGTATTAATTTTATTCAGTAGTATATCCATACCGCCAATGTGGTTTACCGCAATGATTGCCAGCACGATGGATCCGAACATAGCGATACAAAACTGTACAAAATCTGTAATGACCACACCCCAGAAACCAGAGAGAATAGCATAGATCAAAGCAATGGCTACACAGATCCAAACGGCGGTCCAACGGTCCATATCCAGAACTACGGATACGATAGCTGCCATGGCATTAATAACCCAACCCATAACAATAAAGTTATATAAAATGGCAAAATAACCAGCCTTGAATACTCTAAGGAAAGCTGCCGGTTTACCGCTGTAGCGAAGTTCACACAGTTCATTATCTGTAAGGACCTCTGCTCTTCGCCAGAGCCTTGAAAAAAGAAATACGCCTAATAATCCTCCCAATAACATATTCCACCAAAACCAGTTTTGCCAAATGCCGGGTCCTCGAACGAATTCAGTTATGGCCAGCGGCGTATCTGCAGCAAATGTTGTTGCTACCATGGATGTACCCACTATCCACCAGGGTAATATTCTTCCGGAAAGAAAATATTCTTCTGTACTGGAACCAGCGCGGCGGGAAAAATACACACCAACCCCAATGGAAAAGATCAGATAAACCAGTATAATGGCCCAGTCGATCCAGTGAAGTTGTGGTGCTTCAATCATAAATATTTATCAATTCTGATGACTGATAATAATGAGCTAAAATGGTCTTTGAATCATAGCCAGCTAAAGCCATTCCCAAAGCACCGATCTGGCATAAGCCTACACCATGACCCCATCCAGCGCCGTGCAGAGTGAACTGTAATTGCTCTTTGCCTACGCTTGAATTTGTTTCAATGATAAATGCAGAACTATATAAAAAATCAGGGTGGAGCACTCTACGGATTTCATATTCTGATTTAAGCATGAAACTAGAATTATTACCATTCACAATACCATCAATTCTGAGTTCCATAATTCGCCCCGATTTGCCTCTGAGAATAGGTATCATGGCTGAAATGAAATCAAAGTAATTCCCGGTCTTTTCTGAAATAAGATTTACAATTTCTCTTTGGGTGTAATGCACCGACCAACGGTAATAATTATCTATTTTATCAACTTCCCCTAGGTATTCATTTATATCATTGGCAGATACATATTTCGGTCCGCAATAACAACCGTGTTGTGACTCAATCCAGGATTTCACAACATTTTCATTGGATAAATTATTTTTTATTTCTTCAGGACCATCAAAAACCGAACGTAGGTACGATTTCTGTTCAGTTTTCCAAGTCAATTCATTGTCTTCTGTTCTGCCACCACAGCACTTAGAATATCGGGTATCGCATATTTGTTCATTAACTATTAAGACCTTTCCTCGAGTGCTTAATGATGCCTTTTTTGCTGATGCCGATCGGCTACCGATACCTTGGTAACGCTGGCAGCAATCATCACTACAAGCATCCAGGCCAAGGTCAGCATGTTTTTTCTCTGATGCTGCTAAAACCCAGGAACGAGCTGCAATGGTTTGGGCTTCCAATAATGCATCGGGACAATTAGCACTCATTTCCGATGTAGCAACACAAATGAGGTATTGTTCCAGTGGTACTTCGTTTACTGTAAATAGAAAGTCATCTCGAACCTCTATTATAACATGTCCTGGTAATTGAACTGATATTTCTTTCTGCCAATGAAAGCCTCTTCCGGCAACTACGGAATGAATAATAAGTCCTTGGTTCTCAGATAGACATTGATCTTTTCTTAATATGGATAATTGGGAAATATTTACAATACTTGCTGCCTCATTTTCTATATATCCATCCTTGACTTTAAGTTTTAATTCAGATTGGATCGATATTGGATTGCCATTTATGGTAATTTCAAACAGTTTTGGATCAGTGAATGAAATAGTCGTGGCATTGAATTTGTCTTGAGGCAGATGAATTCCTACGCTAACTAAAGGCTCCTGATTGGGAATTACACCTTTTTCAAGCATCGGTGTCCTTCAAAAATGTATTCCACGCATCTACTGCAGCGCCCAGAACTGGCGCATTCCTCAGAGAAGAAATACGAATAAAATTTTTAGGTTTGAAGTTGAGTTTGAACGGTTCTGGAAGATTTTCAGTTTTGCCTATCATTAAAGAAAGAGTGTTTTCCAATTCTTCCCAAATGATTCGTGAATCTAGATCTAGTTGGAGCAGAGATCCCAACCTTTGACCAATAATCCCTCGCTCTAAAATTGTACCTAAATAACTATGGTCTGGGAACAAATGGTGATGTTTTACGTTGATAAACTCGAACCGATTCTGCCATCCGCAAGCGATAGTTTCTATCCGCTCAAAAAGAAGCATTCCCAATGTTTTCCCCGTTTCACACAGAGTGTCTATTGCCTGTTGGTTATTATTTTGAGCTTGCTGAAGGATTTGTTGCGCGTATATGCCATTTTCTGATAACTCATGAATATGTACACCTGCTTTCAGTGAATATTGCTCTTGAATTCCTCGAACAGATAAGAGACTTTCAAACGAGAATCCACCAATCTTCATCTCCCATGATTTGCGGAGCCAATCCTGCGTATTGTTCAACGGAACAAGTTTACCATGAAGTTTTAGTGCGTCTGCCACACCTGTACCCCCGCCAATATAATATGCATTATCTATGTTTTTGAACAGTCCGCCAGTACCGTGTTCCTCACCCAAACCGCAATAATCTGCATCACTACCCAATTGATGAATTGGATTGAGTAAATCTATTTGTTCATATTTCAATTTAATCTCGATATCAGATGTCAGATGAGGGAGGCGGGGTCCATTAACCATGGCAGCTATACCGCGGTTATTTTCGGTTTTCAAACCAGGGAAACCAAGTCCAATAATCCAGGGACCGGATTTTTGGCCAACCAGATCGACAATAGTTTTAACAATAGTATCCGTGATGACATGCCCATACTTTATTTCATCTTTTTGCAGATTGATTTTTCCGGATTTTTTTTCACTTAATTGCTGATCAATATCGACAGGAGAATAATCTTTAAAATGGTCCGGATGATTCCGATATTCATTTTCAACTGGAACACCTTCAAATTCAAACCCTCTTGGTGTGGGGCTGATTTCCGAACCGCGAACCTTGGAAGCTCCGCCATCCAGTCCCAGCAATCGAGTTTTAGCTGAACTCATTCTGAGATTGATTTAGTTTAATGCGTCGCTCCAGAGCTATCTTTCGCATCCAATCCTTGGCCTCATCATTGCGGTCGATTGTCTCTTGATCAATGCTATGGTCAGTACCGCCAGGGTGACGAATGACGTCATAAATAGGATCGAAAATACGACCCACCCGATAGCATTCACTGATACGTATAACCAGTTCATAATCTTCTGCGTAATTCCGGGAGAAAGGCTCCTCATTCATCCCAAAGTAACCGACATCCTTGATCAACTGAATGGGTATAGAGCGCGGTGCACCGGCACCTCCGACACGCAACAGGTTATTGCGCCCATTTTCTTTTGTCCATTCATCATGAGTGACAGTGGGAATTTCGTTCTTGCGAACAAGAGTACCATCGTTTTCCAGTTCCCACACATTATAACTTCCGATTACGATACCAATCTCTGGATCTGAATCGAACATTTCAAGGATTTTCTCTATGGCATTTTGTTTTAATCGGTCATCAGAATCCAATTGAACATAAAATTCTCCTTTGGCAATGGACACGCCCATATTCAGGCAAAAGCCAATATTGTTGATATCCACCACTTCAAGGCAAATATCAGCTTGCCCATTTACGTATTTATCTCCACCTTTTTGGTATCGTTTTACGGCCCCTATAGTAGGGTCATCATCGCCGCCATTGACCACCACGATAACTTCAATGTTTTGCACAGATTGATTCAGACAGCTTTCCAAAGCAATGCCAATGAATTCAGGGCGATTATTTACTGGGATAATTACACTTGCTTTTAGTGTGGGATCGTGGCACGGAAGGGGGCGATTGTTAATAAACTTATGTGGGGCAAGAAAAGCACCGGTTCGCTTCAAATGGTTTGTAAATACAGACTCCGCTTCTAACTGACTATCTTTTTCTTCCATAAGGTAATCAAAGACATTTGCATCTTTTTTAGCTGCGGCTACTTCATATAAGCTACCTTTTTCTTTGTTGGAGATATGGGTGATTGCCGCTCGTTCAGACATTTTCAGGCGAATATCATATAAAGCATGGTATTTTAACGTTTGATCAAACCCGCTAGTTTGGTCAAAAATTTCCTTTCGAAATAAAAATATTTTTCCATGGTCCTGATTATCTCGTACCCGCCCGGAATGGTGTTTTAACAATCGTATCGGATATTTTTCATCTCCGGATAGCAAGTCATAATCGGCATAGAATATTCCCGTATTTGGATACCGTTCTGCTGCGAGCAGAAATATGTTAGCACAGGAATATTTCAGAGAAACTTCATTTTCCGAATTATCAATATAGAGTATTAGGGAACCTTGGGATTGCTCAAAAGCCCGATTTAAAACTGGGGAAAGTTCTGTATCATTAATAGAATCTATCCAAGTGCCTTTAAACCATTGAGGACTGCTTTCCTTTTTCCCCAGTGCCACCCATTGGACAGTATATGAAGAACCGATTTTTAAAGGTTTCCATATCCCTTCTCTGATCTGTATTTGTTTAATACTATTTTCCGGAAGGTGAAAAATGCAGGTGATGGTTAAATTTGAATTATGGGTCATATTTTTATCAACTTAAACCTTCGTAGGAATTAGAAAACTTTTAAAAAGAATATTCGTGTTTCCAAATAAATAGACATGGAATAGGTATTGTGTATCAATCTTCTTGGATACCTTTCAATCACTAATTATACAAAAAAAATAATTAATTGATACATATGTTTAATCTTCCGCTTCAGCATTCAGATTCCATCTGTGTAAACTAAAGAAAGATGATAGACAGATTTGAGATATTTTCTTAAAAAAATTAATAAATAATGAAAAAAATAGTTTTAGTGACCTTAATAATATATCTGGCCGTTTTTTCGTATGGTGCTGATATTGATACTCTGGTTGTTTTTAGTGATGCCATGAAAAAGAAAATTCCAACGTTAATTGTAATTCCCGATGAATATGAAAATGAAATTACATTCGCTTCGGCAGTCATGCTGCTTCATGGATACGGCGGCAATTATCTTGACTGGAAGAAACATGCAAATCTGGATAGCGTAGCTGATGAATCTAATTTTATTATTATTTGTCCTGATGGCAGTACGAACAGTTGGTACTTGGATAGTCCGGTTGATCTAAACAGCCAATATGAAACTTACTTTATTAAAGAATTAATACCGCAATTAAGGGAAAAATATTTGATTGATCAACTTGCAATTACCGGTTTAAGTATGGGGGGGCATGGTGCTCTTTATTTAGCCCTGAGAAACCCGGGCACGTTCAACGCTGTTGGCAGTATGAGCGGAGGGGTGGATCTGACCTATTCTACCAAAAAATGGGAGATATCACAGAAACTGGGTTCATATGAACAGTTTCCTAACCGGTGGCATGAAAATTCCATTGTGAGCATGGTAAAAACGTTAAAGGGTATATCGTTTCCAATTATGATTGACTGTGGTGAAGATGACTTTTTTATTGATATCAATAGAACTTTACATTCCGAATTGTTGATTCATGGTATTATACATGATTATGTAGAGCGTCCGGGCGGACACCAATGGTCCTACTGGATTGATGCCTTAGATTATCATATGGTTTTCTTCAAGAAACAGATGTAAACATTTTATGATGTTTCACCTATACCGACTTAATTACCTGAGTTTACTTTTTGTCCTGTTTATTACAACAGGGTGTACCGGGTTAATGCGTACATCATCGCACTGGGCAGAGCATACGTTAAAGAGACTAACCCTCCGCGAAAAAATTGCCCAAATGATGATCTATCGTATGAATATGAGTTATAAGGATATTCCTATTGAAAAATGGGAAGAGATTATGAATTTGATTGAGAGCGATGGGATTGGCGGCATCCACCTCTGGGCTGGAGACGGATCAAGTTCCCTTGTTATTATGAATAAAATGCAGGAATTATCAAAGATACCCATAATATTTGATGCGGATATAGAGAAAGGACTTAAAGAACGATTTCCATCCGGTACGGATTTGCCACCTATGATGGCGATCACAGCTACTGGAAATCCCAAGAACGCATACGATTCCGGGCGTATTGCCGGACTAGAAGCACGGGCAGTTGGGATTCACTGGAATCTCTCTCCAGTGGTAGATGTAAACAATAATCCGGAGAATCCAATAATCAATACACGGTCTTTTGGGGAAGATCCGGATCAGGTGAGTGAATATGCGGTCCAGTATATTCGAGGCCTCCAGGACAATGGAGTTCTGGCAACAGCCAAACATTTTCCCGGTCATGGGGATACAGAAACAGATTCCCATTCGTCATTGGCTATGATTCCCAGCGATTCTTCCCGGCTTTGGTCACTAGAATTAAAGCCTTTTCAGGCTGTAATTAATTCTGGAGTTGATGCAGTCATGGTTTCACACGTGCATGCACCGGATTACCAACCCGAAGCAGATGATCCCGCAACTCTGTCTAAATTTTGGGTGACGGACATTCTGAAGGAAAAGATCAACTTTAACGGAATTATCATCACCGATGGTATGGGGATGGGTGGTATTACCAAGAATTATTCAGATGAATTTGCACTAATAACAGCTGTGCAATCCGGCTGTGATATAATTATTCAGAATTACGACTTTAAAGGCTCCATCAATGCGGTTGAAAAAGCAGTACTGGATGGTCGGATTTCCAAACAACGAATCAATGAATCCGCCTTGAAAATGCTGAGAATGAAACAGAAAGCTGGGTTAAACCTCAATCGGTTTGTGAATTTAGATTATATGCTTTCGCATGTGGGCCAAAAAGAAAATAAAGAAACTTCTAAGCGTATAGCTGCCGAATCAATTACCTGTTTGAGGAATAAAAATAATTTATTGCCTTTCCAAATCACCAGCAGAGATACATTATACATAATTGACATATATGACGAGGAAAACAAACATTCAATGTCATCAGTCACCGGTGAAATTATTAGATCGGAGATACCGGTTAAAGCCTTTCAAGTAGATGAATCCGATTCCAGAATGGTTCTAGAAGCTGTTTTAAAAAGTATTCCTCCTGAAAGTTTGATTTTAATCAATGCTTTTGTAAGCCCAAAGGCATGGAAAGATCGAATTTTTTTACCAGATGATGAAACGGAGTTTGTTCGGAGAATTGTTCATAAATCTGAAAGAATCATTCTCGCCAGCCTTGGCACACCTTACCTGCTTCAGGAATTTCCAGAGGTAGGAACCTATCTTTGCGCTTAT
>Ga0208113_1001312_pt1 | contig 11952 bp, 8 predicted proteins | sample Knorr_S7_td_NADW_FD_185598 | JGI IMG/M metagenome (GOLD analysis project Ga0208113, IMG submission 185598) | Marine microbial communities from Southern Atlantic Ocean transect - Knorr_S7_td_NADW_ad_2505m_LV_A (SPAdes) (version 2) | ecosystem: Environmental > Aquatic > Marine > Oceanic | place...
TGAAGCCGTTTCGGGTCTTTCACGTTCGAGTTTGTCTGGATACAGGTGAGAATGTCCTGTGCGACGTGATCGTCTCGCCGGACGTAGTGTGAATCGTTGGTGACGACCATCGGGAGACCGGTCTGGCTGCTGAGCTGGATGATGGCGTCATTGATTTCGGCCTGTCCGGGAACATGTTCGTGCATCATCAGTTCGAGGTAGTAGCGGTCCTGGAATACGTTTCCGTACCACTCGAGTGTTTCGTGTGCGGCATCGAGATCGCCCGTCTTGATTGAGCGCGCCAGTTCGCCCGAAGGGCAACCTGAAAGGACGATCAGACCTTCTGAATATCTTTCGAGGATCTCGCGGTCCATCCGCGCGTAGTAGTAAAAACCTTCGAGGTGCGATGCCGTCACCAGTTTCAGGAGGTTCTGGTAGCCAGCCTTGTTCTGGGCAAGCAAGGTCATGTGGAACGGGAAACGCTTTGCCGGGTTTCGTTCACTCAGCGAACCGTCGGCGACGTAGGCCTCCACCCCGATTATTGGCTTTACGCCGACTTTCTTTGCCGATTGGTAGAACTCGATTGCACCGTGGAGGTTGCCGTGGTCGGTCAGGGCGATGGCTGGCTGCCCGAGTTCTTGCGCCCGATTGACCATATCGCCCAGTCTGCTGAAACCGTCGAGCAGGGAATACTCGGAGTGGTTGTGTAGGTGGACGAACTGATCGGTCACAGGCGATTATTTCTGGTATTTGGGCGGCGGCTGTGGGTGGTCATCGGAGCATAGCCTTCCCTCGTTATCGAGTCGAGTCCGATTATGTATTTACGGCCACAAAGATAGACGATTTCGCGGCAAAAACTGATCGAGGGTGGCACCTTGCCCGGGGTCTAGATGGAACTGTTTACCTGCATGAAACGTTTTCCAATTGAATGAGTCCTGGTTCTGGCGATGATAGAGTCGAAATCGGCTGCTATCGATATGCTGCAATTGGGCTAATACATTGATCTACAGGTTGGTGACTGCAGGGGACAGAATTGACTTCAAAAGGCATTAGCAACGGTCAAAAAATACTTATTGTTGACGATGAGCACATGTCCGACCTCATGCGTTCGGTTCTGCGCCGACTCGAAACGGACGGGTTCAGGCCGATAGTCGTTGCACCGGAGGGTCCCCATGTAGGTGGGGACGACTACGAGGCGCAGACTTTGTTCGCAATGGAAGAGGAGCGTCCTGCGGCGGTTCTGCTGGATGTGCGTTTCGGCGAGTACGACACCGACCGGTTCAAGGGGCTGTCGATCCTGAAAAAAATCGTGGAACGTGATAGCAGTATGCCGGTGCTGATGTTCACGCAGTACGCGCAGGGACCATACCGGGATACAGCGGTGATGGCGAGCCTGGGTGCGAGTTCGTCGGTAGATTTCATCGACAAGCTGGCGAGCCCGGAGGAGGTCGTGTTGCGGCTGCGTCGGCTTATCGGCACGGCACCGGAGACCATTAGGATTGGGTCGTTGTTCGAGATTGATGCTGAAAACGCGGCTGTGTACGTGATCGAGGATGGAAAGCGCGATCTTATTCGGGAGATGCAGGGCATGAAGCTTGAAATTCTAAGTGAACTGGCGGCGGCCTATTTCCGGTCGGAAGGTGAGTTGGTGCCGTTTTCCAGACTTGAGCGGTTCTCGGAGGGTGACGATTCGCGGGCTTCACTAAGAGTGAGAATTCGTGAACTTAAAGTGTCTCTCGGAAATGCGGTTTCTCGAGACTTCGGGGCAACCGAGTTGATAATTAACATTCGAAATCGCGGGTATCGGCTGGTTCCGCCTGTCGAATAATGCTGCGTGCACGGGATAGTGAATTATGGGATTGATCGGACCTCCGCGGCGATCTGGATCAAGTTTTTGAACAATCGGTTGTTGAAATATCTGAGAAATGGTGGGGCAGTACTGGCCGCGATTGGGCTAGTGCTTGTTTTGCTGTCGCCCGTGATTGGAGAGCCAATATCTCCCGGTTCGCTCTGGTGGATTGAGCCGGTTGCATACATTGGCGCCGGGGTGTTTTTCCTCGGTGCGATTGCCGCGTTTGTCTCGGTTCAACTGGCGTCACGCCGCCAGGGGCAAAACGGTGGAGATCGAAGTTGGAGTCGGGTTACGCAGGACTACTTCGACACTTTTGCGCATGACATGGGTCGCCCGCTGCGTAGAATTCTGGGCAAACAACGTGAGGTGCGGGCGCTGCTAGGTGAAACCGGCGAGGCAACGCCACGAATGGTGACAGAGCTGCTCGACGAGATCGAGCAGCAGGCGCCGAACTTCAGGTTGATGATTGAGAATGTGCGTGTGCTGGTCGATCTTGAAGACGAACACGCACGCCCTGCTGAGGAACCGGTTGATGCTGCTGCGGTCATCCGCAATATCGCCGACCGTTATTTGCCGATTGCCCGGGAACGCGATCTGGAGTTGGTGTGGTGGTGCGAACCGGCTGAGTTTGGCCTGGTTTACGGCGATGCTTCCGCCCTTGACCATGTGGTGACGAACCTCGTCGACAACGCGACCAAGTTCGCTGCCGAACAGATAGAGATTCGATTGACCCGCAACGACCGCCACTTCCTTATAAGGGTTTGGGACGATGGTCCGGGTATAGCCGAATCACACCTGGTGCATGTATTCGACCGTGGGTGGACTCCGGAACTTTCGGCCAGGCGGGAGAAACAGAGCTCGGGACTGGGGCTGTACATTGCCAGTTCGCTTTCGGAGCGTTGCGGGGGCGACCTGCTGGTTGAATCGAAACAGTCGACCGGCGGTGATCTGAACGAACACCATGCTGCCTTCACCCTGTCGCTGCCGCTTGACAATAGACCAACGGCCGCCAGATGAGGGCGGTGCGATATCCGTCACACGTAAACGCGATGGTTTTTCGAGTCGGCTGTTTAGCGTTGATGTTGCCGCTGGTGCTTCTCGCGGCTGCAGGTTGCGTTGAGAGTCGCGCGCGGCATACGCCGGTGCCACCGACAGCGACGGCCACAGTAACCACAGTTCCTCCCCTGCCAACTGCGACGCCAACCTCCGTTCCATCTGCAACTCCAGAACCGACCGCGACTGCGAGGCCAACCGCGGTACCGACGCTAACTCCGGTACCGACGCTAACTCCGGTACCGACGCTAACTCCGGTACCGACGTCCACTCCTGCGCCGACCCCTACTTCGACACCGCGGTCGGAGACGTTCAACCTGTCGCTCGATTTTGAGGGTATCGGCGATGAAACCGTGGTTCGCAGCGAGACTGTGTTACTGCGTGGGCGCACTGCGGCCGATGCGGTTGTCAGCGTGAACGGTGTGATAGTGGAAGTTCAATCGGATGGAACATTTGAATTGACGTTGGCGCTCGATCCCGGGCCGAACCTGGTGGAGATCGTTGCCAGTGACCTGGATGGCAACTCGGTGAGTTCATCGCTGGCGATCATCTCGATTCCGGAGGATTCGTCATGATGAATCGAGTTATCCGAGCGATGTCGATTACAAGGGATCGCTGTAACACAATCGTAACGACGATTACCCCACTGTTTAACGGTTGGGTTCCTTCTCAACGTGTTCGATTGAATCAGGGTATGTTCACGCAACTCAGTGCTCGAGCAAACAGGTTGGTGCGTCTGCAGGCGGCCAGCCTTATCGCGTTCGCCGTTATCTTCGGGGCAGTGAGCGTTGATACGGCGAGTGCCGGTACCGGTTCGTCTGCCGCGTCGGCTCCCCGTTCCGCCGGCATTGAAGCGGTCTTTGGCACGGCCGTCGAGGTGCGGCCGCCCGATGCGATAGTGCTGGCGACCAACGCGGGTCTGTTAACCCTGAAGTTCAACGAACTTTCAGGGATAAAGATCGGTTCGAACGTCGCATCGGTCGCAGACGTAGTGGAAGGTGACAGGGTTATTGCCACCGCCCGGCGCGATGCTGCAGGCGACTTGATCGCGCTTAAAACTATCATCCAGATCGCGAATTCCCAGCACATCACAAAGCATATCGTCGGTGTGGTGACGGATGCGACGAGCGAGGAGATATCGATACAGACCCGAAACGGCGATGTGGTGGTGGTTCTTATTTCTGCCGGAGTCGAAGTGCCACTGGTCGGTGATGGGATAACGCTGGTCGCGCAGCTTGATCGGTTGAGTGGTGTGCTGACTGCTCGAGGGTTCGAGTTGACCAGCAAGACTGTCGAACGCCTCGAATCTGCGAGCGACCGGGCCGCCGACCAGGCCGAAAAGGAACGTCTTTCGCAGATCGCAATCGACGCCCGGAGTAAGCATCTGAGTGCACTCGATGATGCGTCACGCGCCCTACAGCGTGTTATTGACGCCGGGCGCGTCGACCGCGAAGCTCTCGATCATGCCGCTGACCAGATTAACGAGATTCAGCGACGGTTCAATAAGCTAAAGCGAATTTATGACCGTGCCGCTCGGGACCGCAACGAAGAATTGCCCTTGCTGACGATTTCGGGTGCCCTGGTGGACGAGATTGGCGAGACATCGTTCACGATAGTACCCAGAGGTGAGCAGGACGCCGACCCGTTCTCGGTCACATTCTCGTCCGATCCAGAAACCACCAGGGTAAAGATTCCGGATGACTGGCCGGGGCTTTCACAGATTGAGTTAGAAGCTCCTCTTTTGCTGGTAGATGTGAGGCATTTGATTGGCCCCGGTAGCGAACTCGATGTGCAGTATTCAATTGAAGACGGATTGCGGTCGGCTGTGTCAGTCGCGGTGCGCCCTCCGCGGTTGTTTGACGAGCTCGAGGCAGTTATCAACAACGAAGCCCACAGGGCGTTCCACGGCGTCATTACGCTGGTCGAGATTGACGATTCCCTTGAGGATGCAATCGGCGTCGTCATTGCTGCGAACGAACGGCTGGGGATCAAGGTGGCGGCGAAGGTTACCGACGAGACTGAGGTCACGCTTGACGGTGAAACTTCGGATATTTCTTCACTTGCCACCGGGCAGGCAGTCGATATCCAGTTCGAGTCATCAGACCTGAGTTCGCTTTCGGGTATCACTGACTTGGGTGTCACTCTGCGGGCGCTGGCGATCAGGGCCCGGACGTCCACTCCCGCCGATGAAGAGCATATTTCCGGAATTGTGGAGTCGATCGACGTCGAAGGACCGACCATCACCATCCGACCGATCGACGGTTCTCCGGTTGAGCTGAAACTCAGCGAAGGGGTGCCGGTCATTCGAAACGGTCTGCCGGTCCAGCTTGCTGATATCAGCGAAGGCGACCTTGTTATCGACGCAACAAGGTTCGATCCGGTATCTGGACTGTTGACCCGGCTGGTCACTGTCGCCCGAACAAACGTGAACTTTGCCGGGACGATCACGGGGATCGGACAAGAACCCGCCCGCCTGCTTGTGACCGGTGAAAATGGGCGGTCGATCAACGTGCTGATCACAGCCGATACGTGGCTTGTGCTGGACGGTCAGCGGGTGGAATTCGACGAGCTCGAGACGGGCCTGAGAGTGTCAAATGGCGTTTACTCGGTTACGGGCGGAAACGGTGCTTACTACAACGTGGCGGTTATCGTTCCGACTGAGTCTCCAAAGGTCGGTAGGGCGACTGGAATCATCACGGCCGTAAACGCGTCAACGGGAACGCTTTCCGTGTTGTCGGGCAAATCGAATGAGACGCGTCTGTTGAGGTTGCGACTGCCCGAAATTCCCGTTACCGGAACTTTGCAAAAAGACGGTCTCCCAATCGAATCGCTGGCGAATATTGAGCGGGGCGACCGGGTCGACATAGTTGTCTACGTGATTGAATCGGGACTGATCAAGGATTTGTCGGTGGTTTCCGATAATTTCATCCGCTCGCGGGGGACACTGCTGGAGGTTTCTTCAGATCGACGCTTCGTGGTTGCGGAACTTGCGAGCGGGGACGCGTTCGATCTTTGGATCGGCCCTGAATCGGTGGTGCATCTAAACGGCCGCCAGATCGAATCTTTTTCCGCAGTTGCAGACCTGCTTGCCACTGCCGGCGCGTCGGATGGGGATGTTGTGTCGCTGATTCCCGAGGTGATGTTCATCAGGGATTCACTGGACTCGAACCTCGGCCATGTTATTTCGATCCGAATCCAGATAAAAATGGACAGAAGTGGCGACGAGAGCGGCGATGTCGATGGTTCCGTGGTCGAAGTGACCATCTCTGGAGTTATAGAGGCAATTGACGGCCAGACGTGGGCAATCGACGGCCATGTTTTCTTTGTCGACCGCAACACCGAGTTTCTTGGTGAAGACCCAGAAGTAGGACTGGTTGCCAAGGCAGCTCTTATCAGCAGGCCGGGCCGAATGCTCGTCGCACAGGCAGTGAGCGTGGCGGGTCATCCCGACGAATCGCCAACCCGGAAGCCGATCGATGTTCGACCTGACAGCACAGGAGGCGACACTGAAGGCGACGGTGCCGAGAATTTCTTTGAACTTCGCGGCAAGATAACGCGCGTGAACGCCCGAGGAATAATTGTTGAAACCGTGCAGGTCGTAATTGGGGACGATGTGGAAGTAGACGTTGATCTGCTAAAAGTTGGTGCGGAAGTGCGTGTCAAAGTCCAGCGTACTGCTGATGGGCTGGTGCATGCCGCGGGGCTTGAAGTGTTGCGCACGGCAAGTGATTCAGATGATCCTGCGTCAGACTCACAATCTGGCAACGACCTGCCGCCCAGAATCGGCGAAATTGTCGAGCAATTTTCTGGCGGCCTCGACGAAATTGACGGGGATGTGGCGCGTCTCGGCGATAACATTGTGATCGTTCCGAGGAGCGTTCTGAGTTCGGTTTTGCTCAGGGGAACATCCGACCTGGAATCCCGGTTCAAGGTAACTCTCGTCAAACGTGCCGATCTGGCTCGCATCGTTGGGAGTCGCCAGGCTGCGCAGCTTGCGGGCAACCGGATACTTGCCCTTTACACCGACGATGCGACCCACCCGTTGTACCTGATCGAGTTTCGTTAGGCTGTGGCTTTAAGTTCCGGGTCGGTCCCGCCCGTGGGCGGGGTAACTCCTGCGGGTCAGGGTTCTGGCCTTGGCGGCGACGCGCCCCGCGGGTTCAAGTGTCAGAGTCATCGGTATTGCGATCAACAGAGTCGAGCCAAGGATCACAAAGCCGAGTCTGTACGTGCCTTCGATGTCGTGGACCAGCCCCACCAGTGCCGGCCCCGCGGCCCCGAAGAGGGCGTTCACCGAACTCGTTAGCCCGATTATCGAGCCGTAGCTGGCCCTGCCGAAGTAGTCGCCGAGTATCGAGAGTCGGAGGGGGATCGACGATCCGAACCCCAGCCCGAAGAACACGATGAAAAAAGGCAACGGCCATAATCCCAGGTTCACGCTGCCGACCGTGGCGTTGATGCCGGCGAGGCCGGCAACTCCGACCGTTTGCATCAGCATGGCAACGGTGAGCATTTTTCGTTTGTCGAATCTATCGCCGATGATAGCCATGCCTGCTCTACCACCGAGGTCTCCGATGGCAACCGCTCCCGCTGCCGAGGCTGCCAGTGTCGCCGTCATTCCGTACTCCAACAAGGCCGCGAAGTGGAACAGGTTCGTGGAGCTGACGAGCTGGCTCAGGCTTGTAACGATTGCGAGCTGCCAGAAAAACCGAAGTTTGACGGCCTGGCGCATGGTAATCGCCTGTTCACGGAGCCGTGAAGTACGTGGGGTTGCGGGTTGTGTTGTTCCGGTGCCGTCGGCGTTGTCGCTGATGGTTTCAGGGCCACCGTCGGGTTGCATTCCGTGGTCTTCGGGTCGGCGCCTCATTACGAGTGTTGCGGGAAAGCCGATTATCCAGAAACCGATTCCGGCCGCGAACAGCATCTCGCGCCAGCCGAAGTGTTCTATCGATGCCACGAGCAAGGGCAGTGTGAGACCGCCGATAGCGGAAAACGACATCAGGGTTGCGAGGGCCCGGGCGCGTTTGCGAATGAACCAGTTCGCGACGGTTACGACGAACACAATAAAAGTGCCGAACGACATCCCGAGTGTCAGCAGGGTGATCGCGAGGTAGAAGTGCCAGAGTGTCTGCATCTGGCTCATAAAAATGAAACCGCCGCCGGTCACAAACACTCCGAAAGCCATTGCCTTGCGGGGGCCGTACTTGTCGAGGATAGCGCCTACGAATGGCGAGATCATCCCACTTTCGCTGCGTTGAAGTGAAATGGCGGCTGCCGTGGCACCGTGGCTCCATCCGAACGTGCTGAGGATGGGGGGAACGAATGCCTGAAAACCGCGCCAGAAAACGGCCGAGGTATACCACTGAACAATTCCGCCCGCTCCAACGATCCACCACCCGTAAAACGGCTGTTTTAATGATTTCATCGGGTTTTTTCGATTTGTTCGTTCGATCGTCTATTTGTGACGACCCGGTTTGGGGGCGAGACCAGCAGTGGGATGGTTCAGGGCGTACGGGGGGAATGATAGTCCGGTGCAGGGGAACTACAGATACCGTCGCATCCATATTCTGCGACAAGTGCGTAAAACAGACGTATTTGCCCACAGTGTTCGGATAGGCGCGTATAGGGTTGCGATCAGGTCCCGTTCAGGGTGCACAGCGAAAGCAGTGACGAATCGATTGCGAGCATCAATCAAACTTTTGACAATCCGTGGAATCCCGGTCGAGATAAATGCTTCGTGGCTGATAGCGTTTGCCCTCGTCACATGGACGTTCTCGACCGCGGCGTTCCCTGCGAACTTCCTTCTTTGGTCGAGGGGGGAGTACTGGCTCGCCGGTGCCGTCACGACTTTTTTACTGTTCGCTTCGGTTCTTGCGCACGAGTTGGGTCACTCGTTCGTAGCGTTGTCGCAGGGTCTGAAGGTGCACAGCATTACGCTGCTCTTGTTCGGTGGAGTTTCGAGGATCGAGGGTGACGCAACTCGCCCCAGAAACGACATTTTCATAGCTCTTGCAGGTCCCGCGGTTTCTCTGACCATAGGCGCGCTGCTTGTCGGTTGGTGGGCAGCATTTGGCCCTGAGCGTCAGTTCCAGGTGACCCCGTTGCATGGCGTGCTCATTTTTACGGGGTTGATGAACATTCTTGTGGGCGTGTTCAACTTGTTGCCGGGTTACCCGCTGGACGGTGGAAGAGTGTTGAGGTCGGCGGTCTGGGCTCTCACAGGCGATACGGAGCGGGCTTCTCGAGTGGCGTTCGCAGTCGGTCGGCTCGTGTTCTTTTTGCTTATCGCCTGGGGTGGCTGGAGGATCGTGAACGGCGACGTGTTCGGGGGTGTCTGGGCGGTGTTCATCGGCTGGTTCCTGCTGAGCTCGGCGCGCGGTGAACGGGCAGCCCAGAAACGACTGGGGGCGGTTGCTATAGAAGGTGGAATGGACTTCGCTGTTGGCGTCGTGGCGAGACCGATGCCCCCGACTGTTGATGTGTCAACTACCGTTTCAGCCGCGATGGCTACCGGGCTCCCGAGTGGACACGGTGATGACTTTCCGGTGGCCGCCGTACCGGTTGCCAGAGAAGACGAGCTCATCGGATTTGTTACGGCGCAGGAGCTGAGGGATGTGCCGGTGGAGAGTCGAAATGAGGTGAACGTGGGCCAGGTTGTGGATTCAGGGAGCCTGCGGGTGATATCGGCTTATGAACCCGTACGCGAGGGTTTACAAATGATGGACCGGCACCGGGTGGTCCAGTTGGTTGTGATCGATGGCGGATTGGTTGTGGGAGTTGTTACGAGGCAGGACATTCTTGCCCGGATGATCGAGGCCAGGGGTTAATCTCCTGCTGTTGCGATGTTTTTCTGGTGCCGTCGCAAGCTCATGCCGAACTGGCACACCAGCCAGCCCGGGGATTTTACGGAAGAAGCTAAGGCTTGACTACTGAATCGGGCAACCAGATGGCGAGGGACGTCCGACGGGTTGGCGCGATCTGTGGAGAAGAAATTTTGCCGTCTAATGGGTCAGGAGTGATGGACGAATCCGGCATTACCGATGAACGGTCGCTGGTGTGAATCGAACGACGAGGACGCGCTGGCGACGCCTGCAGCAAGATCACCGTACACGGAACCGGTATTCAGACTGCCAGATGTTTTTGTGCGAGTTTGCCGTAACTGAGATGAGTTGAAACCGGGAATCACCGATCGCGCACAGGGCCGGGGTGGAAACAGTTGGCTAAAGCCGGACGATAGCTCTCCGGTGAAAACCGGTGCCTACAAGCACGTTCCCGAAACGCGTTTCGACCTGAAATTTGAGCTTTCGGCCGGTTATTTCTACGAGGGTGGCTGTTGTTTCGACCTGGTTTCCGGCGGGCGCGGGTGCGACGTGTTTCACATCGACGTGAAATCCCACAGTGGTCTCGCCGACTTGCAAGTGGTTGCGCACGGCGTCGACAGAAGCGATTTCCATTTCCATAATCATCGCGGGGCTGGAGAGCACAGAGTGCTCGGCTCGACCCGTGGGGCTGTACACCGCGGCTCCCTCAACCAGCAGATGTCGGGCGGCCGTGAGACCGATCGCGATTTCTGGCATGGCTAAAGCGCGACGATCCCGTACCCGGCGTCGACCGGGATGATTGCGCCGGTGATTCCACTGGCCATGTCGCTGAGCAGGAACAGTGCGGTATTGGCGACTTCGCTGTGGTTGATGTTACGGCCCAGTGGAGACCGTTCGCGGTGTGCGCGGGTCATGTCTCGGAATCCGGGAATGCTGCGGGCTGCAAGGGTTGGGAGAGGTCCTGCCGAAATGGCGTTCACACGGATGTTGCGATCGCCGAATTCGACCGCGAGTTGACGCATTTCGTTTTCGAGCGCCGCCTTCGCGGTGCCCATGATGTTGTATCCGGGGTAGACGCGCTGCGAAGCATCGAATGTTAGTGTGACGACAGAACCGCCCGACTCACCGAAGAGCGGCGCGGCGCGGCCTACGACCGGCATCAGGGTGTAGGCGCTGACTTCCAGTGCGGTTCGGAACCCTTGGCGGGTTGTGGCTGAAAAATCGCCCCCGAGGTCGTCGCGTTCGGCGTAAGCGATGCAGTGGACCACGAAATCGATCTCGTCCCAATCGTTTTTGATCTGGTCGTAAACGGCCTGGACCTGGTCGTCATCAGTTGCATCGCACTGGATTAGCATGGGACTTCCGAGTGCCGAGGTCGCTTTTTCCACCGGTTGCCTGAGGCGCTCGTTCTGGTAGGTGAACGCCAGCTCAGCCCCGGCCTCTGCAAGGCGTTCGGAAATGGCCCATGCAATGCTGCGCTGGTTCGCGACGCCGAACACGACGCCGCGCTTTCCGGTGAGATCAATCGAAACAGCCATTAGCTTTGCTTTGCCTTTCAAGGGTTTTGTTCCGCGACACGTTTTATCGTGCACTCCCCGCAGATCACGCTACCCGCGAGGCACCAAATGTACCAGCCGGAAACAGGTTCGTTGTGTTTACCAGTTAGTGTGCGAGCCGTCGCCGCGGTGAGGATGTGGCGCTTCCCAGAACCTGAACGGCTCGGTAAGTTTGCTTTCGTCCACGTCGACACCCAGTCCCGGTTTATCGGGGACGGTGTATCCGTTGCCTTCGAAAAACACCTGTTTGGTGAAGATTTCGAGGTTGGGCTCTTCGGCTCTAGCCATGTTCACTTCGAGCCATGCAAAGTTCGGCACGGCGGCACCGAGGTGAACGGAAGCGGCGGTGCAGATCGGGCCAAGTGGGTTGTGGGGCATCAGGTCGATGTAGTGTGCTTCGGCCCAGCCTGCGACTTTCATCGATTCGGTGAATCCACCGACATTGCAGATGTCGACCCTTGCGAAATTCGTTATGCCCCGCTCGATGTAGGGCAGGAACTGCCACTTCGAAGCGAACTCTTCGCCGATGGCAAACGGCACGTCGGTGAGAGTCCGCAACACCTCGTATGCTTCCGGCGCTTCGTCGCGTATCGGTTCTTCAAGGAAGTCGAGCGTGTGCGATGGCATCATCTGGCAGAACGAGGCCGTTTCGGCGACGGATAGCCGGTGGTGATAGTCGACGCCCATGATC
>Ga0208113_1001317_pt1 | contig 11942 bp, 11 predicted proteins | sample Knorr_S7_td_NADW_FD_185598 | JGI IMG/M metagenome (GOLD analysis project Ga0208113, IMG submission 185598) | Marine microbial communities from Southern Atlantic Ocean transect - Knorr_S7_td_NADW_ad_2505m_LV_A (SPAdes) (version 2) | ecosystem: Environmental > Aquatic > Marine > Oceanic | place...
CGCCAAATTTTATACTCATCCCCATTGTAAATCCTTCTCTGTTTCCTTGCCCTCGTGAGAAGCCAAAGGTTATATTCACCGACTTTTTTCAACGTATAAATCATTTTTTAATGCAAAGCAGTTTAACTCCCAGATATTTGATCATCGGGGTCATCCTCGCATGGGCTATCTATGCTCTCATGCCTACGTGGCAATACCAAAACATGTCTGCGGAGCGGAAGGAAGAACTACGTGAATCCGGTGAACTGAGTACGATTGAATCAAAAATTATTCGTCAGGGTTTGGATCTAAAGGGCGGTATGTATATTGTGCTGGAAGCAGATATACCTACGTTAATGAAAAATCTGGCCGACAATCGTGATGATCGGTTTGATGCTGTTTTAAATACAACCATAGAGAAATCTAAAACTCCAGACACAGATTTTTTCACCATCTTCAGACAAGAAATTCAGTCCAGTGGTCTAAAACCGGCACGGTATTATCATGAATATGGTTCAGCCCTCGACGAAATATTAACAGGCTTGGAAGAAGAAGCCGATGATGCAATAAACCGTGTACTGGAAATCCTGCAAAATCGGGTGGATCAGTTTGGTGTGTCCGAACCCACTATTCAAAAGCAGGGTCAGCACCGCATCCTTGTAGAATTAGCAGGAATTCAGGATTCCGAGCGGGCCCGTGCACTTCTCCAAAGTACTGCTTTACTGGAATTTTATCTTGTAAAGAATGCGGCTGTGACCAATGAGATGCTGATACAATTGGATGATGTTCTGAAAGAATCCACCAGCGAAGAAGAATTGGCAGAACTAACCGGATCTGCTCCAAAGGACACAATGAAATTAGAAACTCCACTTGATACAGATGATGATGAAAGTATAACAGTCGATGAGATCTTCGGCGAAACAGGAATAACCACAGGCGATGCCAGCATATCTGATGGTACGGAAATATTCGCCGATTCACCGTTCCGTTCATTAATTGAACCTTTGCCTGGAGATATGGGTGTGATTGAAAAAAATGTTTATGCAATGAAAAAACTCCTGGCTAAAGATGAAGTTCTATCCAAACTTAAATCTTCAATGGGGCAGTTTCTGTTCAGCCACGAAGCAAAACCAATTCCAGGATCGCCTTCCCAGAAAAAAGCTTACCGGCTATATTATATAGAACGCACACCGGAACTTACCGGTGGGGTTGTGGATGAAGCGAAAGCCGACCTTGGAACATTAGGCAGCGGCAGTGCCGGACAACCAGTGGTTTCGCTAAATATGAACAGTGATGGTTCCCGAACTTGGGCCCGGGTGACTGGAGCAAATGTTGGCGAGCGAATCGCCATTGTATTGGACGGGAAAGTACATATGGCTCCATCCATCCGAGAGAAGATTCCCAGCGGGCGCACACAGATTGAAGGATTCGCCAATATTAACGAAGCGAAGGATATTGCTATTATTCTTCGTGCGGGTGCGCTGCCTGCACCGGTAAATATTATCGAGGAACGTATTGTTGGACCCAGCTTAGGTGCAGATTCCATTGCCCAGGGGACACAATCTGTACTGATCGGGTTGGCACTTGTCATGATATTTATGCTGGTATATTATAAAATTTCGGGATTCATAGCCAATTTCGCCTTGATCTGGAATATTTTATTGGTCTTGGCGGTATTGGCTTCCTTAGAAGCGACACTGACCTTGCCAGGGATCGCCGGACTCATTCTGACTGTTGGAATGTCCATTGATGCCAACGTTATTATTTTTGAGCGCGTAAGGGAAGAACTGCGACGAGGAAAAACACCCAAAGCCGCAATAGAATCCGGCTACAACCGGGCGCTGACTACCATCATTGATGCCAATGTCACAACATTGATTGCCGCATTGGTATTATATCAGTTTGGTACAGGTCCGATCAAAGGGTTTGCTACTGTACTATTCTGGGGAATTCTAATCAGCATGTTTACAGCGGTCTACGTAACTCGCACCATCCTTAACACAATTACATCCCGGAGGGGCCTCACCAGCGTGAGCATATAAAATGCGTATAATTAAAGACACCCAAATTGATTTTATGAGCCAATCCCGTTTTGCAGCATTTATCTCTGGTGCATTAATTTTGGCTGGGATCATCTCGCTGGGAATTAACAAAGGCCCTAATCTGAGCATTGATTTCAAAGGCGGTTCCATGGTGGCAGTGAATTACACTGAACCTGTAGATATTAATGAGGTCCGTTCTGCTCTTAGTAATGTTTCAATCGATGGTCAAAACTTTGATTTCAGCCAGGTCGAGATTAAACACTTTGGTGACGAATCAAACGTGGCTGTTCGACTCCCAACCCTGGAAGATGAACCGGAGCAATTCTTACAGAAATTTGTATCAAACATGAAAAATATTTTCCCCGCTCTAATACCTGAGAATGAGAATGATTTTATCTTGTCCATCGAAAAAGTTGGCCCAAAGATTGGTGCTGAGCTAAGTGGAAAAGCAGTGATGGCAATTCTATCAGCCCTGGCTCTAATCCTCGTTTATATATCGATACGTTTCGAATTCAAATATGCGGTCGGAGCCATCGTAGCTCTAACTCATGATGTAGTCGTGACACTGGGAATATTTTCTATTCTAGGATATGAAGTGTCATTAGCGGTTATTGCTGCATTCCTGACCATTGTGGGATACTCATTAAATGATACCATCGTTATCTTCGACAGGATCCGGGAAAACGTAAAGAGTTTAAAAGGGGTGACCATGCCCCAAGTGGTAAATCAAAGCATCAATGAATCTCTGAGCCGAACTATTGTTACATCCCTAACAACTTTCTTTGTTGTCTTTATCCTTTATCTTTACGGCGGTGAAGTAATCCATCATTTTGCCTTTGCTATGATCATTGGTGTACTTGTAGGTACCTACTCAAGTGTATTCGTTGCCAGTCCCATTGTAGTAAGAATGGAATCCGAATCATGAACTATTTTTTTTCCTAAGAAAAATTGCCCGGCAGAATACCAAACCAGAATAATCTGCCTTCATGAATCAATTTGCCATAATTGATTCACCTTTAGGAAAGTTTGGAATACAGTGTAATGATAAAGGAATCTGTCGAATCTGCCTTCCCAATTCCGCACATTTTCAAACTATTTCTATTGCTCCTGTAAATAAACAATCACCTACCCTGAAACAGGCTCTGGATGAATTGAACCTTTATTTCTTGGGAGAAGGCAGGAAATTCACGGTGCCGTTGGACCTTAGGCTGTCTCCATATTTCAATAAAGTTTTGAAAGCAGTTAGTAAGATTCCCTTTGGCAATACTGCTTCATATCAGGAAATTGCCATTCAAACTGGTAACCCAAAAGCTGTTCGCGCTGTTGGAAATGCTAATGCCAGAAATCCAATCCCCATAATCATTCCCTGTCACCGAGTTATAGCATCATCGGGTAAGTTAGGCGGTTACGGCGGCGGGATTGATCTGAAGAGAATGCTGCTTCTCCATGAAAATGACGTTTTATCATTAGAATCCGGTCCTTTACGGTCCAACTCCCGGAACGCATTTTGAACAATGCGAATGTAAACCTACAATAAATTAGAACTTCTGGCCTATACCAAAGAGAAGAGATTTTTCTATATATTTTCCATTATAAAATGACCACCCATAATCGAAACGAATATTTCCAGAAATAGCTACCGGGATTCTGATTCCAAGTCCAATTCCCAGCATCGGATTTTCATTCCAAACATCATCCCACTCATCTCCGGTTATACCCATATCAATGAATAAAGCTGCTTGTAGGCCGAGCTCAGATTTTATCGGCCCAAAAAGCGATGGAGACTGGTAGACATATTTAGGAATTATTGTCTGGCGTACCTCTAAGGATGAAACAGCTCTCAAATACCCAAACCGATATGACTGAGATTGATCATCATATATTTTGCGTGTTGGTATCCGCCAGCCACGAACAGTATTAACCCCTCCTAATGAACCGCGCCAAAATTCATTGCGAAAGCCCCGAGTAGATGAAATATTCAGATTAATACCTAAGGTTGTCTTTCGCTTTCCTTTTAACGGTGAGTAATACGCACTGTAAGACTGGATCCAATTAGTCGTGGATTCCGGCTCTGGCTGGTTTAAATGCCAATAATACTTCCCGTACCAGAATATGTACATACCTTTGCTCGGATCATTATAAATATCCCTTGTATCATAAACCGCACTTAACTCAGGAGAAAAATAATAGAAATCGGTTGTGTCCTCTCCAAAATATTCTTTTTTTTCCAGTTCAATACCAGCAGTTAGTCGTCTCTCATATCCAAAATATCGCCCAATATTAATTTCAAACACCTGCGTTTGTTGCCGGTAGGGTAAAAAATAATGTTCGAATATTTTCTTACTAAAATCAAAAGCCAAGGACACATGGTCACCAAACACCCAGGGATTCTTGAAAATCACATCGTAGGCACTCACATTCCCGAACATTCCTCTCAAGGTCAATTTTTCATTCCGGCCCCGAAAATTATTCAACCTTGTTCCCAAGATTAAAAACCAGCCCATATTTTCATCATAAACCGGTGAAAAAATTGGAACCATACTGATAGATTCTATTACCCTGAAATTTAATATGGCAGTTCCATCTTCTAATGGGACTGTATTCCAGGTGACTGCACTGAAAATACCCAGGTTTTCCAGCCGATTACGATCTTCTTTAGCTAAGCTGCTATCCAGGGCCATATTTAGTTGGTGTTGGATCTCTCTTTCAAGAATATCCTGTTTTGTTTTCTGTAAACCCTGGAATTCAATCGCAGAAATAATCGGGTTGTAAGAATCAGATTTCTGTCCAAATCCGGGAGATAAACAAAAAAAAAGGCATAAAAAAAGGCCTGCTGGAGGCCTTTTTATATTATTAATTTTGAAAATATAACTATTACAGATCAATGCCATCCATCATGAGACGCTTTTTATACTCTATACCTTGCTGAGAATATACATCTTCGATGGCTTTATTGAGCTTATCCGATATTTTCAAACCATCAACTTGAACTTTTACATTTCGCTCATCCAGTTTTCGAACTCTAAAATCTGAATTGCCATCTGTATAAATATGCCAGACACCGTCAAATTCTTTGGGCGTTCCGTATTCCATTAACACCTTATGTTTGATTACATCTTCAGCGGTCAGTTGCGGGAATCCAGTATCCTTCAACTTTATTTTTTTTGTCACATCTTGAAGTATATAATGCGAGTCGCTGTTGTTAGTAGTACTATATACATAATCAATATTTACAAATCCTAAGGTGATCTGCTCACTGGTCAAGCGAGTTATATAATGAAATGCCACATTTGCTTTCTTAATTGGAAGAACGATACCATCTTTTGTCGTGCGCGATTCATCAGAATAAATCACTTCGACCGTTGTGTCGGGAACAATGCTCAAAACAGCGGGCAGACTTGTGGACCAGGGTGCTAAAAGTTCATCTCGGAAAACCCAGCCGCCAGGCAGTCTTCGTACTGGAATGACTGATTCAATTTTCTTCCGGCCAGTGATGACCGACTTCGGTGGTGGTTTTTTTATATTAGTCCCTTCTTTCACCAGTTTCTTTTTTGCCTTTTTTAAAGGTGCTTCTTTTCTTTTATCTTTCTTGCCAAAAAGCTGCCAACCACCATCTGATGCCACTCCCGGCAACGGAAGTAAAATGGCTCCAATCAGAAGCCAAATAAACCATATTCTTACAAAGGGACTTTTCATTGTTTAATTATACCTCGATAGCTCATACAAATTCATCCGCGGAAATTTAAGACATTTGCCTAATTATTAAAGAAAAAAAAGGCCCTCAAAGGAGGGCCTCTTTTATACGGTTTAAAACCAGTTATTTACGACCACGGGCCATCGGTGAACGGGCCACATTACCGCCTTTATCAATGAAGTAAAGAAAACCAGATTCCCGGGTGACACCTGCGTCCGCAACATGTTCAGCATTGCCTCCGCCTTTACCGGCACGAGCCATTTGGGAACGCCAGACATTGCCGTCTTTCCCAAGGTAATACAAATATCCTTTTGCTTTTGTAACACCAGTATTTGCTACTACTTCAGCCATAAAATTCCTCCATTATTCTAGTATGATTGGTTCTTTGGTAGTGGTTAGAGAAAATTCTCTATCCTTCTCGGCGGGGATTGTACACATTCTCGTCGGTAGATGTCAAGATTTTTCTCGTCGAGCGCTCGACGAGAAAAAAATGGGTATTTTATACCGTATTTAGCGATTTCATATCTCAATCTCAAAGTAATTTTCAGCACCTTAATTGCCCCGGTAGCTCAACTGGACAGAGCATCGCCCTTCTAAGGCGAGGGTTACAGGTTCGAGTCCTGTCCGGGGTACATTTTCAACTATTTGATATTTTTCTCAAAAACCTTCAGCAGTTCCACTTTAAAGACCACGGCAGAGTTAGGCGGAACATCCTGGTTGCCTCTCTGGCCAAAACCAAGATTTGGGTGGATAAAAAATTCAAATTCCGCACCTTCTTTCATTAGTTGCAGGCCTTCTGTCCAGCCCTTTATAACCCGATTTAATCTAAATACAGCCGGTTCATCTTTTTCGTATGAACTATCGAAGATTGTCCCATCTAATAAACGACCCTCATAATGAACCCGAACCTGGTCCATTGTTGTCGGTGATTGTCCAGAACCTTCCCTTATTACCTGGTACTGAAGTCGGGTAGGTGTTTCCTGTACATCAGGATTATTGGTTTTATTCTCAACTAAAAATGCTTCTGCAGCCTGTAGATTATCTGCAAATCCCTCTTGCTGTTTACTGCGGATCGATGCTTGCAATTTCTGAAATGCATCTTTTCGCTCTTCATTCGTTAATAGCGGGTCATCATCTTTATCATAACCAAATTTCAAACCTGTGAGAAAGGCATCATAGTCCAGTTCAACGTACTGCTTTTTCAGGTTTTCACCTAAATCAGCACCTAATGCATAACTGGATGAATCCCTGCTATCCTGAAGATGTTTTTCTTGCATAGTTAAATTCTGGACAACTGCCAGGATATTAAATCCTTTTTTTTTCAATCGCTGATAGACAGGCGCCTCCCTGTTCTCGCAACCACTAATAAACAAACATAAAAGAACAGATGGAAAATATTTATTCATGGTATTTTTAATTAAAGTAAGAATTAATTGTAAAACGGGGTACGCACTAATCTGAATTATCAGATGTCCCCGAACTATTGTCTGTAATCAAAAGACCAATGCCCACTATAATAGCGATGAAAGCCAACCAATCGAACCAGAGCAAACTACTGAATATTGTCAAGATCAAATGAAAAACTATTACTGCACCTCCGCCTACAATTAAGTACCAGGGCAATTGTTCATTATTAAAGTTCATTTACAATTTCCTTTGCAATAAAAGATCAAACAAAAATAACTTGGGTTACCTGATTTCCATATCGCAAATTAAAGAAAATTTTTATCACATTGATCGAGAAATTCATGAAGCCAACAACCGATTTTTCCATTCGTTCCTTTATTGGCGGGTATGATAAAAATTTTACCTATTTCATTACCTGCATGCAAACAGGAGTCCATATCATCGTGGACACAGCTATTGAACTGGATCAAATAAAACCATTTATCAGATCTGACCCTGCCGCCATCCTGGTAACCCATACCCATGGTGATCACATTGCTTATCTGGATGAATACATCCAAGCATTTCCCGGTATTGTGATTGTTGGACACCCTGAATCCGAAAAAAAATTAGATATAGAAAGATTCAAACCGGTAAAAAATAACTCTGGATTTTCCGTGGGAAGACTGAAATTTCAAGCAATCCATACACCGGGACATTATTTTGATTCGGTATGCTATGTCCTTGAAAATGTAATATTCACCGGGGATACATTATTTGTCGGGCGAACAGGGCGAACCATCAGTGCCCAAAGCGATATTATTGATCTTTATGATTCGGTATACAACAAGATCCTAGTCTTACCGCTTCAAACCCGGATTTACCCCGGGCACGATTATGGTCCAGAACCAACAATTACTATTGAAAAGAATATTGCTATCAGCCCTCTCCTACAAGCTGAAAATGAGCAGGATTTCATCTTACGAATGGATACATTTGAACGAACCCGTCTACCAGGGACATAACACAGGAATATAGCCATGAGAAAATCCATATATACAATTTCTATAATGATCATCATAAGCCTATTTGCCTGTGCTGAAAAAGAAGAAAATGATTGTGACGAATGCGGAGGAAGTTTACTTGAAGGTTACTTCTATAAAACGGTAGAAGCAGATGATTTAGCAAACCTTGCGGGAATTAATATCATCACAGACCTGGGAGCCTGTATTCGGTTTAAACTGGATGGCGAAGAGTTCTCCGAAGCTGATGTCGTTCCAGATTGCTGCTGCGATTTATAATGACCTATTGATTAAAAAAATCATTCATACTGGTGATTTTTATAAACAATCTATCATCGCCCTACATGGCTGGACGGGGGATGAAGGGTCCATGGAACCAGTCACTAAAGCTATCCGCGTACCGGATACCAGATGGATTCTGCCTCAAGCCCCCTATCCATTGGAGCAGAAAGGATTTTCCTGGTTCAGCGGATCTGGAGAATCAGGTTGGAAATTCCAAAAATCATTTAATCTGCTGGATAAAATTATAGAAAGGGAACGGGAACAAGGGACGGATACTGAACAGATTTTTTTACTAGGATTTTCCCAGGGTGCTACCCTAGCCATGATTTATATGGCATCCAGGAAATTCTCCTTGGGAGGGATCATATCCATTGCCGGCTTCATTCGTAATGCGGGGAAATTCAGGAAAAAAGCAACTAAAGCCACTAACAAAACACCGATCCTGCTGATCCACGGGACAAAGGATCAAATTATACCTGTAAAAGAGAGTTATAAAACCCATAACCTATACCAGAATCTCGGGTTTCCATCTGAGCTGCATGTTTTTAATACTGAACATAAGATTCATCTAAGAGCAACTAACCTTATTCAGAATTTTATATTAAATCGGCTTTAACCTTATTCTTATTCATTAGTCTTAATAGGCATAATATTATTAGATTTTAAAATGGCGGAACAACCATTAACCCGAAGAAATTTTTTAAAGGGTAAAACAAAATCCCGGCCTGAACTAGATAGACTAAATCCTGAATGGCCCACCCAACGCGTCGCAAAGCTCTACCGTAAATTTTTAGAAAAACAACCGCCATTTTACCATCCACCTATTTCTGAAGAAGTTGCACCTCCATTGGCAGTCACAGCTTCCCTGAATTCCATGAGAGTTGTTGATTGGGATCAATCAGCCGCTGTACACCTTCTTGGAAGAACCATGTTCGGCTCCACCTATACAGATATTATTAATTCTACCAGTGATTCTCTTTCGAATACTGTAAACACCTTACTACAGGAACTGGAAACAGCAGAACCTCCAGGAGATTGGGTAAATGAACCGCCACCAGCATGGGACCAGCTTACATATGATGAGGTACAGGCAGTGATGGAACAGTATAGGGAACGGATGTGGCAGATGGCAAATTGGTGGATAGTGCGCATGACACAAAATCCCATAAATATCACCGAGCAGATGACCCTATTCTGGCACAATTTCTTTGCCACTGCTCAATCCAAGGTATTTTATCCCCAAGCAATGTATGAACAGAATGCAGTATTTCGGCAATACGGTCTTGGGAATTTCAAAGAATTGCTTCGCCGGGTAACATTTGGCCCAGCTATGATGATCTGGCTTGACATCCATCGCAGCAAAAAACATAATCCAAATGAAAATTTTTCCCGGGAGCTCATGGAATTATTTACGCTGGGTGTAGATAATTATACCCAGGTAGATATAGAGGAAGCATCACGCGCATTCACCGGCTATGTAACTAACGGCGTCGAAACAAACTATGATTATGAAAACCAGACTGGGTCTGGGTTCTGGTGGGATGAATGGCACGATTTCGAAGATAAGACTGTTCTGGGGCAAACAGGTCCATGGACCGGAGATGACATCATCAATATTCTCCTGGAACAGGAAGAATGCGCCGTACATATTTGTCGTCGAATCTATAAATGGTTTGTTTATGATTATATTCATGAACCGGTTGTGCAAGCAATGGCATTTGTGCTTCGTGAAAATGACTACGAGCTTCGACCTGCACTGGAATTTCTATTTAATACCGAGCATTTTTATGACAGCAATTTTAGGGGAGCAAATATTCAAAGCCCAATGAGTCTTCTCCCTGGTTTAGTCAGGAAATTTGGCATGGAAGAGTTTACGTATCCGGAAGGTTTTTTTCTGCGATCTGTCGAATTTCTAGGGATGACTCCTCTTGAGCCGCCAGACGTAAATGGATGGACAGGTTATCGATCCTGGATCAACTCCATTACACTGCCAGTGCGAAAACTTGTGAACAGTGCATTGGTAACCGGATTCAGCCCATTTGGCAACTTCGATTTCATGGTAAACGTCCGATCCATGGCGCAAACCATGTATGACAGCGATGACGATGGGTATGCGTCTGAGCAAATTGTTAGGAAACTGGCTTTAGTTCTATTTGGAGTACCACTCTCTGATATACTTGAGACTAAAATGCTTGACATACTTCTAGATGGGGCTGAGCCATACGACTGGAGCATAAATGCTCCTATCGGTGATGCTCAATGGAACCGCATGAGAGATCTCTTATTGTATATGATAAAACTTCCGGAGATCCAACTCTCATGAAGCGACGGGATTTCATCAAAACGTCAATGGTGCTTTCAGCTTTCGGCAAACAGCTTCCGCTCATGGCCGTTGGGCGCAATCGACGTCAATTAGGACGTACATCCCAATGGGAAACAGACAGGGTGGTGATCCTGATAAAATTAAATGGCGGCAATGATGGTTTGAATACTGTAATTCCAATCGAAGATGACATTTATTATGAAGCCCGACCTACGCTGGCAATTTCACCTGGTCAATCATTATCTGTAAACGATACAACTGGATTTCATCCTAGCCTAGGTCCGATCTATCCGTTCTATCAAAATGGTCAGGTCGGGATTATCCAGGGGGTGGGATATCAGCAAGGAAACCTGTCCCATTTTCGTTCATCAGATATTTGGGTGACAGGTTCCGATGCAAATGAACACCTTTTAACTGGCTGGTTGGGAAGGCTGTTCGAAAATGAATATCCTGATTTTCCGGATGATGTCCCGGATCATCCTTTAGCTATTCAGTTTAACAGCGCAAACCTGCTGGAATTCAGAACCAGCGAATCCAACGTGGGGATGATGGTGTTTGATCCTGAGACGATGTATGCCATCATTTCTGGTAACTACGTTCCCGGAGAAGATGATCCTGCCCCGGAATCTTATGGTGGTGATGAGTTGGCATATATTCGTGAAATCGATACTCTCTCAATGGAATATTCCGAAGTCATATATGACTCTGCTCTTGCCGGAATCAACACGATGGAATATCCGGACAATAATATTGGGTACCAAATGGCACTGACCTCAAAATTAATCTCAGGAGGGTTAGGTACCCCGGTATACCGGCTATATCAACCTGGATATGATACACACGCTAACCAGGCCAATAACCATGCCAACCTATTACAGGACGTGTCTGGCAGTATTGCAGCATTTCTGCAGGATATGGCAAATCAAGATCTTCAAGATCGGGTCATGGTTGTAACAACCAGTGAGTTTGGTCGCCGAGTGTACGAAAATGGCTCCTTCGGTACTGACCATGGTACCAGTGCCCCCTGCCTTTTCTTTGGTTCAAACATCGTACCGGATATTTTTGGTAATCATCCTGATCTAACGAACCTGAATAATAATAATAACATGCAGGTCCAGTATGACTTCAGGCAAATTTATTCAACCCTGATCACAGACTGGTTTGGCCTGCCTGAGTCCGTTGCACAGAATGTATTTGCCCAATCTTTTGATTCA
>Ga0208113_1001319_pt1 | contig 11929 bp, 11 predicted proteins | sample Knorr_S7_td_NADW_FD_185598 | JGI IMG/M metagenome (GOLD analysis project Ga0208113, IMG submission 185598) | Marine microbial communities from Southern Atlantic Ocean transect - Knorr_S7_td_NADW_ad_2505m_LV_A (SPAdes) (version 2) | ecosystem: Environmental > Aquatic > Marine > Oceanic | place...
ATGATAGCATCAGATTCATTGATTTTTGGAGATTATCCAAATCCAAGAACATACGGTAATTTCACTAAAGTTATTGCTGAATTTTCAAGAGATGATAAATTACTGCCAATTGAAGATGCAATCAGAAAAATGACTTCTTTCCCTGCACAAAGATTAGGATTGGGTAAAAAAGGGTTGTTAATGGACGGATATGATGCTGATATTGTAGTTTTAAATTTACCAGCAATTAAAGCACCGGCGACTAAAAATAATCCTAGATTGCTTTCTGAAGGTATTGAGCAAGTGATTGTAAATGGAGAATTTGTAATAAAAGATAAATTACATACAGGTAATTTACCAGGTAAAGCAATAAGAAGAGGAATTAATTCTTAAAATTTATTTGTTAATATAATCTGCAATATTAGTTGCATATTTTCGTGCTATTGGCCCTATGATAATTGCTATTGGTGTTGCAATTGACCAAGCAATTAACCAAGCTTTCATCCATCTAGATAAATATCCAGTATCTATCCCAGTATTTACAATTGTTATTATTGCAGACATTATAAATGACATACCTGTGCCTATGATTAAGCCTGTAATTATTTTAACTAGCATGATTCAATTAAATTTAACTGGAATTTATCATATAATTTCCTTTGAAGATATTGATATTGTGTTTATTATTTTAAAAATATTATTATAATTTTGTTATAAATAATCAGAAGAAATAATTATGTCATTTGTACAAAAACCAAAGCGAAGTATATGGACTTGGGGCTATCAACAGAATGAACCAACAAATTCAGAAAGGCAGAAACATGCTGCTGAATTATCCAGGAAAATTGGTATTGAGATAATCCCTCCTAAAATTCCTCTTGCAGAAGAATTAATATTAAGACCTTCTCGGATTAAAATTCCAGATAATCTCTCAAGTTATTGTTTTACTGATAACTATGAAAGAGCATTGCATTCATATGGTGCAGAAAGAGAACTTGCAGCTTTAGGTGAATTCCCAAACCCTCCTGATGTTGTTTCACACCCTTCTACTGAAGATGAACTTGTGCAAGTTCTTGAATGGTGTGATAAATATAATTATGTAACTATACCTTATGGGGGAGGATCTTCTGTTGTGGGAGGAGTGACTCCACCTGATGACAAAGGTCCGATAGTTACTATTGATATGGATCAATTTGATCAAGTATTAGAAATAGATGAAATTTCAAGAACTGCAAAAATTCAGGCAGGTATATATGGACCTGAACTTGAGAGGCAGTTAAAACCTTCAGGCCATACATTAAGACATTATCCGCAGAGTTTTGTTGAATCTACACTTGGAGGATGGATCGCTACAAGATCCGGAGGGCATTATGCAACTAATCATACCCATATAGATGAATTTGTTGAATCTTTAAAAATGATAACTCCTTCTGGATGGTGGGAATCAAGAAGATTACCTGGCAGTGGAGCGGGGCCTAATCCAGATCGTATCGTTATCGGCAGTGAAGGAATTTTGGGGATTATTACAGAAGCTTGGATGAGAATCCAAAAAAGACCACAATATAGAGCTACTGCAGCTGTTATGTTTAATTCATGGGAGAATGGTTATGATGCAGTTAGGCAAATTGCACAGGCAAAACTATGGCCTTCTAATTTACGAATTTTAGATTCTGATTTAACTGCTGACAGTACTGGGATTAATAATGGTATGAATTTACTAATTATTGGATTTGAATCTTCAGATTTATCTCAAAAGTGGCCTCTTGATCAAGCTATAGAAATTGCAAAATTATGTAATGGAATTGTTACCAATGACAATATAATTATTGATGATGGAACAGGCACTCCGACTGGTAGAGGAGGAGCAGTGGGTGCGTGGAGGAATGCTTTTATAAATGTAGGTGGAGGCCTTACGGCAGGACTAGGGATGGTTACTGGTACATTTGAGACTGCAATAACATGGGATCAGTGGCCAGAATTTGATCAAAAAGTAAGAGAGGCAACTCAGGCTGCGCTAGATGATGTTTGTGGTGGCGGGACTGTAAATTGCAGATTTACTCATGTGTATCCTGATGGACCAGCTCCTTATTACACATATGTAGGAAATTATAAAAAAGATGGTTACTTTGAGCAACAGGATGCAATAAAAATTGCAGCTTCAGATGCTATCATATCTGCTGGGGGAACCATCACACATCACCATGCTGTCGGAAGATTACATAAACCTTGGTATGATGTTGAAAGACCAGAATTATTTGCAGAATCGTTGAAAGCAATGAAAAAAGTATGTGACCCTTCTGGTATTTTAAATCCGGGGGTATTAATTGATCCTGCATAATATATTATATTAATTATAAATTTTATTTATTAAATGACTAGGAGTAAATTATGGGCTCTATAAATCAACTAGACCAAGCTTTAAATAAATTGTCTGATGAAGTGCAATTTGATGTGAAGTGGTATGTTAAAGATTTGCAAACAGGAGAATCTTTAAATAGAAACGGAGATGAGATTGGACCATCAGCTAGTACAAGAAAAATTTCAATCCTTATGGCTGCAATGAAATTTGTTAATGAAGGCAAAATATCTTTAACTGATGAAATAGTACCTGATACAAAATATTTTGGTACCCATTCAGGCTGTTTTCAACATTTTCTTCCAGGTTTTAAATTAAAGTTTCAGGATTTGTTAACAATGATGATAATTGTTTCTGATAATGTTTCTACTGGTACTGTAACAGAAATACTTACTTTAGAATATATTAATGAGTTTTGTCAGAGTATTGGAATGACAAACACTAATCATTTAGTAGGATTTCCCACAGAACAACATCTTTCATCAGATGTAAGTAAAGTTAATTCAACAACACCTAATGATGTAGGTGGATTGCTAGAACTTATACATAAAAGTATTACAGATGAGGAATATGCCCGAAAATTACAGTCTACTACTGAATTATGCCAACTTGCTATGGATATACTATTAGCGCAGAAATTAAATAACAGACTCCCTTTAAAATTAGCTGCTCCTTCTGCAGCAGGGCCACAGGAAGGAAATGTAAAAGTTGCTCATAAAACTGGAAGTTATCAGACAGGTTATTCTGATTCGGGAATTATTTATCCTCCTGGGCATGAAGGTGTGATTTTATGTGCATATACAGATAATGTACCTCAGTACTTAGATAATGGGGATTCAGGTATTTATTCTGCTAATAATGTAATGGGCTCATTGGCATTAGAGTGTTTTTTGCATACAAAAAATTAATAATAATTTAAATTTATAAATGATTTCCTTACAAATATTATGTTCGGGGACTCCTACTCCAAGTGATGTCAGATGGGGTTCTGCTTATGCCTTGAAGATGGGTAATGAATGGTTCATGTTCGATTGTGGTCCGGCGGCGACTTATAAATTAATCAAATCAAAAATTAATCCTTTAGATATATCTAATTTGTTTTTTACTCATCATCATTCTGATCACGATGCAGATTATGCCTGTTTTTTACTTACAAGATTTGATCAATCAATAGGTAAAGAAAAAGAATTAAATGTTTATGGGCCGCCACCTACTCAAGAATTAACTAATAAACTTATTGGCGAAAATGACGGTGCATACTGGCATGATTTTGTTGCAAGAACTAATCACCCATTAAGTTTGTGGGCTTATCAGGAACGGGGAGGGAAGTTACCCAGGCCAGTTCCAAAAGTAAATTCTTATAATATAAATCCTGGTAAAGTAACCTCAGGTAAAGATTGGGAAATTAGGAGTGTAAGAGTTGAACATGTACAACCTTATTTAGACTCTTTAGCTTATAGAGTGGATTATAGCGAAGGATCAATAGTGTTTTCAGGAGATACAAAACCTTGCCAGGCATTAATAGATTTATCTGTTAATGCAGATGTTTTAGTAATGGAATGTATCAGATTGGAAAGTGAAATGAAAGGTAACGCAACTTCATTGTCAGAAACAAGTGCTATGCAAGCAGGAAAAATTGCTGAAGAGACAGGTGTAAAATTACTAGTCTTAACTCATCAGGCTCACTATCTTGATTCTGTAAAAGATGAAGTTCTTAAAGAAGTTAAAAAAAACTATAACGGTAAGGTGATTTGGGCAGATGAACTTATGAGGGTGAATTTATAGCTTCTTTTTTAACTTAGTTTCTTTTTGAGCTAGCCATATTCCAATTAAAACGAGTATTAAAGATAACCCATGATATATTTCAAATGATTGATTTAATAAAAAAATGGCGAGAAAAGAACTGAAAATCGGGACTATATTTGTATAAACTCCTGCTTTTCCCGGGCCAGCTAAATCTACGGCTCTGAGATAAAATATTTGAGCGAGGCAGGATGGAAAAATTGAGACCAGTAACGTTATGATCCAACCTTCAGTTGTAGGATAAGTTATTCCAGATAAAACAAATTCAACGATGAACAAGGGTAATGCAATAAACATAGCTATTACAGACATTAATGTGAAGAATACAATTCCAGAAATTTGAACACGTGACTTTAGTGCAATTGTATAATAAGAGTACATAAAACATGCAAAGAGCATTAATAAATCACCGCGATTCACCTCTAGATCTAATAATGAATTTATATCCCCAGTTAAAGTAACTATAATTACTCCAACTAAAGATATTGATACTCCAATGCTTTGGATTAAATTCACTTTAGTCCCATATGCTATATAAGCGCCGATAATTACAAATATAGGAACGGCACCCTGTAAGATTCCAATATTTATTGCAGTAGTTTCGTGTGAAGCGGTATAAAAAAGTATATTAAAACCACTGAATCCCATGAATGCCATAAAAATAATTTTAAGAATATGTGGTTTTATCAAATTCCAATTTGACTTTACTTGATTACCAAATGTTATCCATAAAAAAATACTTACAAATATCCACCTTAAAGGAACGATTTGAAGGGGAGATATTTCACCTACTGCTAATTGTCCAAATATAGTATTAAACGCCCAGCATAAAGCTGTGCTTATAAGTAATAAAGATGGCATATTATAGAATTTGTTTATTATAATTTTCATTCTGTATTAATTTCCAACGAATCAACCATTAAATCAAAAATTTCAGAATTTAAATACCATTTTCCAGGTTTACTGTTTATAGATATGATAACAATCCCAGTATCTTTTACTGCCATAGTAACAATTTTCCCCATACTGCCATCTAAGTATTTGCCTTCACTAATATAACCTATGAATTTTTCAGACACTGTTTTAGATATTTGAGTGTAATCCTTATTACTGCTTATCAAATATGCTGTAAATGGAACCAGATCTGATGCAGGCGTTTTTGTTATTTCAAAATCAAAGGTTCCAGATACATTTTTTAATTCGATATGTGATGCTGTTTCTTTTTCTATATGCCATAAATCTGAATATTTTAATTTGAATTTATCTATAGAAAGTTTGGCATTTAATTCTTTGGCTTTAGCATCTTCTTTAGCTTTTTGTTCAGCTTTTAATTTAGCATCTTCTTTAGCTTTTTGTTCAGCTTCAGCTAATATTTTATCTCTTTCTTCTGCTTCTGCTTTTGCTTTTGCTTCTTCTCTTATTTTATTTTGTTTTTCTGCGTCTATAAGTATATGTATGCCATTTGAATTCTTCGGGATATTATCTGATTTATTATTTACAGGAATATCAATTTCTTTAATATCATCAGATTTATTACATGATATAAGCATAGAAAGCAGCAAAATTAATACCAGTAAATTTTTCATGTCATCTATTCTATCTATTCTAATTCTGTAAGTGTATATTTATTAGATCTAAAATATTCTATTATTATGAATGAATTTGACATAATTATTATAGGAGGCGGTATAGCTGGTAGTTCTGCAGCTTTTCATCTTGCAAATAAAAATAATAGTAAAATTTTAATGATTGAGCAACAAACTATTTCTTCTGGGGCATCAGGTTTAAATGCCGGACAAATTGGTTCAACAGGGTGGGGTAATATCCCTGATCTGAATTCATATTTAACCCATGGGAGCTTGGAGATATTTAAATCTTTACAATTAGATTCAAATTACGATATTGAATTTCGACAATCTGGTTCATTGGCAGCAATTCAGACAAAATCTCAATATGATTTTGTTATGGATACTGTTATGCAGATGAAAAAAGCTGGTAAAAATGTAGAAATACTTTCAACCAGAGAAGCACGATCGATAGAGCCTGAAATTTCTGAAAACTTCTTAGGATTTGTATTTTATCCACTTAGAGCACAAGCAGATCCGGTAAAATCAACCATTGCTTTTTCAGATGCTGCATTTAAATCAGGTGTTCAAATAAACATCAACGAAGAAGTTAAAAATATAGAGCAAAATTCAGACAATACTTATAATTTGCAAACCTCACTTAATAACTATTATTGTAAGAATCTTATTTTAGCTACAGGAGCATGGAGTAATAAATTAGGAAAATTATTAAATCTTGATATTCCTATTATTCCGATCAGAGGCCAAATGTGGGCAACCAAACCAATATCACCCAGATTATTTAATACTTTTTCATCACTAGAATCATCATATGACTGGCATAATGATGACGGCTCAGATGTTAATACTCCTCCAGACTTAACACATATTAGTGGTGCAAGAAAAACAAGGCATTTATATGGTCGTCAAAGAAAAAATGGTGAAGTGATTTTTGGAGGTGACAGAGAAATGTTAGGTTTTAATAATGAAGTAGATTTTAATGGTATTGAATCCAATAAAAACCATGCAACTGAGATATTACCATTTTTATCAGAATTGCCTATCAGTAGAACATGGGCAGGGTTTATGCCATTTTCTATAGATGGTGACCCTATAATTGGTAAAATTCCAGCTTGTAAAAATTTATACATAGTTTCTGGTTTAGCTTCATCAGGGTTTGGAAGAGGACCTATGTCTGGAAAATTTATTGCAGAGTGTGTGGATTCTGGTTTCGTACCTGAAATTCTTAATGATGCTGATCCTGGCAGGTTTAAACAGTTAGCAGGATAAAGATTAATCCATTATTGTTCCGCCATTAATATTTAAAGATTGCCCAGTGATATTCAATGAATTATCAGAAGCAAAAAATACTACTGCGTTGCCTACATCTTCAGTTGTCTGCTCTCTTTGAAGAGGGCAGTTTTCTTTTATATATTCAAGAAAAAGTTCTCGAGGAGTAATATGGCTTTTTGTTTCATCATTACTTAGAGTCTTTTTAGCATTTTTTTCCCACATTGGAGTCCATATACTGCCAGGGCAAAGAACATTGATATTAATATTATATGGAGCCCATCTTAATGCGAGAGATTGTGTTAAATTTATTACTGCAGCTTTTGATGCAGAGTAAGCAGGGTTATCTGGATTGGGAAATTTGCCGCCATGTGATGATATATTTATAATTTTCCCATAATTCCTTTTTTTCATTTTTTTTGCAACTTCTTCTGACACAATAAATGTTCCTCTGACATTAACAGAATAAGTTGAATCCCAATCTTTAAGTTCAGATGAGTTTGGCTTTTCGAAGTTTGCAGATCCTATTACTCCTGCAGCATTAACTAAAATATCTGTACCACCCATTTTCTTTTCAATTAAATTAATAGTGTTTTTAACATCATTTTGATTTGTGACATCACAGGTGAACAAAGAAATCTTAGTACCAAAATTAGAAATTACATCAGTTGTTTTTTTTAATTTGTCTGAATCTATATCTATGAGTGAAATATTAGCGCCCTGTTTGGCAAGCACACTTGCAATTCCTGCCCCTAATCCGCTTGCCGCCCCAGTAATAATGGCTGTTTTATTATCAAAATTTTTATAATATGTTGACATGCTTTATTATAACTATTAATTAAAATGATTTTATACATTAATATAAATTCATTAAAATATTTCATATGAAAACTAAAGTGATAAATGATTGGTTAGAAAAATTTGAAAAATCAATAAAAGAAAAAAATATTGATGCAATTTTAGACTTGTTTGATAAAGAAACTTACTGGAGAGACTTGATTTCTTTTACCTGGAATATCATTACTTTAGAATCAAAAGAAGATATTTCTTTAATGTTAAATAAAACTATTGATAAGATTAATCCTGAAAATTTTAAAATCCAAAAAATGCTAACCATCAATAGCGATGTTCATGAAGCCAGATTTACATTTGATACCACGACCTCAAAATGTATAGGTCATATTAGATTAACAAACGGTAAATGTAAAACTTTATTAACAGTTACTGAAGAATTAAAAGGGTATGAAGAAAATAAAGGATATAAAAGAGAATTAGGTACTGAATTTGGTTTTTTCAAAGATCGTAAAAACTGGCTTGAAAAGAGAAATATTGAGATACAAAATCTTGAAGAAAATAAAAATCCATATTGTCTGATAGTTGGAGGAGGGCAGGGAGGATTAGCATTAGCGGCAAGATTAAGGCAACTAAATGTTCCAACTATAGTAATAGATAAAAATAAAAACCCTGGGGATTCCTGGAGGAATAGATATCATTCGCTATGTCTTCACGATACAGTCTGGTATGACCATATGCCTTATTTACTTTTTCCAGATCATTGGCCTATATTTTCTCCTAAAGATAAGATTGGAGATTGGCTTGAAATGTATGCAAAAATAATGGAAATAAATTATTGGGGGTCTACAGAATGTTTAAAGGCATCTTATGATCAGGAAAAGCAAGTATGGGAAGTTATTGCTGACAGGGAAGGAAATAAGATAAAACTTACACCAAGGCATTTGATTTTGGCAACTGGTATGTCTGGTATGCCACAATTTCCAGAAATTAAAAATATTGACAAATTTAAAGGTGATTATTGTCATTCGAGCGGGTTTAAAAATGGTTATGAATATCGAGCTAAGAATGCAGTTGTTGTTGGCTCTAATAATTCAGCGCATGATATTGCAGCTGAATTATGGGAACAAGGTGCGGCAAATGTTACTATGATACAAAGATCAGCTACTACAGTAGCAAAATCTAAAACATTAACTGAATTATCCAGTAATGGAGTTTATTCTGAAAATGCTGCACAGGCAGGTATTACAACAGATATTGCTGATATAACTGTGGCTTCAACTCCCTATAAATTAACACCTCTTGAAGGGCAAAAAACAGTAAAAGACTTAAATGAAATTGATAAACAATTTTATACAAAATTGGAGAAAAGTGGATTTATGTTTGATTGGGGAGAAGATGAATCAGGATTATCTGTTAAATATCTTAGACGGGGTTCAGGCTATTATATAGATGTTGGTGGCTCAGATCTTATTATTAATGGAGAAATAAAATTAGAGAGTCCTGCAGAAGTAGAAGAATTTAAAGAAAATTCAGTTGTATTAAATAATGGTAAGGAGATTAATGCAGATTTAGTTGTATTTGCAACCGGATATGGGTCAATGAATGGATGGGCAGCCAAACTTATTTCTCAGGAAGTAGCAGACAAAGTGGGAAAATGCTGGGGACTTGGATCTGATACAAAAAATGATCCAGGGCCATGGGAAGGTGAGTTAAGAAATATGTGGAAACCTACACATCAGGAAGCATTATGGTTTCACGGAGGTAATCTTGCACAATCAAGACATTACTCAAAATATCTTACTTTTCAACTTAAAGCTAGATATGAAAATATCCCTTTTGAAGTATACGGCATACCAAAAGTAAATCATTTAAGTTAATTTATGTAACCAATTACTAAATGTTTTATCCCAAGATACATTTTTTTTATTCATTGCATTTGGTTCATGATAATGATCTACTTCTTTAAACGTATATATCATGTTTTTATTATTGTTATCTTTTATTTTAGAATAAAAATCTTTTGATTGATCAATATAAATTTGTTCTTCAAGTTCTGTATAAGTTAAAAGGACAGGAATTTTGAGATCCTCATTATCAAATATTGGACTTATAGCTTTAGAAGAAAATCTTTTACTTGTTATTTGATCAACATACTTTTTTGTATATTTGGTTAAATCATAAACACCACTTGATAGAATCAACCCATTGATTTGGTTATGTTTACTTGCATAATATGCGAGGTGTGCACCTGCACTATGTCCTGCAAGAATTATATCTATATTTTCTCCATATTGTTTTTTAATAAAATTTATACTGTTATTTATATCTTCTATTTGTTCCTTAAATTTTGATTTGGGAGCTAATCTGTATCCTGGAACTACCATATTCAAATTGTAATTTTTAAAATATTCATACGTAAATAACATCCATTCAGGATATCCAAATTCCCAAGCTCCGCCATGGATATTGAATAAAAAAATATTATTAATATCTATTTGTTTTGGGAAGGTATAAATTCTTTGTGCTTTATCAGGCCCATACTGGAAAAAGTTTGAATATTTTTTCTTTCTATATTTATCTGATTTGATTAATACAGATTTAGCCCAAGCATCTGCAGCAGGGCTCATAGGAGGTTGATCATCAAATTTAATCATTTTTTTGTTCTAACTCCAGTAAATAATCTTTTCTGTCTAGACCACCTCCATAACCAACCAGTTTTCCTGATTTTCCTATCACTCTATGGCAGGGGACAATTATGCTTATTGGGTTTGCATTATTTGCATTTCCAATAGCTCTTGAAGCTTTTGGATTTCCTATGAGTTTTGCCTGATGTGAATAACTTACAGTTTTGGCATAGGGTATTTTTTTTAGTGCTTCCCATGCTTTGAGTTGAAAATTCGTTCCTGATAATTCTAAAGGAATGTTAAACTTTTTTCTTTTGCCTTTAAAATATTCAGATAATTGTAAAATAGTTTTTTCAATAATAATATTTTTTTCATTTTTAAAAATTACATCATTTTTATTCCAATCTTTCAATCTTTCAAAACTATGATGTATTGCTATCAGTGCTTTGTTAGTTGATGCTAAATGTAAAGGACCTATTGGAGACTCAATTACAAAATAATAATTTTTCATATGACATATATTACACTGAAAAAATTAGTATATGTAGATATTTCTTCCATAATTTATAAATTTAGTTCTTCAGTCAATAGAGGTGTTTTTGAATGTTTATGATGATATAAGTAAATTTCAATAATTTTTATACTGTTTAAAAAAGGAATAGCTGTAATTACGGCTATTCCTTTTTTAAATTAAATTATTTTTTGAGCATATGATCCCTGTATATTTGTTGTATGATGAAATTATTAAAGATTATTATATCAAAGCAAATATTGGAGTTAAAATGAATGATAAAGAAATTTTATATCAATCATTAGTTGAAATTAAAAAGTTAATTACAAATAAAGAATTATCTCCAGTTGAGTTAACAGAAATGGCGTTGGAAAGGATAGAAGAAACCAATGATAAAACAAATGCATTTTTAAATGTATATCCTGAAATGGCAATTAATGATGCAAAAAAAGTTGAACAAAAGATAATAAATGGAGAACCTTTGGGCTTGATGGCAGGAATTCCTACCTCAATTAAAGACCTAGAGCCTGTAAAAGATATGATAACAACAAGAGGTTCTTTACTGACCAAAGATGAAATCTCAAATACAGATCAGATTGGAGTTGAACGAATTAAACAACAGGATGGAATTATATTAGGGAAAACCAATGTTCCTGAATCAGGGTCGAGTGGTACAACTGAAAATAAATTGGGAGATGATTGTCGAAATCCTTGGAATTTGGATCATACTGCAGGAGGTTCAAGTGGTGGGACAGGAGCTTCAGTAGCATCTGGAGTAACACCTGTTGCACAGGGTTCAGATGGAGGTGGGTCTATTAGAATTCCATCTTCTTTCTGTGGAATATATGGTATAAAAGGAACACAGGGCAGAATTCCTAGAAGACATGCTGGATTATCAAGCTGGCATCCTGTTAATTTTTCATGTATGGGGCCAATGAGCCGATATGTTATTGACAGTGCAATTATGATGCAGGTTATGGCTGGGCCTCATCCAGAAGACGAACCC
>Ga0208113_1001320_pt1 | contig 11927 bp, 13 predicted proteins | sample Knorr_S7_td_NADW_FD_185598 | JGI IMG/M metagenome (GOLD analysis project Ga0208113, IMG submission 185598) | Marine microbial communities from Southern Atlantic Ocean transect - Knorr_S7_td_NADW_ad_2505m_LV_A (SPAdes) (version 2) | ecosystem: Environmental > Aquatic > Marine > Oceanic | place...
TGACCAGGGACCAAAACTATGGCGCAACGGGGCAATAATTGCAAGTCAGGAAGTCCCAATATCGCCCGGTTTTCAGGGGGTTTAGAGTCAATCCGTTAAATATAGAACCGTTCTGACCGATGTCTTATGAGCCTGGGCCACCCCGGCGCGCGGTCATGCCGCGGGCCGGGGTGTAAGCGTAGACCGCCGCCCCCAGAAACAGCGCCAGCACCGCCACCACATAAAGCGCCGAGCCCGCGTTGAACTGCCCGTAGAGCGCGAAACGGATCATTTCGACGGCGTGGGTGAACGGATTGACCACGCAAATCTGATAAAGGAGCTGGCTGCTTTCCTTCATCTTCCACAGCGGATAGAGGGCGGAGGAAAGGAAAAACATCGGGAAAATGATGAAATTCATTATGCCGGCGAAATTTTCGAGCTGCTTGATGGCGGACAACAGCACCATGGCGAACGACCCCAGCATCAGGCCGCAGACGATCAACACCGGCAGCAGCCAGAGGGATCCCGCCGCCGACATGGTGATGCCGAACAGCGCCGCCACGCCCAGAAAAGAATACACCTGCAGGATCGAGACGAAGGTTCCCGCCAGCAGCTTGTAAACCAGCAGATACCAGCGCGGCAGCGGGCTGACCAGAAGCGTGCGCATGGACCCCATTTCGCGGTCGTAGACCATGGACAGTGAGCTCTGCATACCATTGAAAAGCTGGATCATGGCAACCAGCCCCGGCACGATATAGACCCCGTAGGGGATATAGGTCCCATAGGGCGGAATGATGGAAACGCCGAGCGCGGCGCGGAAGCCGGCGGCGAACACCAAAAGCCACACCAGCGGTCGCACCAGGGCCGCGGCGAAGCGCTCGCGCTGATGCACGAAGCGGAGCGACTCGCGCACCAGCACCCCAATTAGGCACCGCCAGGCGTGGACAACCGTCATCGCCCGCCTCCTCCGGTCAAGGCATCGAAGGCGCCGGCGATATCTTCTGCCTTCGCCTTTTTAAGAACATCCGCGAGGCTTCCGTCGGCAAGGACACGGCCTTCATGTAAGATCATGACGTCGTCGTCATCGGAAATTTCGTCGATCGGGTGTGTCGCCCACCGAACGGCGATGCCGTCATCGCGGGCCAGCGCGTGGACGTGCTCGACGATGGCGCGCCGTGTGGGAACGTCCAGCCCGACGGTCGGTTCGTCCAGCAGCAGCAGTTGCGGCCGGCGCCTCAAAAACGACGCCCATGCGGGCCAGCGCCTGCAAAAAATCCTCCCGCAACCCGACTCTGTTGACCGTGATCGTCCCCGACGGGCTTTCGAACAGCCGCGTGATCAGGGAGAACAGCGTCGACTTGCCGGCCCCGTTCGGGCCCACCAGCACCTTGAATCGTCCGGCGGCGACATCGAAGCCGACATGGCTAAGCGCCGCCTTGGCGTCGTAATGGAAGCCGAGTCCGAAAACCTCCAGGGCGGCGCTTTCGGCCGTATCGGACTTGGGATTGCTTGCGGGTTTGCTCACGGTCCCCCCCCTGGCGATGGATTAAAGACAAGGATGCCGGCCGTCACGAGGTGCGAACTGGATTGCCCGGGAAAATTCCTTAAAATCCGCAGGCAGCGGATTGAGGGGAGATTCCATGCGCGGGACGCTTTTGTTGGCGGCGGTTCTTTTATTGGCGAGCGTCACGGGCGCGGGAGCGCAATTGACAGGCGCGCCGTCCCCCGACGCCCGCCAGTTGAACTTCCAATTGTTCGAGGCCGCGAAAAAAGGCCGCACCGGCGACGTGCAGCTTTATCTCAAGCACGGCGCATCGATCAAGGCGCGGGATCGGTTCGGAAACACCGCCCTTCTGTTGGCCGCTTTTTCGGGCCGTACGAAGACGGTCAAGGTGCTGCTGGACGCCGGGTCCAACATAAAACACCAAAATCTCGGCGGCAGCACGGCGCTATACCGCGCCGCTAAGGCGGGTAAGGGAAAATCGGTGAAGCTGTTGGTCAAGGCCGGCGGCGACGTCAACACCTTGAATAAGAAAGGCCTCTCGCCTCTGATAGCGGCGGCGTTTAATGGTGACGAAGACATGTTCCGACTGTTGCTGGAGCAGGGCGCCGAGGCCGATGTTGAGGACAATTACGGAAAATCGGCCATCCTCTACGCGGCGGGAAAAGGCTTTGCCGATATCGTCGGCGCCCTTTTGGATACGGGCGTAGACGTCAATAAGGCTTATGGAAATGACCTCACCGCGTTGATGTGGGCGGCGGGCTATAGCAACGAGGTGCCGCCCGGCGATGCACTTAAAACGGTCAGCCTGTTGATCGAACGGGGCGCCCGGCTGGACCTCAAGGACAACCGGGGCAAGACGGCCCGGATGATCGCAGCCGACATGGGCCATGAGGCGGTGTTGAAGGTTCTGGCGAATGCCGAAAAAGGATAGGGGCGTTTATTTTTCGCCCAGAAAATCAGACATGGCCTCTATATCCGCGTCATCGTAAGACACCATCAACGATGCCTTGGCCGGTGAGTTCGTCCGCTCCTTGTTTTTGAAATCGGTCATCGTTTTTTTAAGATATTTCGGATATTGGCCCGCCAAACGGGGAATCCGGCTATTGCCTTCGTATCCACCCAGGTGACACTGCACGCATTGACCCGCCACCGCCGCCTTTTCGCCCTTGGCCGCCTTGTCCGGGTCGGCCCTGAAACCGATACCCGGCCATTTCTGTTCGGAAAAGTACTTAGCCAAGCTCAACATTTCCGCCTTCTCCAAATCGCCGGCGAGGGGGGACATGATGTCATTTTTTCGAAAACCTGATTTGAAATCCTTGAGCTGGACGTAAAGGTAATAAAGGTGCTGGCCAGCCAGAATCGGATATTCAGGGTTGCTAGACGCGCCCTTTTCGCCATGACAACCGGCGCATAGTTTAAGTTTTTGGCTGATGGCGGCGTATTCATCGGCGGCCGCCGGAAACGCCGCAAGGACGATCAGGGCAAAAAATACCAACAGAATCTTAGCGTTCATTGGGATTTTCTTTCGTCAGACAATAGAAAAAGCGGCCGCCCCCGTAGGGACGACCGCTTTTAAGGTAAGCCGTAATTACGTCAGTCGGCAAGCGTGAAGGCGATAATATTATTGCCCCGCTTGTAGTTGAGTTGGACGTTGCCGCCCGCCCCGACCACGATGTACTGCTTGCCGTTAATGGTATAGGAAGCCGGTGGCGCGTTGACGCCGGCGCCGGCCTGGAAATTCCACAGCACGTTACCAGTGGCCGAATCGTAGGCCTTAAACTGGCCGTTGCCTTCGCCGGTGAAGACGAGGCCGCCGGCCGTCGCCATGATCCCGCCGATCATCGGCTGCTGGGTTTTGACCTTCCAGCGGATCTTGCCGGTGTTGTAGTCAACGGCGGAAACATTGCCCCACTGCTCTTCGCTGGCGATAACCTTGAAGGCGCCGCCCAGCCACAACTTACCATTGGGATAAGGCGTGCTTTCGACGTGGTAGGTCATCGGCTGATGCAGGTTGATGGCGTAGACCAAGCCTAAGTTCGCATCGACCGTCATCGGTGACCATTCGACGCCGCCGTTGGCGCCCGGCAACATACGCTTACCGTCCTTTGTCGGCAGCACCCACATGTTTTCCTGCGGGACCATGGCTTCGGAGAAGCGGATCAGGCTGCAATCGCTGGCCTTGTGGATATAGACATGACCGGACTTGCCGCCGTGCATGACGCCTTTGACCATTTTGCCGTTCTTGTCCTTGACCTGGGTGATGACCGGCGGGCTGACAGCGTCCAAATCCCAAACGTCATGGGCGATGTACTGGAAGTGACACGCGTACTTGCCGGTGTTCAGGTCGACCGAAATCAGCGAGTTTGTGTACAGGTTGTCACCCGGGCGGATGGAACCGTCGAGATCGGGTGACGGGTTGCCGGCGACGAAATAGATGCGGTTGGTTTCCAGGTCCACGGCCGGGTTCTGCCACACGCCGCCGCCAAGGGTCTTGTAAGGATCGCCCAATTTCTTGAGCGCCGCTTTCTCGGCCTTGATGTCGCGGAGCATGTCGCGGCCGGTGGCGTCGTGGGTGGTCCAATTGCCGACCGAGTTTTTCTTGGTCGTGTGAAAGGTCCACAGGAGCTTGCCCGAGTTGGCATCGAAGGCTTTTACGAAGCCGCGGATACCGTATTCGCCGCCGTTGGTGCCGATCAGCACCTTGCCGTTGACGACGGTAGGCGCCATGGTTTCGCTGTAGCCTTTTTCGGGCTCAGCGATCTGGGTGTCCCAAAGTAGCTTGCCTGATTTGGCGTCAAGCGCGATTAGCTTCGCATCCAGGGTGCCAAAGAAAAGTTTGTCCCCGCCAACCGCGACGCCGCGGTTATTGGGGCCACAGCAATAGGTCGTGATCGGACCCATCTTGTGCTTGTAATGCCAAATCTCTTCACCGGTCGCCGCGTTCAACGCGTAAACGTGGTTAAAAGATGTGGTGATATACATGACCCCGTTGACGACGATCGGCGTCGTTTCCTGGGATTCCGTGATCTCGGTCTGGAAAATCCAAGCCGGACGCAGGTTTTTGACGTTGCTGGTGTTGATCTGGCTGGCCGGATAATACCGGGTCTGTGCGTAATTGCCGTTGGTGTGCAGGAAGTTGTTCGCGTCTCCCCCCGCACGGCTCAACATGTCCTGGGTGACGGTGCTCATGTTGCCATAGAGCGTCCCTGCCTTGACTTCTTCCGCGTACGTCTGACCGGCCAAAGAAACTACGGCCAAGCCGCATAGAACAGCGCCCAGGGCATAGCCATGTTTGAATAAAGATTTACTCATGATTCCTCCCAAACGATGATGGGCCGACGTTAGGATTCTTAGGCGATCCCATAACAAGCCCGGTTTCTTTGTTAACGGTTGAATTGTAATCCTTATAAACCACTGGGCACAACCAGAATCCCTTAAACCTTGCGGACAACACCCCCGCCCAGGCCTCCGCACGGGGATTATTCAACAGGCGTCTGGGTAACTTTGACCGCCGCGAACCATGCCGCCAAATCCTCGATGTCCCGATCAGAAAGCCCCTGCGCGACGATGCTCATGACCGGGTGTTCTCGTTTGCCGTTCTTGTAGCGGCGAAGCTGTTCGGCCAGATAAGGGTTCGACCTGCCCGCCGATATGGGGCGCATCTGGGCTTTGGCTTGACCCGCCCAGTTCATGGCACGTGACGCAGGCGCGGGCCTTGGCCTTGCCGGCCTTCAAATCCCCGGCTCCGGCGGCAACGGCGAACAGCCCCGCCATCGGGATCAGAAGGAGGAACGACAGGAATATTTTTTTCATCGTGTTCACGCGTTGCTCCGGTTGAAAAGAAAATGGACCGGGCTTTCGCCCGGCCCATGGTCCGGATTTTCGGAAGTCTCGGTTATTTGCCTTGATAGCTGATCCGGTAGACCGCGCCGGCCTTGTCATCCGACACAAGGATCGATCCGTCGACGTTTTGTTGCACGTCAACCGGACGTCCGAGATAGACGCCGTTTTTGTTCATCCAGCCTTCGGCGAAGGGTTCCGTTTTTGCGGCGTTCCCCTTGCTGTCCAGATAGGTGACAATCAACCAATTAAGCACAGCGTTGGGCTTCCAGCATCGCTTTCCCCAAAGGACAATTTGGATTATCTTGTTGGCAGGTCTGTAGTTTAATATTTTGGTAGGGAAAACATGGCTGCTACACCCTCTGATTTGCTACATAACTGGTTGCGCCGACAGTTGCCTGCGGATCGGTACGAATGGTTGGGCGGCCGACTTGACGCCCTCGCGGCCGAACCATCCGACCGTAATCTGTATATCGCCTTTGGCTTGATCCCACGCCACCTCGGCAAAGACGATCTAACGTTGACGCCGGATGATCTCGACGCGGCTCAGACGGCCCGACGGGGTTGGGACCCTGTTGGCTGGAGCGTCGATGTAGCGGCGCGGGTTATTTTGTTGTGTAAAATTGGCGGTTCCGGTGAGGGCTTCGCGACGCGCTTCACGGATTTGTGCCGCGGTGCCGATGTCGGCGAGGTGATGGCGTTGTATGCAGGCTTGCCGCTCTATCCCTTGCCCGAGACCCTGGAGTCCCAGGTGGCAGAGGGCCTTCGCACCAACATGCGGGCCGAGTTCGAAGCGATCGCACACAATAATCCTTTTCCGTGCGAGCAGTTCGATGAAAACCGCTGGAACCATATGGTCCTGAAGGCCCTATTCATCGGCAGCGTGCTGGCGCCAATCCAGGGCCTGGACGACCGCGCCAATCCGGAATTGGCGCGCATCTTGTGCGACTATGCCCACGAACGCTGGGCCGCCGGACGTGCGGTGACGCCTGAACTGTGGCGCTGCGTCGGCCCGTACCCGCACGCGGACGCGCTTGCTGATCTGCGTCGTGTCCTTGAGACCGGCACGGCGATTGAACAGAAGGCCGCGGCCCTGGCGCTTAGCGCTAATCCGGCAGCACCAGCGCATGAGATGATGGCAACCGTCCCGGCGTTGGCAACTGAAATTGCGGACGGGACATTGACATGGCAGTCCCTGGCCGATGAAATGCCGGCCGGCGCGCTCGCGAAGACAGTAAAATTGAACCATGAAGTGGAAATCCGACCATGATGTTTATTGATTCCCATGCCCACATGCTGTCGCGGACGACCGATGATTACGAGGCCATGGCGGCGGCTGGTGTCGTCGCAGTAATTGAGCCCGCTTTTTGGTTGGGCCAGCCGCGCACACATGTCGGCACCTATATCGATTACCTGGCCTCGATCGTCGGTTTCGAGCGGTTTCGTGCTGGCCAGTTCGGTATTCGCCACTACTGCACCATAGGGCTGAACTCCAAGGAAGCCAATAACGAGGAACTGGCCGAGGGAGTCATGGAAATCCTACCCCGGTTCGCGCTCAAGGAAGGGGTCGTTGCGATTGGTGAAATCGGTTACGACGAGCAGACTGCGCTTGAGGATAAATATTTCCGCCTGCAGATAGAGTTGGCGATGGAACTTGATCTGCCAGTGATGATCCATACGCCGCACCGTGACAAGAAGCGCGGCACTTCACGTTCCATGGACGTCTGCGACGAGCACGGAATAGATCCGTCAAAAGTTGTCGTCGACCACAACAACGAGGAAACCGTCGCCGAAACTCTGGACCGGGGCTATTGGGCCGCGTTTTCCATCTATCCCAGTACCAAAATGGGCAACGCCCGCATGGTCGACATTCTGCAACAATATGGCCCCGAGCGGATCATCGTCGATTCCGCCTGTGATTGGGGCATTTCCGAACCCCTCGGTGTCGCCAAGACCGCCAAATTGGCCTTGCAACGCGGCGTTCCCGAAGAACATGTGCGCCTGGTATGCTACCAGAACCCGTTGGACGCCTATGGTCAAAACGGCCAGATGAAAGAAGACGACTGGCTCAACCCACCGGCGATCGACCAGCGCACGGTCTATGAGGGCAACTCGATCCTGCGCGGTGGCCGCGAGCCGCGGATTGAGGATCAGCCAACGCAACGCACACTTGAGGATCTGGTTATCGAGTAACCCGGTGTCCGGCATGATCAAACTCGTGGCGATCGTCGTCGGTTTGGTCCTGTTGGTCGGCGTACCGTTCTTTTTCTGGGGCGACCTGCTTAAGCACATGTTCGCCGGCGATGGCGCCGTTCGCTGGTTGTCCGAACACGGCGCCTTCGCCTGGCTCGCCGCGATTGGCCTATTGATTGCCGACCTTGCCATGCCGATTCCGACGACGGCGGTGATCGCCGCGCTCGGCATGGTCTACGGCCCCGTTGTGGGCGGTATCGTCGGCGCCGTCGGGTCGGTGATTTCCGGCCTGGTTGGCTATGGGCTATGCCGACAGCTTGGACGTCCGTTCGCGTTGTGGTTGAACGGCCATCAGGCACTCGACCATGGCGAACGGTTGTTTCAACGGGTTGGCGGTTGGATGGTCGCGTTGTCTCGCTGGTTGCCGGTGATGTCGGAGGTCATCGCCTGCCTGGCCGGACTTTCGCGCATGCGGTTCAAGGTTTTCGCCGTCGCCCTGTTGTGCGGCTCCGTGCCACTGGGGTTCGTTTTTTCCACCATCGGCCACCTCGGCGTCGAACGTCCCATCCTGACCATGGCGCTGTCCATGGCGCTACCCCTCGCGCTCTGGTTTTCGGTGCGCCGGCTGTTCACGGATTCACCGGGGCACTCATAAGGCCTGGGATGGCAAGTACATCTTCGGAGATTGGGGCAAGAGCTTCGCGGCCATGGATGGTCACTTCTTCATCGCCTCTGAGTCCGGTGGCAAGTGGTCCATGGAAGTCGCCAAAGTCGCTGGCATAGAAGGGAAAAAACCTACGTGTTGGCATTCGTCCAGGATGCGGTTGGCGAGGTCTATGCCTTGACCTCGATCACGCGGGGTCCGAAGGGCGATCTTGATACGACCCACAAGATCGTACCAGCTGACTGATCACGACCCATTATGCGCCACCGGCCCCGTGGAATTCTCTGGGGCTGGCGGTGTTTTTTGTCTTTTCGGACATGATTTGGATGCAATTATCGTGTTGATCGTATTGCCAGATACCAAACAGGATAGAGAACCGGCGATGAAGCAGCTTAAGGGATTCGGATGGGCTGTCATGGCGTTGGCCGCGTGTTTGTATTCAGGGGCGGTACACGCCAGCGAGGAAAAGCAGGAATTCACTCAAGCCTTTCTGAACGATGAAGCCAAGTGCGCCCGGGGCAAGGAAATCTAGTTTGAACAATGCACCTATTGTCATGGCGCCAAGGCCTATCCGGGCAGGGCGCCAATACTAAATCCCCGGCGCTATAACCCCTCTTTCTTTTATAGGCGCATAGCCAAGGACTTCCGCAAGATTCCGGCGTGGAACGAGGGTTATGAGAAAGACGAACGCATGGCCGTTATTGCCTACGTTATGAGCAAAAAATTTGCACCGTGAACCGTCAGCCGGCTTTATGGGCGGCGGCACGGTTCCGTACCGCGGTCGCCAAGGCGATCAGAACGACGACAGCGGCAATCATGATGCCCATGCCTTCGCGCGCGGTTTCAGTGTTCCACCACACGTCCTGGCGCCAAAATCCGGGTGTGGTCGGCCAGTAATAGAGGACCCCGATCAGTTCAGCGGCGGCCGATAGACCAAGCAAGCCAAACGGAAGGGTGTTTTGAATGAGATGCGGGCGAAACGCCAAGATGCCGGCCCAAATCGCGGGGACCAGATAGATCGCCGCCCACAGGAGGCCATCAGGGTCATTGAATTGCACGCCCGCGAACAGGATCATCAGTAAACCACAGGCGATATTCAGGTATTTCATGATCTTGTCTCCGGGAGGACTCACTGACGCTTAGTAAACAATGAACTGGCCCAGATACCACCCTTGAGGTGTTATCATGGATAATATGAGAAAGGGTAGACCTAGCAAAGCGAAACAAGATCGGCTGATCGAGTATTTTGTGGCGGGGCCGACGGCCCGATGTGCTGCAGCACTTGTCAGCATCAACCATTCGAAACTCTTTGCAGACAAGCAAAATCATATCAATGTTATTGAGAATTTCTGGAACCAGGCAAAGCGTCATTTGCGGAATTCAATAGTGTTCCCAAAGAGCATTTCCCGCTATCTTTAAAGGAGTGTGAGTGGCGTTTTAACAACCCCAAACCACAAGATAAATTAAGGTATATGAAACAATTGGTTAAACAAAATTTGGCTTAGTTATCTGAGTCAGTCCCATAAACAAAAAGCCGCACCAATACGACAAAAAAATTGGGTGGCATGACAGGGTAAAGCGTAGGGGGGAAGCAGAAATGACAGCCAAAACGGCGCCAAGCCGCGCTCGGACGACGGTGGACTGGCAACAATTTTCCGTGCCGTATGAATTTCCTGTGTATTTCACGGTCGATCTTTTCGATCCGGCCAATGAGTCCCTTATCGAAGCGATGTGCCGGCTCGAACCGGATAAGCGCAATCGCTGCCTGTTTTTTGTCGACGACGGTCTAATACAGGCGCGGCCCGAATTGGTCGAGGATATCAAGGCCTATGCGGCGCATCACGTAAGCGAACTTGATTTGGTTACGGACCCGATCGCGGTGCCCGGCGGTGAAAAAATTAAATCCAACTTGCATTTTGTCGAGACCATTCAACAGGCCCTTTTCGACCACCACATCGACCGCCATTCCTACGTTCTCGCCATCGGTGGCGGTGCCGTGTTGGACGCGGTCGGGTTGGTCGCGGCGACGGCGCACCGTGGCATTCGCCATATCCGGATTCCGACGACGGTGTTGGCGCAAAGTGATTCCGGCGTCGGTGTCAAGAACGGCGTCAACCTGTATGGCGTGAAAAATTACATCGGCACCTTCTCGCCGCCGTTCGCGGTATTGAACGACATTGAATTCGTCATGGGCCTCGGCGAACGGGACAAAATCGCCGGCATGGCCGAAGCGGTCAAGGTGGCGTTAATCAGAAGCGCCGAGTTTTTCGGTTGGCTGGAGATAAATGCCGACGCGCTGTCGGTCTTCGAACGCGGCGCCATGGCGAGCATGATCCGGCGCTGCGCCAGGCTGCACATGCACCAGATCTGCCATGGCGGAGACCCGTTCGAGATGGGCAGCGCGCGGCCATTGGATTATGGGCACTGGTCGGCGCACAAGTTGGAAAGCCTGACCCGGCATCATGTGCGCCACGGCGAGGCGGTCGCCATCGGCATGGCGCTGGACGCCCGCTATTCGGTGCTGGCCGGCCTGTTGGCGTCGGGCGGTGAAGACCGGATATGTTTCCTGTTGGAACATCTCGGGTTCGATCTGTGGCATCCGGCGCTGCAAAAATACAATGCCGAGGGCGGCTCGGAAATTCTCGTCGGTTTGCGGGACTTCCGCGAACACCTGGGCGGCGAATTGACGATAACCTTGTTGGCGGAACTCGGTGTCGGTATCGAGGTCCATGAAATGGACGAGACCCTGATTGCCCAGTCTATCGACTGGCTACACGACCGGCGGCGTCCGTAATGCGGCTCGGCGGGCCCGGTTGTGCGACTCACCTGACCTATTGCACCAATATCCACGCCGCCGATCATTGGCCCGATGTATTGGCCGGTCTGCACAAACACCTGCCGGCCATCAAGCGCGACATTTCGCCGGACCAGCCTTTGGGTGTCGGTTTGCGCGTGTCGGCCTCGGCGGCGGCGTCGCTTGGCGAGGCGCCGGCCTTGGCCGAGCTGCAAGCCCTGCTCCGCGACGGCCCCTATTATGTCTTCACCATCAACGGCTTTCCCTATGGCGCGTTTCACGGCGAGGCCGTCAAGGAAGGTGCCTACCGGCCCGACTGGAGCGAGCCGTCGCGCCTTTCGTACAGTAATTCATTAGCGGATATCTTAGCGCAGTTGCTACCCGACGGCATGAACGGCTCGATCAGCACCGTGCCTGGGACCTTCAAGCCGTGGGCCAGCGATGACAGGGTCGAGACCATCGCCGACAACTTTTTGCGGCACGCGGCCCATCTGGCCCGCATCCGCGAGACAACGGGCAAGACCATTACACTGGCCCTAGAGCCAGAGCCCTGTTGTCTGTTGGAAACCATCGCCGAGACCATTCAATTTTTCAAGGGGCGTTTGTTCAGCCGCACCGCAGAAGCCCGGCTCGCCGAGCTTGCCGGCTTGGCGCCGGGCGCGGCGGAGGCGGCGCTACACCGGCATCTCGGGCTGTGTTACGACGTCTGCCACGCGGCGGTCGAGTTCGAGGACGCGCGCACCTCCATCCAGGCGTTGCAGGCCACTGGCATTTCCATTTCGAAACTGCAACTAAGCTCAGCCATGCGGATCGCGGAGGTCGGGCCCGAGACCGCCCAGCGTTTACAAGCCTTCGTCGAGCCGGTCTATCTGCATCAAGTCGTCGAACAGGGGCCTGACGGCCTTCGCCGGTATACGGACCTGCCGGACGCGCTGGCCAAGATCGAGGCGGCG
>Ga0208113_1001331_pt1 | contig 11889 bp, 20 predicted proteins | sample Knorr_S7_td_NADW_FD_185598 | JGI IMG/M metagenome (GOLD analysis project Ga0208113, IMG submission 185598) | Marine microbial communities from Southern Atlantic Ocean transect - Knorr_S7_td_NADW_ad_2505m_LV_A (SPAdes) (version 2) | ecosystem: Environmental > Aquatic > Marine > Oceanic | place...
CTCAATATGCCAGTTTTTACTCAGGTTGCTGTGGGTGATCATTTAGTTTCACCAGAATGCAGTATGCCATTACATTATGCAGTCTCAAGCACTGACAAGGTATTGAAATTATATCCCACAGGACATGTTGGAATGATAGCTAGTTCATTTAGTCAAAAAACTGTTTTACCTGAGCTTGGCCAATGGCTCAAAGAAAGGTCATAAAAAAAAGGTAGTCATTCACACTAGTATCTTGGTGTGAATGCGGTTATCCAAGAGTGCATTACACTTTTGTTAAGATCAGCAAAAGCCTTAGCATTCTCGTTGAAGGTTTTGATATTCTGACGGGTAGCATCAATTGTTGCTAGTGCTATCTTGTTTTGAACATCTTGAACCTTGCCAATCTGTTCGTTTGATTTGCGTACAGCATTTTCTGTTGCTTCTGGAAGAGCAGTGTTGATTCCAGTCTTGTTTGCAAACTCTCTTTGCAAAGCAATAGTTGAATCTACAATGTTCTGAAATGCTTCAGTGTATTCTTGCTGTAGGCTTGTAACAGATGTTTGGTAGTTTGGGAATGATTTTCCAGCAGTGTTAACCTGTTTTTCGACAGTTGCTTCCACAGTTGAAAAAACATCTTTCTTGATTGATTCGTTACTCATGGTGTGTTGTGAATGGTATCACTATATATACCTACTGGTAATAAAAACCATTTATTACCAATTACTACCATTTGCAATTATTTTTTAGGAGTGACTGGAATTACAATAACTTGCACTAAATCACCTTCATCCATATTAAGAGCCTGCCTTTCTGCCTCAGGAATTGATATTCTTCCATTGCTACCAATAGTAGTCTTGAAAGCGCTCCATGAGAGAAAGTTTGGCATCATGTTTTGTAGATTGAATGGATTTTGGAAATTTGTCTGAAATGGATTCATATTCTTCGTGAAATCCTGCATCTTAGATGTATTTTCTAGCCACTGCCTGTATAATTCAGCTGGATCGTATGGGTTTTTCTTTCCTTCCATTACCATTAGTTGGTAGGTTATCTTATAAAATGATCGTTAATTAAGAAAATCTGACACGATTTGAAAGAATGCCTTTGGTTTTTCTACATATGGTACATGTCCGCATCCTGCCATCTTGTAAAACCTGCAATCATTGATTCCTGAAACAAAAGACTGCGCATATTCAATAGGGATTACATGGTCATTTTCACCCCAAACAATTAGTGTCGGAATTGTGATTAACTGTAATTTTTCTGTGATTGCCTGGGAATTACTCAATCCTAGAAGGGTTGACATAAAGGCCATCTTTGCATTTGGCAATTGCATCCTTTCTATGAATCCAGAAACAATCTTTTCATCTATCTTCTTACTGCCAGACATAGCTTGGAATGCGTTCAAGGCGGAATCAGTATTTGGGTATAATGCAGCTGAAATGTATGCATCTAATGCAGAAGTTGAATGTTTCATGACACCAGATGGCGAAACAAGAACGAGTTTTTTCACATTTAGATTTTGATTTATCATGGATTCAGCAGCAATCTGGCCCCCAAGCGAGGAGCCAATAATATTCAGCTCTTTAATTCCAACTTTGCCTACAAATTTGGATACAAATTCTGCAAAGTAATCTGTCGTATAATCAACCATTGGCTTATCACTATATCCAAAGCCAATAAGGTCTGGAGCAATAACTCTGAATTTTTTAGCAAAAAGAGATATTACACCTTCCCATCTTTCCGCAGAAGCCCCCAACCCATGAAGCAAAAGAAGTGTATCTTCTGAAGTCCCTTCCTCCAAATAGCGTATCTTATTGCTATCAACTTCAGCCGTTTTTACAGTCATACTTAGCTTCGCTAAAAATGTCTAAAATATAAGATTTTATTAGTTCATTAATTGATGATTTTCACTAAGAATCTTTTGCTCAACAAGTTATTAGACACAAATTACTATTTCAGACATGAATATGGTTTTCTTCTATTTGGCAACAGGCGTGGTTGCGGGAATTTTAGGCGGTATTCTTCTTGTATCCTTTTTCTATAATCCCGAAAGCCTGTTTATGCCACGCTAGTTTTTAATTCAAACTATAATTCTTTAGCAACCATTGGCAAAAATGCACCAGCATCAGACACAACTCCTAATGCTTGCCACGTACCACGATCCATTAACTTTGTAACAGTTGGCTGGTTTATGTCTACAATAATTACCTTAACATTAGCAGGCAGCATATTTCCCGTTGCAATTGAATGTAACATAGAAGCTACCATTATGACCAACGATGCGTCCTTAAGTACATCTTTGTACTTTTTCTGAGCCAACGAAATATCAGTAATCACATCAGGTAAGGGACCATCATCACGTATTGACCCAGCCAATACAAATGGTACTTTCTTTTTTACACATTCATACATTATTCCTCTTGTCAGTTTTTTTGACTTTACCATTTTTTCAATTGACCCAGCATTAAAGACTGCATTGATCGCTTCCATATGGTTTCTGTGACCCCTTACTGCAAGTGTTCCATCACGAATATTCATTCCAAGAGATGTTCCCAATATAGCATACTCAATATCATGAACTGCAAGCGCATTACCAGCCAAAACTGCATTAATATATCCACCACGAATAAGTGCTGAAACTGATTCAGTTGCACCCGTATGAACAATTGCAGGACCGGCAACTAAGACGATTTTCCCGCCGTTCCTTTTAGTACGTCGCATATCCTCTGCGACTTTTCTAGCTATATGCTGTATTGGTCTCTCACTAGAGCTTCCACTTCCCATAAATTCAAATACATTCATTCCTTCACGAGGTCTTTCCGGAGGAATTATTTTGACACCATTTTCTCCTACTACAATTTTATCGCCTTTTTTTATCTGACGTATAGGAACACACATAGCTTTTTTTGCCTTAACAACAATGCATTTGTCCATCATCGTATTGTCAACATCAATCCATTTGTTGTTGAGAAAAATCTGCGTTTGATTATTTGTAGTGCTATAAAAATTATCAGGCATCACCATGTTTTTTGACGCAGCCACAAGTTTTACATTCTTTTGACTTTTGGATGTAGCACCCTGACGATAAACATAGTTTAAGATTGTTTCCAGATTTTTTGCATTCTTTCCTATTACAAGGAGTTTTGCATAGCTTTCATCCTTCTTCTTCTTGCCAACCTTGATTTCTAAAACCTCGAATGAACCACCATGGTCCATTATACCGTCAAAGACCTTTGTTAGGATCAGTGAGTCTATAATATGTCCACGCAGTTCTATTTCGGATGAAAATTTTACCATGTGTTCTTATAAATTATTGGTAAGTAAAACGTTACGACAAAATAATTTGATTATATACTATACTGGAAGGCTAACATCACCGTGATACTCCTCAATATTATCTGATTTTAACGAGTTTGTGATGTTGGTTTTCTCCTCATCAGACAATCCTTGGGCTATTGCCTTGGCAATTCCATTTTTATCACACAGCACAAGAAGGTAACCGCCATCATCAGTTACAACAAATCCAGATGCGCCATTAACAATTGCATACAAATTTTCTTCGCCAACAGGTTCCCAAACGTTTGTTTTGTTGTCCTTTAACGCCAATGCGGGCATAGCTTTACCATTTGCAAGTTTGTTCAGATATTCTCTTGCTTTGTTTACACGTTTTTGACCTTCTTTTAGAGCCAAAAAGTACTGCATGCTATTTGGTTGAAAGATTGTTATTAATACATTTTATTTTAGTAATGCTATGAATAATTAATGGTTTTATGTAGTTGGTGTGGGAAAGAGATTCAAGAACATTCAGAAGAAGAAAAAACATTTTGTGCACAAGCTTTGACGTATCATCATAGAGACAGGAAAACGTGAGAATGAACCCAATGTTTCAGTAAAACTTTACTGATTTAGTGTTTTTCAGCGTGTTAATAACACAAAAACATTTGAGTGATATATTATTCAGTGATATTTCTTACGATTACCTTTTTTTCTGGGATGATGACTGTTCTTTTTCTTCTTTGGTTCATTATAATAATCATCAGCAGATTTTTTTGGATTTAATATATTGAGCATTCCTTCTTTAATTCCATCATTTTTCTTTTTAGTATTTTTGCTTTTGTTTTCATTTCCAAGAGATTTGAAAAAACCCATTTAAATTAAATGGTGTGGGTTATGATAAATGTTTTCAGAATGCGTATTATTATGTAATATAGGGTCAGTTCCGACTAAAGCTTTTCATCAAAAGAAGAAAAACCGTCTTCCACGTCTGGCGGTATCAGTAATAGCGGTTTCTGGAATATTTACTGTAGTGACTGTGTGATCATCAGAAGAAAAAGCCTCATCCATGAGACTTAGTGACAGAGTTTTAACATCTGCATAAGTGGTGGCAATACGTTTCATATTGTTTTTCAGATTTGCTTTGATTCTCTTAGTGGCGGATGATTCCTGATTAAATTTAGTTTCAAATTTTACAAGTAATCTATTTGCCTCATTAGATCTTTTGGTGGCTTCATCCTCCAATTTTTCTGTTGAGTGAAATTGAACTTCAGACTTTTCAAATTTTGCCTGTTTAGCAATAATTGTTGCCTTCAATCCAAATGTTGCTGTATCTGCATCTGTAGGACTTAATTCTGCAGTGGCATTTGTTATATCCTCTATAGCCTTCGTGATTTTTAATAGATCCTTTTCTGCATTAATTCTCTTGATTTCGTCCTCAGTAACCTTGGACTTGATATGGGCCAAATATGAAGAAGCCTTTTTTGCAATATCTCTTTTATCCGAAACAATTACCTTCAATTGATCAACAGAATTTTGTTTAGCGTTTAATTTTCCATGGGCTTGAAAAATATATTTAGTGACAAGAGTAATGTCATTTTTCATATTTTGGGCTATGTTTCTGGTCTCAAGGGAAGTATCCAATGCTTCCTTAAGCAAACCAGTTTGAAACTCGTCAATATCATAGTTTGGGCTAGTTAAACCACGAATGAGCTGCTGAACAAGTGTTTGACGCCTTTCTGTAGGCTTTTTTGGGCGAATTTGTCTAGAACGTGTAGTTCTTTTGCTACTCCTTTTTCTTGCCATAATTATAATAATTTCAACCTATTTTTAAAGTTAAAAAATTACTTTCTTTAATACTTCATAGAAATAAATTCACAAACAAACATCACTATTCTAGAATACTCGAAAGAATATCGCGTAACTGCTTATTTCTAATCTCATTATTTGCAGTCTTGAAGAATGATCGCAATTTTTCTTTTGAAATTCCTTCATCTAAATAAAATTTTGCCTGAAAAGCCATTTCTAACTTATCTATTTCATGTAAAAGATTTGCCTCCTTCGAGGAATTTTTTTGGAAATCATTCCAAAGAACAATGTACTGTTGTGAAACATTACTAGGAAGATTTTCTAGAATTTGTATCATGGCTTTATTCTCTATGTTAATTTTTCTCTCGCCTTTAATCTTATCAGGTGTTATATCACCAACAACTGATTCAGCTAAGTCATGCAGTAACGCCATTTTAATGATTTTTTCTGTATCAAGACCTTCCAGATCGGATAATACCATTGACATCATTGCAGTTGAATAACTATGATCAGCAACAGATTCTACGTCATCAATATCCAGTTTATTTTTCCAGCCTTGTCTTGGAATATTCTTTAATTGCAGAACTTTCTGAAAAAAACTTTCTAACATTTGACTAGTAACCTATTACGTCTTTTTAAAAGACAACCTTAAATTCATAGCAATTTGACAGGCGGATGTGCCAGGGTAGCTCAGCCTGGAAGAGCACTCGGCTGAAGACCGAGCTGTCGCGCGTTCAAGTCCCGCCCCTGGCAGTTTTTTATATAAAAAATGATGAGATGATAATATTTTAATACAAGGCGCTATACAAATTCTCAGAATTTCGTTTGAAAGAGAAAAAAGCATCAGAATTGCAAAATTATGAAAAAGACTACTTGTCTAGGCTAAAGGGTAAGAAAAGTACTAAATCACTGGAACGAAAAAAACCCGCAGCAAAAAAAACTAAGAAAAAAGTGTCAAAAAAACCAACCGACACTAAAACAAATAAACCGCATAAAAGTGATAAGAAAAAAGGCATGAATTATGATGATGATGACACTGGCGTTGTTTTAATAGATGATGATTTAGTGCTCGATGAGCAAACGGAATTAGAAGAACGAAAAGCATACTTGGAGGAGGCTCGTTCTCAGGATTCTTCTGATTAAATAAAATAAATCTTTATTCACTCTCAGATTCATATGAAATATGCGTGCATTGTGTTTGATCACAGTCAAGCCGGGAATTATTGACAGAGTAACTGAGACGCTTTTAAAAAAACGTAAAATTTCAAGTGAAATAATGACTGTTACTGGAAGAGCTGATATCTGTGCCCTCTTACATGGTTCGCTAAACGACATTAATAATGCAGTATTAGAATTTAAAAAAATAAAGGGTATAGTTTCAACTGAAACACTAGTAGAGGTAGAGGTGGATATGGGATGGTAAAAGCGGTTGTTCTGGTAAAATCTCCAAAAAAACTTATTGCCGCAAGATTAAAACAAGTTAGTTTGGTTAACGAATCTTTTTCTGTCAGTGGACAATTTGACGCAGTTGCTATCATAGAAGTTAATGATTTGGCTCAAATCAAAGACGTAACTATTGAAATTCAGAAAATTGCAGGCGTTGAAAGAACTGAAACTATGATTCAGGTACAATAATAAAGGATTTACTAAAGTTAATTATTAGAAAATCATGAATATTAAAAAAGTTGGAAATGTTATTCTGGCAGTAAAAGATTTGGATAAATCAATTGAATTTTATAATAAAATTTTAGGTTTGCCGATTAAAAATAAAAGAGAGAATTGGGTTGATCTTGGTCAGTCTGGTGCGTTACTTAGTCTTCATCCTGCATCACAATCATCACCACACTCAGGCTCATCAATAGACAACGGAATTCTTATCAGCTTTGTAATTGGTGATGTTGCTTCTGCTGTTGATGAATTGAAATCAAAGAACGTGAAAATTTTTAGAGAGATACAGGAACGTGACATAGGAAAAAATGTAATAATATTAGACCCTGATGAGTATATGATTTCCTTGTTTGAACCAAGTTTTTCAGCTGAAAAAAATATACAAACAGGCGGATACATAGGATTCACACCTGCATAAAATTAATTATTTATATTAAATTTTTCTAGATTCTAGTTTATTTTCCAATTTTTTTTTCAATTCTAAATTTTCCTTAAGAATTTTTTTATTTTCTTCCTTAAGCAGTGAGATAGAATTTTCTTTTGAATGCATTGGGTGTCCCGGTGGAATTAACTTATCAACTGACATATCAATAAGGCCTGCTGCCATCTGATGATACATCTGTGTAAAATCTTCCAACTTTGGATTCAATGCTGCATTATCAGTAGAGAGTTTTCCTCTTAACGCAAGTGTGTTCATTAAACCCTTAGGAATATTTCCACTTGGTGGATAACGTACAAAATCTGGTATGAGACTAGAAAAATCTGTTGTAAAACCATATGTATCAAATAATCTTTTTGTCGTAAAATAATCCATGCTTTTTAGTTTAAACCGGCATATTTGTTCTTTATCACGCGTAACTGGAATGATATGACATAAACACAGTTAGCTTTTATCAACTTGAGCTGATCGCTGATCAGCAAATCTAGGTCTCGGTAACTTATAGCGATCATATGCCTTTGAAAAAAAAATGATATACAGGGAAAAAAGAAAATGTCTCAAATGCGGAAAAGACATTGAAGCTATGGAATTACATAAGATTGTAATGTATCTCATTGAGGATGAGTTTACGGAACATCACTATGAACATGTGGAATGCCCTGACAGATTTACAGTTTGAATAGATTTTATTGAGCAAATTTTATGATAAGATATGAGATTAGGGATTAAAACAGACGACGAGTTTTTGATCAAACTCAATGAGAAAAATATACAGATTCAAAACAATTTTCTTGAAAAAATCAAGGAAATTGCGAAAAAACACTCTGTAAATGTCATGCTGCAGGATGGTGCGGTAAAAAAACAGGAAACCTTTGACGTAGAGAAAATTCATCAGATTTACAGTGATATATCTGAAAGATTAGAGACATGGACACTGGAAGGAATTTCAAGCACTAATGATGAGGGTATTCGGAGAAATTTTATCAAATTGAACATTAATCCGGGTGACCACATAATTTCATTACATCTTTCAATACAATACCATGTGGTATTATTTTATCAGCCAAATTATAAAGTGATGAAAAAACAAAAAGAATTATCAGATTTTATGGATAAGACGAAAAAACAAGAGGGTGAACTTACTGAAAAAACTGACCAGGTAATACTTGAAAAATTAAGGGCCGGAGGATACAAGAAATTTGATGCCCAGAATCTTTTTGAAATTTTGTATAAGGACGATAAAATCAGAGAAAAAATCATGAATGAAACCGAATTACAAACTGACGGTGATTTACAAAAAATTAACCAGCACAAAGAAAATCTCCTAAAATCTTTGGATGACTTGCTTCTTGAAACATACCAAATGGAGCCAATACTTATTGATGAAGCAAGACTTGTGACAGGCGAGGAAGGTTGTGTGTGTAATATAGACATTGAAAGGATTGAAAATGACCAGAAAAGTGGTTTGATTGATTCTAAGAAAATGTCAGCCAGTACAAAAGAAAAAATCAGTGCTTTGATTGACCAAGTTCTAACGGCGATCACATAATTGTGCTAAACGGTAGATCTGGTAAAAATGAATGGGGTGTCAACTGGCTGATCAAGTGTCCAATATGTCGGCAATGTAACAGTCTTGACAACATCAAGGTTGAAATGATCTATTACATGTCCCCAGCCCCACTTTGATTTATCCCTGGAATCTTTTCGCATCACATGACTACCAGTAAACACAAAGAGAGGATTCACTTTCAAATCTGGCACAGACATAATTCTGGAAATCACACTGTTTGATAGCATTTCACCAACCTCCGGAAGTCCTGCTATGAAAAATGCTGGTTGGGACAGTCCAAGCGATGTGAAATCAAACTGTGTTGCGTCTGCCGCCATAGGCTGAAAATCTACTCCAGTACTTGATGAGATTTTATTTTCTAATTCTACAAGGTTTTCATCAATTTCAATTCCGAATGACTGTAGTCCAGCTACCTTGGCACAGTATGCAATTCGGCCATCCCCAGAACCAATATCAATTACCTGCTTGGCACCAAGATTTTTTGATTCTAAGGCTATTGCGTATGCTGAAAGTATCCATATGGGATAGAAAGGCGTATAGCTCGTATCATGCTTTATGCTATCTAACCAATAATTATTCACGTCTCCCTCATAGACTATGCAAGCAGTGCCTAGTATGTCCATTTCATAAGAACCGGTGTAAATTGAATTGCTTTTAGCAAACTTGTGAAGCAGATCCAATTCGTGTTCAACAATGGAGAATGATTCTGATGAAACAGGTATAATCTCATGAATGTGGCTGCCGCCATTGTGTCTTTTCATAAATTCAGTCTTCAGCATGACTATTGCATTAGCAAGTGTCTCGTCCACAACATAGCGAAATATTGCTTATTTTTGAACGTATCAAATCTGTTAAATTTGGAACAAAATGCTATAGCTACAAATAACCAATTAAATCAAAAAAATGGGAATTAGATGAACGTTAGATATGATGATGTTGTGAATGCACAGAAAACACAGGACGATGTGATCAGAAAAACATCCCTGACTTTTTCAGATACGTTTACTCAGCTGACAGGCTCTATTGTTTACTTGAAAAATGAGTTTGAACAAAAAACAGGCTCATTCAAACTACGTGGAGCATATTATAAAATTAAAACATTGTCTGAGACGGAAAGAAAAAACGGTGTGGTTGCTGCCTCTGCTGGCAACCATGGACAAGGCGTTGCATACGCATCAGCCATGGAAAAGATCAAATGTACTATAGTTATGCCAAAAAATGCCTCCCCAGCAAAAGTTGCTGCTACAAGAGGATACGGTGCAACTGTAGTTTTGGAAGGAAAAAATTATGAGGAGTCATGGGCAAAGGCACAAGAAATTGCAAAGACAACTGGTGCGACAGTCATACACGCGTTTGATGATCCACAAATCATAGCGGCACAGGGTGTAATAGGCTTGGAGATAATTGAGCAGCTTCCTGACGTTGACGAGATTTATGTCCCAATAGGTGGCGGCGGATTGGCATCAGGTGTTTTGACTGCGGTTAAAGCTAAAAATCCAAATGTGAAAATTATCGGTGTACAGTCAAAATCATTTCCATCAATGAAGAACTCGCTAGATTCAGGCAAGGTACAAACAGTTGATGGTGGATTTACTGTTGCCGATGGAATCTCAGTAAAAACACCCGGCACACAAACATTTGAAATTATTAAAGATGGAATTGACGAAATTGTTCTTGTTGACGACGATGAAATCATAAATGCCATGTTCCTTTTAATGGAAAGATCAAAATCTGTAGTTGAACCGGCTGGTGCTGCTGGACTTGCGTACTTGATAAGCAAAAAGCCATCACCTGGAAAAAAAGTCGTTCCCATACTGTGTGGCGGCAATATAGACATGTACTTGCTTGGCCAAATAGTTGCAAAGGGACTGGCTACGATGGGCAGGATGGTAAAGATTTTCATTTTGCTGAAGGACAAACCTGGCGCACTGAAAGAAGTTGTTGACGAGATTGCATCACTTAGTGCAAACATTGTAGAAGTTGTTCATGACAGACTAAGCTCAAACGTGCGCGCTGGAACAACAGGTGTGACATTAAGCTTAGAAACAGAAGATCAAAAACATATGAACAAACTAATACAACATTTGAAAGAGAAAAACATCGAGTTCAAGGTACTCACATGAAAAATACCTTTAAAAAATAATTAAAATCATAAAGGAATCATGGCGATAGCGAAACCAAACTAACATTAGTTTAGTATAATTGTATGATGGGATCTGATTAATTTTAGCAATATAATACAAAAATTTACCTGGTCAGAACCACTAGGCGAAATGTTTGATAAATCTGACAGATTCAAGAAAGATTATGTAGATGCTTTACCAAGCAGGATTTAGAATGAACGATAAGGAAAAAGTTGAAGCGGTTAGGAAAACATTATCTCTCAAGATACAGGGTTTGATGACTTATTCAAGATATGTGGGTCTTATTCATGATATTATGGATTCAAAAATGACAATGACAGAAGTAGATGATTATGTCAAAGATAACTTTGAACTTGATTCATCAAAGTCAGATTCGTGACCATAACTAAGACCTACGTTCAGGAACTAGCTGATTTTTGTACTTCCTGACCTTTCTATTTTTTATGACTGAATTATTGCAAATAGAAAATAAATTGAGTGAAATACTTGACGAATTGAAAAAGATGAATGAGAGGTTCAAATATTCTTCAGATCCAGACACCAAACAAATACTAAAAGAGTTGAAAGAGATGAATGCAAGAGCTAGAGAAGAAGAATACAAAAAAAATTACAATAGTGACCCCAATCGGGAATAAAATCTATCTTAACAAATTAGATTCCAAACACATACAAAATAACACCCAGTATTGGGAATCCTATAATAATCCAAACCACTTTTCTTTTCATGGCAAAACTGTATTCAGTCCCTCATATACAGATGTTCCAAACACATACACAAGAAAACCCAGTATTACAATACCTATCAAAGTCAAGTTTCTGTTAATTCGTTTTGATCTTTTCATGTAATTTTATCCAATATACCTTATCTTAAAAATTGTGGATATTCAGGAATAAACCATAGTCCAAAAATATCTTATTCTAATTTTTCATCAAAGTCAGATTCGTGACCATAACTAAGACCTACGTTCAGGAACTAGCTGATTTTTGTACTTCCTGACCTTTCTATT
>Ga0208113_1001332_pt1 | contig 11887 bp, 9 predicted proteins | sample Knorr_S7_td_NADW_FD_185598 | JGI IMG/M metagenome (GOLD analysis project Ga0208113, IMG submission 185598) | Marine microbial communities from Southern Atlantic Ocean transect - Knorr_S7_td_NADW_ad_2505m_LV_A (SPAdes) (version 2) | ecosystem: Environmental > Aquatic > Marine > Oceanic | place...
TTCTCCAGCGCTTGGTCCACTGAAACCAGGTTGCCCAGCGACTTGCTCATCTTATCTTCGCCAAGTTGGAGCAGGCCGTTGTGCACCCAGTATCGAGAGAAGGGCATGGTATCGGTGGAAGCCTCACTCTGGGCGATCTCGTTCTCGTGATGTGGGAAGATTAGGTCTTGACCGCCGCCATGGATGTCTAGCGTCTCACCCAGGTAGGTCATCGCCATGCTGGTACATTCTATGTGCCAGCCAGGGCGGCCGGGCCCCCAGGGGCTTTCCCAGGACGGCTCTCCGGGCTTTGCCCCCTTCCAGAGGACAAAATCCATGGGATGCTCTTTATGCTCGTCCACCTCGACCCTGGCGCCGGCCTGCATCCCGTCCAAGGTGCGGTGGCTCAGCTTCCCGTAGTCATTGCTCTTTGTGACTCTGAAGAAGACGTCGCCGCCGGCCGGATAGGCGTAGTCCTTGTCCACCAAGGTCTGGATCGTTTCGATGATTGGAGACATCTCCTGGGTCGCCAGGGGATAGACGTGGGCCCGCTGGACGTTGAGGGCGTCCATGCAACGGAAAAAGTCGTCTACGTACCGGTCCACCAGCTCCTGGGGGGTTATGCCCTCTTCCTGGGCCTTCTGGATAATCTTGTCGTCCACGTCGGTGAAGTTCTGAACGTGGCGCACCGTATAACCCAGATGCTCCAGGTATCGCCTCAGGACGTCGAAGGCTACATAGCTAAGGGCGTGGCCCACGTGGGTGGACGAATAGGGCGTGACTCCGCAGATGTACATCTTGACGCTCTGTCCATCGGAAGGAACAAACTCTTCAACTTCCCCGGCCAGAGTGTTATATAACTTCATGCCTCAATTACCAGTGACGCCACGGCGCAGGCTGCGATGCCTTCTTCCCGGCCGACGAAGCCGAGATAATCGGTGGTGGTGACTTTGATTCCGATCCTTGCCGCCGGTATCGACAGGGCATTACCGGCCTGTTCTCTCATAGTCTCAACAAAGGGCGCTAGCCTCGGATTTTGCGCCAATATTGTAGCATCCACGTTGGAGATGCGCCAACCGGCTGCCTTCACCAGATCGCCCACGGTGGACAGCAAAATTAAGCTGGAGATGTCCTTGTATTGAGGGTCGCTGGAAGGAAATTGCGCCCCCTTGTCTCCCAACGCCGCAGCCCCCAGCAAAGCGTCCATGATGGCGTGAACCAAAACGTCGCCGTCGCTGTGGCCGGACAGCCCTGAGTGGTGAGGAACGGACACGCCCCCCAACACCAAGGCTCGGCCCGCTACAAGCGGGTGGCTATCAAACCCTATGCCAACACGAAAGTCTATGGATGCTCCTTAACGACCCGGGCTAGCTGCCGACAACTGCTTTCGGACGGCTTTAGCTATCAAGGCGAATAGAGGAGACTGCGTACCCCAGTGAGAGAGGAGGACCCTGCGCTCCGCCTCTCCAAAAAACATCGTACCAAACACCATCGCGGAACGAACATGGTCCGAGTCTTCGGTATCCCAATGTCCCCTTAAGATAGTTCTACTGGCACCTGAGCCGAACTTCGCGATTAATAGAGCGCAAGCCCCCCGAAGTTCGTTGCTTCTCCGGCGATCCGCCAAGATGGCGACAGCAGTGTTAATGGTACTTTGTGGAAGCGTTCTCACGCCAAGCAACGCCGCAATAGGCCATTGCATCTCCCAGTCGTAAATGCACGTATCTGACTCGAGGAACCTACACAACGCTCGCTGTATCTCAACATTACGGCGCACGAATGTCGCGAGATAGTTGCAATACGTCCGCGTTAGATGGGGATTTCGACCAAGCTCATCTATCACCGTACTAACCGCAACATCACTGCGATTACCTGCGAAGGCACCCAAGCAGAACTTGTCGAGTTGATCCCGCTTGGGCCGTTTGATGTCAGCACGTTGCTCCCATAGCTGCTCCAATGCTAATGACTCCGCTTCCAATTGCAGTAACTCTTCCTCCTGCTCAATCTCCCACGGGTCTTGGAAACCATATGCAGAAACGTCATCAGCTTCTTGGAGTTGCTCATAAATCTCCTGCCGAGCTGCTTCGAATAGCTTGTCTAGTTCTGTTTGCTCTCTGATTAGGCTCTCGACGCTAAGTATAGCGCTCTTCGACTCATTCAAATCCAGGCCTATCCCACGCAAGAAACGGCACAATGGCGCCAGACTAGACCTAGCTACATCCTCAGCTGGATAAAACAATACAAGATCGTCAACGTAACGTAACGACGGGGTGCCGCGGGATGCCAGGAAAGCGTCGAGTGCGCTTAGATAAAAGTTACCGAGGAGGTCGGAGGGAAACAATCCCTGAGGGATACCATACGAGAAACGTCCGCTCCACATTTCGAGCATCGTCTTAACCAATAGTGTCACCAGACCTTCTGGTACTCCTGCTGCGTTAAGAAGGTTCTCCAAAGTGTGATGATTCAGGTGAGCAAAATATGAGCTTATATCTGCGACGATTGCGTGCGTAAAGTTTCCTTCACTACATAGCTGGATGACCTGCTGTTTATACTCTTCGTACGACGCCCCTCGCGAATCAAACATCTGGAATCTGGGGTCAGGAACAGCGATTCTGTGGCTATAAACCCGCGTGCCATCCAACTGGGAGTCGATGAGGGATGCAAGATGGTCGCCCACCGCCTGATATAGCAGCCTGTCCACAGGGTAAAGAATCGATCCTGGTCGGGTCATTCCACTGGGCTTTGGAACCTCGGCCGTTATCAATGATGATGGATTATAGGTGCCAGACCGAAGTTGTCCTGTCGCCTCGTCCCACAACTCATCTGGGATGGAATCCAGTAAAAGTTTATATTGCGGTGCAAAAATGAAATCGGTCCGAATGTCATTGAGGATTCTACCTATCGCGTGGTCTTTGGAAAATGCCGCTATTACATTTGGATCTAAACCCGTCATGAATGTTTCCTTAGGAAGTTGATAAGGACGTCTTGGGAGTCTAGTGTCCGGCTACCCTGCTATGAAGGAAAGCTTCAGCCAGAATTAGATCCTCCGGCGTAGTCACTTTCAGGTTGTCGTAGGAACCCAGGAACATCTTCACCGAGTGACCTAGGCTTTCCGCCATCATGGCGTCGTCGGTAACGTCGTTGGCGCACTGCCGATGAGCATCCATCAAAAGATCATAGCGGAAAATCTGAGGTGTTTGGGCCGCCCATAAAGACCGGCGGTCCGGCGTATCCAGCACGGTTCCCTGGCTGGATACCACCTTGATGGTGTCGGTTACCGGCACTCCGGCGACGGCCGCGCCCGCTTCTTGGGCGGCAGCAAGCCCCCGCTCCAGCATGGGCACGTCCAGGCAAGGACGGGCGCCGTCATGAACGATAACCCAGTCGCAAGGCGTTAAAGAGTCCAAGCCGGAGCGCACCGAGTCCTGGCGTCGTTCTCCACCCGGGCAAACGTATGTCACCTTTTGGTAACCAGCGGCATCGATCAAGTCCCGCCCCTGGCGCAGCGAGCCGGAATCCACTACCAACACGATCTCGGTTACCGGTGAAAACGCCTCAAGCTGGTCCAGGGCGAAGCTGAGCAGGGGCCGGCCTAGGACAGAAGCGAAAATCTTGTCCACTCCGTCCATCCGGGCGCTTTTGCCGGCGGCCACCACCACCGCTCCCACACTGAAGCCGGGAGTAGAGGTTCCGGCCATGACCGGCTAGCTCTTGGGTTGGGCGAAGATGATTCGGCCGGCGGCGGTCTGCAGCACCCGGGTTACCACCACCTCATGAAACGCGTTCAGGTAGCGGCGTCCGCCTTCCACGACGACCATGGTCCCGTCGTCCAGATATGCCACTCCTTGGCCCGCTTCCTTCCCTTCCTGGACGATGTTAACCCGGAGTTCCTCACCGGGTAGCACGATGGACTTGAGGGCGTTGGCCAACTCATTCACGTTCAGCACCTGGACGCCCTGCAGCTCGGCAACCCGGTTGAGATTGTAGTCGGTCGTGAGTATCGCCGAGTTCATCCCCTTGGCCAGTCTGACCAACTGGGCGTCCACCTCTTCCCCAACGCCAACCCCCACGTCCAAGACTTCCATGGGGACGGTGGTGTCCTTGCGCAGACGTCCAAGCACCTCCAGTCCCCGGCGGCCACGGGCCCGGCGCAACGAGTCACTGGAGTCGGCGATGTGCCTCAGTTCGTCCAGCACAAATCTGGGCACCACCAAGCTGCCTTCCAGAAACCCGGTGATACTTAGGTCGGCGATGCGTCCGTCGATGATAGCGCTGGTATCGACCAGGATACTGCCATTGCGGTACACCTTACCGACGCCGTTGCTGCTTTCCAGTCTGGGGAAAATGGCCGACATGTCCCTACTGCGGTGGACGCCCAGCCACATTCCAAATAGCCCTAGCAACAGGCTGACAATCACCGGTACTCCCCAGCCCAACCACCCGTCTAACGAGTACAGAGGGATGGAGATGAGAGAGGCAATGACCAATCCCACCAACAGACCGATGGTGCCGGCAATCAAGGTAGAGCCGGGAATAGAACTGATGTATTCGGCGCATTTGCGCCACGGTTTAAATGTCAAGTAAGGCGCAACCAGCGCTCCAATGGGTAGCCCCGCCAAGGTTAGCGCCAACCCCCACGGAAAAAATTGCTCTTTATCCGAGGAAAATTCCGATACAATCCCCCCAAGCCTCCAGCCAAGGACCGCAAATCCTCCGGCGCCCAACCCCCTGAGCGTCCAAAGGGCAAACACAAGGTCCACCTCCTTTCCAGCTCGACGCTGCGGACTCTATTTTTCCTGGTAACGGCGGCTCTTTGTATCAGGTACACTCAGTCGATTGGAGCATACCATAATCACCTTAAATCGGGAAGATTTTTTACGTACGCTCCAATGTGGTTGAAGCCGGGGAATGGCCTGCGGCCCATCGATAACCATCGGCGTATACTTAGCGGTCGGTATAGGACCAATTCAGGAGGTATTTCATGGCAACCGCCACCAAGCCCCGAGTGTACGTCATTGGGACCGGGGGCAGCATCTCTTTTGTCGGCTCTTCCCGCACCGACTACATCAACTACAGCTACGACGGCATACACTTGACGATACAAGAACTGCTGGACCGCGTCCCGGAGATCAACGATTTTGCCGACGTGCGATGCGAGCAGTACATGAACGTGGGGAGCACCGATGTGGGTCCTGATCATTGGGTGGGACTGGCCCAGCGGATCAATCAGATTTTCCGGGATGACCCGGAAGCAGCGGGCGTGGCCGTCACCCACGGAACCGCCACGCTGGAAGAGACGAGCTATTTCCTCAATCTGACGGTCAAAAGCCGCAAGCCAGTGGTGGTCACCGGGGCAATGCGGCCGCCCACCGGCCTGGGCACCGATACCGACGTTAACCTGATCGACTGCATCCGGGTCGCGGCGGCGCCCCAATCGGCGGGGCACGGCGTGCTCACCGTCCTGAACAACGAGATTCAAGCGGCGAGGGACGTGACCAAGACAAACAGCTACCGGTTGGAGACTTTCCGGTCCAACGAGTTGGGGTGCCTGGGTTACGCCGATTCAGACGAGCAGGCCGTGTTCTACCGCACCACTACCAAACCCCACACACAAGACGCCGAGTTCGACATCGATTCAGTGAACGCCCTGCCCAGGGTGGACATCGCCTACGCCTACGCCGGCGCCGACGGTCTATTGGTTAGGGCCTTGGTCGACGCCGGAGTGGCGGGCATCGTCGCCGGTGGCTTGGGCAGCGGCGGCTCGCCGTCCAAAATGATGGCGGCGCTGAAATCAGCCAGCCAAAGCGGCATTCCCGTGGTGATAGCCACCCAAACCGGCAATGGAAGAGTGGTGCGCACCAGGCGGTACGACGAAGACGGTTATATCGTCGCCGACAACCTGTCGCCGAAAAAGACGCGGATATTGCTGATGCTGGCCCTAACCAAGACCAAGAACCCGGAAGAGATCCAGCGGATGATGTTGACGTATTAGCGAGCTTTCAGCAATCAGCTATCAGGAGCCCGTATCTGTCTGACGGCTGAAAGCTGATTGCTGAGGCCTGGCTTAGCCGGGTACTTCGTCGTAGTGGTGTTCTTCGCTGATGACCCTGTCGTCGACGAATTTGGCGATCTCCTCGTCGGAGTAGCCCAGGATGCCGGACAGGACCTCGTTGTTGTGCTCGCCTACTTGGGGGGTGGACCCCACGACGACCGGTGTGCGGCTGAAGTGCCAGTAATCTCCGGACACGGCGATGGTGCCGGCCAGGAAGTCGTCCACTTCCACCATGGTGCGCCTTTCCCAGGGGTGAGGGTCCTCCGCCGCGTGGGGGATGTCGTTCACCGGCGCGGCAACGATGTCGAACCTTCGGAAGTGGTCGATGGCCTCTTCCATGGTCATATTGGCCAGCAACGCGTTGATGGCGTCGTTCACCGCATCCCGGTTCTTGGCCCTTTCATCGCGGGTGGTGAACCGTGGATCCTCCAGCCACTCCGGCCTGCTCAAAGCGTTACATACCCGGTGCCAGTGGTGCTGGTCGCCGGCCGATAGGAGGACGTGGCCTCCCTTGCAGGCGTAGGTCCCGCCGGGAGGAGCTCCCGTGCGGCCCCGCTTGGGGGGATTTTTGGTTCCGTGATAGGCGGTTATGGGGATCTCGGTCATGCCGTAGCCGGTGTCGGCCAGACAGACGTCGATCGATTGCCCCTCTCCCGACAACTCCCTTTCGTGCAAGGCGGTGAGGGTTCCGATGGCGGCGTGTAGGGCCGTCATCCTGTCGATGATCGGCACTCCGGTCAGGATGGGCGGGTCGCCCTCCTCACCGGTAACCATCGTGATCCCCGACATGGTTTGGCCGATGGGGTCATAGCCGATGTTTTCCCGGTATGGTCCGAACTGGCCGAAAGCGGAGACGTTGACCATGATCATTTTGGGGTTCAACTCTTTGAGAACGTCGTAGCCGAAGCCCATATTTTCGATGGTTCCGGGCCGGAAATTCTGGACTAAGACGTCGGACACTTTAACCAGCTTCTTCAGAATCTCCTTGGCTTCGTCCTTGCGCATGTCAATGCTGAGGCTCTTCTTGCCGGTGTTGTATTGCACCCAATAGGCGCTTTGCTTCCGGACCCAGGGTCCGTGGTACCGGGTTTCTTCGCCGCCCAAGCGCTCTACTTTGATCACCTCAGCGCCCATGCGGGCCAACACTTGGGCACACCTTGGACCGGCTTGGTGGCGTCCCAGATCGAGCACTCTAATATCTCGCAATGGATGTTGTACTTCGGCCATAGTTATGGGTCCCCCTTCGGCAGTATTGCGATATTTTACGTCCGGTTCGACTAAAGGGCAAGTAGAGGTCTGTGAGTTAGAAGTTGCACGTGGACGTTCTAGGTGAAGGCCGCACCGCCCTACGCGAAGGCATAGATAAACCCTCTACTCCGGGATACCCGGTCGTCAAGCATGCCGAAACCCAACGGCCCTGTCCCTGACACCTTATTCGATCCTTGGCAAAAGGATTGGGAGATAAGGTTCGCATCGCCTACACCCCACATTACATCCAATAATACGGACTATATATTATTGGAGGATGCAATGATTGATCGGCTGATTCGTTCTCGAGTCCATTGGTTCCTGTTTGTGGGATTTGCTTTGTTTGCCATAGCCTGCACTTCGGCGCCGACAGCAACCCCAAGACCCACATCTACACCGGTTCCCACCGCCGCTCCCACCCCACCCGCCACGACCGCCGCAACCAATACACCGGTACCACCACCAGCCACCCAGGCTCCAGTGATTGCTCCTGCCGCCGTGATTGGTAGCGGGATCGAGGGTGGCGATCCCGATTTTAACGCCGCCGCCTTGATCTGGCAGGGCTACTGGCTGTCCAGAAACCACTTCGGCCCTTTCGTGATGGCTTCTGGAATGGGCATACCCTTCATGCCGCCCAAAGAAATGATGCAGGGCGCGATGAAAATGGTGGCGCAAAATCCCAACGACCCTTTGCAGATTCCCAGCAATATGATGCCCCTGCAAGCCGTGTTCGCCTCGGGTAGCACCGATCTGGTAAACGACCCTCGTGACTTTGGTCCTCTGGACTTGGAAGCTTTCCGCTTGGACCCGTCAACTTTCGACAAGACGGTCGGCGTCCGGGCTCAGGCCGAGACCATGTTAAAGCTGACCCAGTGGGCGCATAACTTCGCCAGTGCCCATTTCGGCACGCCCGAAGACGACTTCGGCTCACTTCAGCGATTCATCGGAGTAATGGTCTCAATGCTCTCGCAGATGCAAGGCCAATACGCAATGAAGAACCTGCTGAACATGGATGATGGCTTGTACCACGACTCTGACGGCAACCTGGACTACACCGGCAACTGGGTCATGCTCCACACCCTCTCCGACGTGTCACTACTGACCAGAGACGGGGGCAAATACATGAACCCTGACAGCCAGCCCATGTTTGAAGGGGCCGCCAACGGACTGTTCAAGGCCCTTGAGGCCCGAGACCCCCAGTCGCCCCAGGAAGCCGCCGCCGCTATTCGAGCCTTGGTATACCGTGCCTGGACCGCTCAGGACAGTGATGTCGGGGACGCTGCGATGGCCAAAGCCCGCTCCATCGCCGAAGGGCAGTTGATAGGTTTCGATTCAGATGACGTGGTGGAGCAAGCGGCAGCCATCGTTGGATTAGTAGCCATCGGCGACGCCACCAAGGATGGGAAATACCTGGATGCGGCCGATGAAGTGTTCACCTCGTTGACCGCTGATTTTGATCCAGTCCACGGCATTTTCAAGTCCAAGAACGTGTACAACGTGGACGACGTCGCCTGGATAGTCGGCTCCCTCAACTTTATGCTGCAACGGGGCAACACCGGCTCCAAAAACGCTGCATCTGACACTCTGTTAGCTTTCTACGAAGCTACGATCAGCTTGGGAGGCATGCAGCTATCCGCGCCTCCCGGCAAGAACGGAGTCATGGCCGGAGGATTCGAAAAGAACCTCCCCGGCGTGGTCTACTACCACCCGGCCAATTCTCCCCCTCCACCCATGGTCATGAAATTGCCCGTTCCCGCGGAGGAAATAACCTGGGACGGCGATTCTTGGTCGGTGACCAGCGACCGGTTGGTGACCGCCGGGGCCATGCACTTGGCAAACGAGCTCAACTGGCTAGGGCCCCACCTGGGTTCAATACCCTTCCCGCCCCTGGGTGTAGCTACGCCGTAATAGACTCCCACCATCAACGATGTACGAATCAACAAACCGGACCCGCCCGCCATGGCGGGCGGGTCCGGCTGTCGTTAGGCGTGGCCCATCATCGGATACTCACCGTCGCCCCTCCCATAGAGACTGACCTGGGCCTGCCGAAGGGGTGACATTTTCACTGAACTGTTAAGGGGTGTCATTATCTCTGGTCTACCACAGGCATCTTGTCTTCCCCATTCGGTTGGACGATAATTAGCCTGACAAAATCCCCTTCCCGGCTGGGAAGTTAAATTATCGCCAGGAGAATGAACATGGACGAGGATGCGAAGAAGACAGCTCTGCGTATGATCCCCTACGGCATGGTCGTCTTGACGTCCAAGGCGAAAGAGGGCCAGGAAGTTGGCGCGGCCACCATCAACTGGATCACCCAAACGTCCTTTTCTCCTCCCTTGGTAGCCGTGGGAGTCAAGGCCGATTCCACCAACCATCACCACATCAGAGACACTGGAGTGTTCGCGGTCAACATTCTGGGCAAGGATCAACTGGATCTGGCGTTCAACTTCTTCAAGACCCACGAAAGGGAAGGAGACACGATCGGAGGGCAACAGTTCGAGGCCGGTAAGGAAACCGGTTGCCCTCTGTTACTGAACTCCCCGGCCTGGTGGGAATGCCGGGTAGTGGGAGAGGTGGCCGAAGGCGACCACACCATGTTTGTCGGCGAAGTCGTGGAGGCCGGGGTCAGGTCCGAGGACACGGCCATCCTGATGCGAGACCATAACCTGAACTACGGCGGCTAACCCGAAGGGGAACTGTCCCGCCCTAGATCACGTGAACGAAAAAGCCCGGCCACTTGGTGGCCGGGCATTCTTTTCGAACCATCTAGCTCAGACGTAGGTGAGTTTAATCGGGGACTATGTTCGGGGTGACTTCCAAGGGCAACCCCGGATGTCCGGTCAACTTCTCTCCCTCAGCTTGCATCGCCCGCGCTCGCTTCTTTACCTCAACAAGAACGGACTCAACCTTGTCTACGTCCAGATCGGCCGCAATACCCGGGTACCCGGCACGCTCAATCATCGGTCCCAGGTGTTTGCTGTCGAACTGTTCGAAGACCCAGCCGAGGGGGTCATCGACCAAAGTCCGGTCCCAGTAGATCCGATGGTTCTTGTTCCTGGGGCCATAGTGGTAATGCGGTCCGTCCCAGAAGATATCGAAGGCCATTATCTCCGTCTCTTCCACATAGGACTTTCCCGTGGACCCGGCCAAGTCGGCCAATACGTGGACCGCCAGGCCGCCGTCTCCGACGGGAAGCCGCCGCATCTCCAGACCAAACTTAATGTTGCCGGCTTCGAAGACGTCCGTACCCCGATTGTGTTTGACAGTATTCCGCTTGGAGGCGAAAAGGTCCCTGGCGCATGCATCGACTTCGGGGAGCATGAGCACTACTTCTTCCAAGTCGACTTCGGCGGCGATCTCCGGATATCCCGCTCGGTCCAGCATCGCCGGAAGCTTCTTCCCCAGAGTCTTGATGGTCCAGCCGATGGGGTTGCCGTCGGCGATAGGGTCCATCCTGAATAGTTTTCCGGCGCGGGGTGGCGCGTCCTCGTCGTCTTTGAGCATCATGGGGCCGCCTATCTTCAGATCGGGATTCTCCGGCCCGTAGATATAGCTCTTTTCGATGTCGAAGCAATTGAACCGAAGGAGGTTTGTCTGCTTGCCATCTACATCAGCCGCGACCATAATCGCTACCCCTTGGTCCGCGTGGTCCTGGATGTTGCCGTCCCACAGTTCATGTCTGACGATGAATGTCAGGGCACCGGCGGTGAATCTAGTTTTCTTCTCTACTTGAACCATTTCTCGGAGCACCTCGCTTAGATTTTGATCAAGGTCCATGGAACCGAAACAGACTCAACTACGGCCATATTAGCACAAAAGCAACCGGGCTACTCTGGCGGCCGGAGTCAGGTCTTGACCGCGACCCGAGAATTTGTTCCCTCATGTAGACCCCATTCCCCCGAATGGTCATGGATGCCTATGCCCACTGCAATCTACGCCCCTTCGTCATTTCGGCCCTTCCGCGGAAGGGGAACCCAGAATCGCTTCCTAATACACCGGGCTTCCGCTTAAGCGCAGAGAGGTCCACTGGATTCCCGCGTAGACGGGAATGGCGGTCGCGGTAGCCCACCGCAAGCCTGAAGAGTACAATTCCCCGCATGGACACCTAATCCCAGTCTGCATAAGGGGAAATCCATGCCTTTGGAAGCGGAACAAATGTTGGACATGTACCGGAAGATGGTGACCATCCGCACCTTTGACCAGCGGGCCGCCGATGAGCTTCACGCCGGCAACATACCGGGGGCGGTCCACTCCTACATCGGGCAGGAAGCGGTGGCGGTGGGGGTTTGTTCAGCCCTGCGCCGGGAAGACCGCATCACCAGCACGCACCGGGGCCACGGCCACACCATTGCCAAGGGCGCGGACATCAAGCTGATGATGGCCGAGCTGTTCGGACGCAGCAACGGTTACTGCCACGGCAAGGGCGGCTCCATGCACATCGCCGACTTCAGCGTAGGCATGCTGGGCGCCAACGGAATTGTCGGAGCGGGGCTTCCGTTGGCCACGGGAGCGGCCCTGGCGGCCAAGTTGGAAGGCGGCGGCGGAGTGGCCGTATCCTTCTTCGGCGACGGCGCATCCAACGAAGGGTCCTTCCACGGCTCGCTGAAC
>Ga0208113_1001334_pt1 | contig 11864 bp, 9 predicted proteins | sample Knorr_S7_td_NADW_FD_185598 | JGI IMG/M metagenome (GOLD analysis project Ga0208113, IMG submission 185598) | Marine microbial communities from Southern Atlantic Ocean transect - Knorr_S7_td_NADW_ad_2505m_LV_A (SPAdes) (version 2) | ecosystem: Environmental > Aquatic > Marine > Oceanic | place...
GGCCAGCGAACGCCTGGTTGGGCCTTACAAAACTCCGGCCATGAGCGTCGACGTCTTGGGGGTCATTACCAACAAGGCTCCCACCGGAGCCTATCGGGGCGCGGGTGGACCCGAGGCCGCTTTTTGCATGGAGCGCACTGTAGACTTGATCGCCCAGGAGTTGGGGTTGGACCCGGCTGACGTCCGCCGTAAGAACCTGATTCAGCCGGACGCTTTTCCCTACCATACACCGACCGGTGTCACCTACGATTCGGGTGACTACGAGAAGGTGTTCGACCGGGCCTTGGAACTGGCGGAATATCCCGTATGGCGCGAGCGGTCCAGCCAAGCGAACCAACCCAATGCCCCCTTGATCGGTGTGGGCTTGGCCGCTGTTACAAAAGGCTCGGGAGCCCACGGCGCTCGCCGCACCGACCACGCTCGCGTTGTTATCAATCAAGCAGGTTTGGTATCGGTCTACAGCGGTGTTTCGCCCCACGGCCAAGGAACCGAGACAACTTTCACCCAGATTGTATCCGATGAACTGGGGGTAACCCCAGGCTACGTGGAGATGTTCCACAGCGACACCCTACTTTTTCCCACCGGCGGCGGTACCGGCGCAAGTCGAGGGATAACCGTCGGCGGTTCCACGGTCTATACCGTGCTTCAAGATGCTCGCGAGAAGCTGGTCCGGATCGCCGCCCACTTGTTGGAGTGTCCGCCTGCGGACGTAGAGATGCGAGAGGGGCGTGTATTCCGGACGGACACACCGTCGTCCAGCATCCCTTTTTCACAAGTGGCCGCCGCGGCATACAACGAAGAGGTTTTGCCACCTGATGTCGAACTGGGGCTGGAGTTCAACGCCACATATACCCTACCGGACAATCCGTATGCCTTTGGGACTCACGTGGCGGTTGTTGAGGTTGACCGGGATAACGGTGCGGTGAAAATCCTGAAATATGTTGCGGTGCACGATGCCGGCCGTATCCTGAATCCTCTGTTGGCGGAAGGCCAGGTCCACGGCGCGTTCGCCCAAGGGCTGGGCCAAGCGCTGATGGAAGGGATGGAGTTCACCCCCGAAGGCCAGCCGTTAACCGGCAGCTTTATGGACTATGCCATGCCCAAAGCTCAGGACATTCCGGACTTGACCTTGGACACGCTGGAGACCCTGTCCCCGTTGAATCCGCTGGGAGCGAAGGGGATCGGCGAGTTGCCCACCGTGGCGGCGCCGGCGGCCATCACCAACGCGGTGATGGACGCTCTGTACAGTACCGGCGTGCGCCACATAGACACGCCCCTGACCCCGGAGAAGATATGGCGGGCGATCAACCGGTAGCCAGCATCTCGTCGGTGCTAAACCTGGGGGAGAGTAGTTGAGGGCCATCAGCAGTCACCAGAAACATGTCCTGCAGGTGCCAGAAGCCCACGTGGGGTTCAAGGGCTAATACCATCCCCTCTTCCAGTTCCTGATGGCACGTGGGGACGATGTATGGTTCCTGCTGATGCCACCAAGCGCCCACGCTATGTCCAACCAAGGAAATTCGGTCCTGGTAACCGGCCTCTTGAAACTTCCCCGAGGCGAACCGGTGGATGTCGCTGGCCTTGGCGCCGACTTGGCATTGATCGACGGTCATTCGGTAGATGTCGCGCATCAGCCGGTAAGTATCCCTCTGTTCCTGGGTGGGCTGGCCAACCACGACGGTGCGGGACTGATGGCCGGGGTATCCCTGGTAATAGGCCACGTAATCGTTCCGGATAATGTCCCCCCGCTGGAACGCAAAGTCGCTCTCGCCCCCGTAGGCCACGGTGTTCCGGCTGCTATTCAGGATGCCGTGGGCCCATTGGGCGCCCCTTTGCACGCAACTGGCAACGATGCGGCTATGGACTTCCCGCTCGGTGTGACCTTCCCTCACGGTGGGAAAGATTTCCAGATAGGCTTCGTCTAGGATCAGCGCTCCTTCCCGCAGAAGCTCGACTTCGCCCGTGGTCTTGATCCAGCGGACTTGGTCCAGCATTTCGGTGCAATCGAGGAATTTGCCGCCGGGCAATAGACCCTCCATCTCTTCCCATCGGGCGGCGCTGACGTAAGTTTTCTCCAAGCCCACCACCTCCCGGTCCAGGCCCAGGTGCTTCAATACATCCGCCGCCTTTTGGTAGGGCGACTCGGCGTAGTCGTCGTAGACCTCTATCTTGTCCAGCCAAGAGTCCCGTCGAGCCAGGGGAGCGGCATAGTGATTCAGCACCATCACCGGCTCCCCGTGGCGCGGCCACACCAAAAGCACTTCGCGGGGAGAGTCGGGAAAGTCTAGGTGCCTTCCCAGAGTGCCCGGATAGGAGAACCCGGCCAGATAGGTGAAATTCTTGCCCGAACGAAGAATTAGGGCGGAACAGCCGGCTTGGTCCAGGAACCGGTTTAGCCGGTCGATGTTGGCGATGATAGGTCTAGGTTGATCTGCCATGGTTTTCCTCCTGGCTGGATACGCAGTAACCTAACATCGTTGGAGTGTGTTGACAATGGTTTTTGGTCTGCCCATAGTAAGTTGCAGGAGGCTGTGATTGAGGAAAGTAGATGCCGCATGAGGAATTTCACGACCCACTGGCGCCACCGGACCCGTTGCGGGACTGGTACGTCAACACCATCTGGGGCAAGCGCGTCGACGACGACGATCTCCTGTTCGAAGTAATGAGCCTGCAAGTGTTCCAAGCCGGGCTGACTTGGCGCATGATCCTGAACAAGCGAGACGGGTTCCGATCGGCGTTCGACAACTGGAGCATAAGCACCGTGGCCGGATTCAGTCCAGCGGAGGTGGAGGCGCTCCGAAACGACCCAGGAATCATCCGCAACCGACTGAAGATACAGGCCACCGTTGAGAACGCCCGCACCGTCCTGGCCCTCCAGAGCGAGCACGGCAGTTTCTGCTACTGGTTTTACGATGTACTGGAGGGTACCGAATACCCGGCGATCCAGAAGACCCTGCGGGGCACCTTTAAGTTCATGGGTCCGGAGATTTCCCGAATGTGGCTGATGGCGTCCGGCCGCATCACCAGGGAGGAGGGGGACAAGTATAGGCCGTAAGGTCGATGATGGGTTATGCATCTAACCTGAGATCCCTGACGATTGGAACAAATCAATGGGGGACACCGTCGTAAGAGTGAGGGAACCAATTTATTCACTCAAAGGAGCACCCCCATGAAAAACCAATTTGCGGCGGTAATCGGGTTGGCCGCTATGCTTTTGCTACTGGTCGCGGTTGCTTGCACAAGTAGCGCCCCACCCCTCGCCCCCACCAAGCCGTCTGTGAGCGTGCGGCCGACTGCCGTGCCGACCAATCTCCCCGAGTCGACCACTGGAATCCAGGAGACACCAACGACGATTGAGCCCGCGGTTCCAGCGACTCCCGATGCCGTCTCTCTCACTGAGCCTGCATCCGGCCAGCCTTCCGGGCCGAGCATGGTGGAGACGTCCGCTCCGATAGAAAGCGTCACATTCGCCGTCTCGGTTCCCAATCCGCCAGCATATACTCTGCAGATCACATCGGGAATCCCCGGCGGCTGTGTGAAGTTTTATGGGTACGAGACTCTCCAAGAGGGCAATACCATTTTCGTCAATGTGACCAACACGCAGCCTGCCCAGGCGATTCCCTGCACGGCGATTTACGCGCAGCATGAAGGTGAGGTCGTCCTCGATGGCCAGTTCACACCGGGTCAGAGCTACACCGTCGTCGTCAACGGAAAGCAGACCAACTCGTTCACGGCTCGCGACCCCCAGGGCGTTGAGATGGCGGTGGCGGAGTCACCGATTGAGCGGGTCGATGTGGTAGTCTCAGACGCCAACCCGCCGGAATACTTCCTCCAGGTCATCTCCCGACTGCCCTTGGGAAGTAGCTGTTCCAAATTTAACGGATACGACGTCTCTCGCCGGGGCGCGGGGATAATAGTTGCTACGGTGACGCATCTGGAAGTGACGGAGATCATGCCGTGCACCGACGACCTACCCGTAGTGACGACCGAAATCCCGCTGGGGACGGGATTCACTTCCGGAGAGCCATACTGGGTGATCGTCAACGGCGAGGTAACCAACTCGTTCGTCGGCCGCGACCCGGAAGGCGGCAAGAAGGTGGTTAAGGAGTCTTCGGTCGTGAGCGTCGAGCTGGTCATCCTGGAGTCGTTCCCATCCCAGTACCGCGTCAAGGTGCTCTCCACCATGAGCGGAAGCAGTTGCTCCCAATTCAACGGTTACGATGTATCCCGCCCCTACTCCAGCACGATTCAGGTAAAGGTGACCTACCTTCTTCCCGCGGGGGAAGTGATGTGCACCAGGGATATAGCATATGCTGAGACGGACATACCCTTAGGGAGTGACTTTGTTTCCAAAGAGGAATACACAGTAGTGGTCAACGGAGTAACCGAGACTTTCAAAGCTCAATAGGCATAAGTGACAACCTGTCGTGTCGAGGAGCGTAACAACTTGGGATCTGGGACGGGCAACACCCGCACAACTGTCCTTCCGACCGCAGGGAGGAATCTCGGGATGTGTGGAAGAACCTCACCCCAGATGCTTCGCCGCTGCCGCTGGCTCAGCATGACATGTTGGGATCATCGACAGGTAGTCTCCGTTAGTCAATCCACTACAAGCAAAGTGTAAGGATATATGGAGGTGTCACCAATGATGAGAAATAGATCGCGGAAAGGCCGGGAATTCTGGAATTGAGCGGCAATGTTTTGGTCACGGTTTGGTTCGATTACACTTGCCCCCATTGCCATATCGGCCTGGGGCGGCTGGACAGCCTGTCCGGAGAAATGGCCCTCACCATCGACCGCCGTCCCTATCTGCTCCGCCCGGACGCACCTCTAAATACCGTTTTGGCGCAAGAACGCCCTGCCCAAGCCCAGTCGCAAGTCCATGAAAAACCAGGCCGCCGTCCGCCTCTGGCGCCCCTCGGTGAAAAATCCGCGGCGGAGCCATTTTCCAGCCGGTCTTTGAGCACCGTATTGGTTCACGAGGCAACGGCGTTTGCCAGAGAGCAAGGGAGGGGTTGGGAATTCTACCTGGAAGTCGCCGGAGAGTACTGGGAGCGGGGCTCCGACTTGGGAAGCATCTATACCCTTCGCAGGTCAGCCTCCAGAGCCAGACTGGACTGGGAGTCTATGTGGCCTAAGTTGGAGTCCGGCCACTACCGTCCATGGGTATTGGAAGAGCATCGGGCAGCCGTGGAACAGGGTGTGAAGGGAGTTCCCTCCTATCTCATAGGAGGGAAAATGTACACCGGTGACGTGGAGCTTGATGCCTTGCGAGGAGCAGTTGAGGGAGCTGCTGGCTAGAGAGCCGGCGCCTTGGCGGCTAAATGAGGCGGTTTGGTCAGCAAGATCAGCCCGATGGCCGCAATCCCGAACACGGCGAGAGTTATAAAAGCGAAATGATAGCTTCCGGTGATGTCGAATACCAGGCCGGAAAACACCGCGCCGATAGCCTGCCCCAAAGAGACAAAAGGCTCGGTTACTCCCCGGATCACGCCGATGGACCGGCGTCCGAAATAGTTGGCATATGCTACCGCGGGGACGACCAGGATCCCTCCCACGGACGCGCCGAATAAGGACGCAACCAGCAGCGCTTGCCATATCGTGTTGACCGACGGGAATAGAAACAGAGCCGCTACCATCACCACGGCGACAGCGGCATAACAATACCGGACGGGGACCCTCTCCACCAGCCAGCCCCAGATGAGACTGCCGATGCCGGTGAACGCCGCGTTAAAGCTGATGGATAGAGCCGAAATAGCGACACCCAGTTCCTGGTCGATAAAGTAGGCGCCCTGGTGGGTATTCGTGCCGGCCTGCATCAGAAAAAGGATTCCTGTGGCCAGAGCCAGGAGCCAAAGTGTGGGGGTCCGGAGGGCGTCTCGCAACGTCCAGTCCGGTTCTTCAGACGGCGCCGGTCCCGGGCCGGACTCATCTTCCGGCCTCCCTTGGGGTAGGTCCGGCGCTAATCCCATTGCCTCAGGGGACTGTCTGATCAATAACGAAACGGGTCCCAAGGCCGCGACCCAAACTATCGCTCCCAGAACCATCCAAGCGGCCTGCCATCCCCAGTAATGAATCACCATTCCGGCGATCAACGGGAATAGCACCATGCCCATGGAGTGGGACAGGAAGAGCATCCCGGTCGCCCGGCCCCGGCGCTGAACGAACCACCGGGACACAACCACGGAGGGACCTATCTGGAAGGAACTGGAGAACAATACCCTCCCCATTCCGAAGGCCAGGTAGAACGCGATAGGGACGGTGGCCCAAGCCAGGGAAAAAGTGGATATTCCCATGGCCAATACGCTAATCGTAAGTATCAGGCGGACACCGTATTTGTCGGAAGCCCAGCCGACGATGGGAGAAGTCACGGCGGCCACCAACCCTCCGAGACTCGCGGCGCCGGCTATCAAGGTACGGCTCCACCCCAGGTCATCGGAGATCGGGAATATGAAGACTGCCAGGGTGAGGCTGGCGGCGGCGTTGCGCACGAACATCGCGTCGCCGGCGGCAAAGAGGATCAACCAGCCGTAGTAGAACGGCGTTTTATGGGCGAGCCGGTTGATCAAACCTGTCTTATCCCGCAACTAGCTGCGGCCGATCTTGGCAACCGAAGACCGCCGAAGAGGGGCTTAGAGTTTCGGACGCTCTGCGCCCAAGTGTTTGCTGGCTGATGGGAAGCTATCGAGTTACTCACTCCAAAGGAGGCAAGTTGTATCGGTCTTCGGGGTTCAACCAACCCTTGAAGTTGGGCGTTCGTTTCTCGGCGAAGGCGCTACGTGATTCCATCAGGTCGGATTTATCACCGTGTTCGTGGAGCGCCGCCGCTAACCGGCTCAAATCTGGCGCGACTTTGGGCCGCATCTGCCGCATCATGTGAATCGTGTTGACTCGTGAAGCGGGTGGCAAAGTAAGCATATGCTCAGCCATCCCGAAGGCGGTGGGTAACAGCTCCTCCGGCTCAACCAAACGATTTATAAACCCGACCTCGTAAAGCCGCTGGGCAGTAAAGCGGAAGCCCAAGGCCATTTCCGTGGCGATTGGGTGGGGCAGGCCGGCGAAATAACCGTGGTTATAACCGCCCAGCAACCACCGTTTAGCTTCAGACACCTCGAACACCGCGCTGGGGACCGCCACCCGCAAGTCGGTACGCTCCACCAAGATGAATCCACCGCCCATGGCATACCCGTTTATGGCAGCGATAACCGGCTTGTCCAGCTCTCCATCGTTAAACGGGTTCTTAACAGGAGCTGATGCGCTTCCCGGCGCGCCACGTTCCAAAGCTTCCTTCATGTCCTCCCCGGCGCAAAAGGCCCGGCCAGTGCCGGTAAACACAGCGACCTCTAGGTCAGGGTTGTCCTTGAACTCGGTAAATGCCGCTCCCATCTCCGTTCTAAGCTCCACGCCCAAGGCATTCAAGCGCTCGGGGCGGTTCAATTGAATGAGCATGATTTGACCTTGTATATCGGTTTCCACCACTGACATGTTTGATCCTCCTTGTTATTGGGGGATAGTCCTTTGAGCGCCAATCGATCTACGGGCAAAACAGCGCATTGCGCCGGTCCGTCTCGTGGGATTAGCTCCGATCTACGAGGTAAACCCGGTTGAGCCCGGATAATCCCTTCAATTCCCTTTCCTGCCCTTCGCCGAACTGGATGTCTCCGGCGCTGTCGGTCAACTCCTTGAGCAGCAACGACACCAAAATTTCGCCCCCATCCGCGACCGAACTCACCGGTCTCATATTCCAATAGAACTCTTGTCTCTAGGAGTTGCGGGTTCAGGGGTGACATCTCCAGGCCCCGGTCGCTAGATTCACGGCCTTGTTTCCAGTCGCCTTCGAGAAACGCCAGCGTGGTGACTACCATTCTAAGTCTGCGCCGGTCGCTGGCCATGATGGGAATATTACGTTGGAGACGGAAGCTTGTCCACCGGGACGGCAGTGCTTGCGACACGTGCGGTCAGTCTGGTCAAATATGGATCAAGTAGACTGGGCTAGGTCCGCCGCGATCCAGTCCGCCACCCGTTCGCCGATCATTATTGTCGTGCAGTTGGTGTTGGCTCTGATGACGTCGGGCATAACGGAAGCGTCGGCTACCCGCAGGCCCTCTATGCCGTGGACCCAACAATACTGGTCAACCACGGCCATGGGGTCGTTGCCGGGACCCATCTTGCAGGTACCGGACAGGTGTTGACCTATCCACACGTTTTCCATCATCCAGGCATCAAGCGCCTCATCTGAGGCCAGGTCTTGTTCGACGGGAGAGATCAGGCTATCGACGATGTCTCGGAAGGCTTCATGTTCCATCAATTTGATTGATATGCGCACTCCTTCTCGCATCCGCTCCCGGTCCCAGGGCTCTTCAAGATAGCGGCAATCAATGAATGGCTGAACGCCGGGATCGGTGGAAGTGAGGCGTAACTCGCCGGCGCTTGTCGCCAACTCCATCATGCAGGTGATCCTGATGCCCTCTTCGGCGAAGGGGTCGCCGCCCAGAGGCGTGGAGAAAGACGATGGGAAGAGCTGCATGTCGTTCCGGTGGTCGGAACCGGTGGCGGTATAACGCAGCAAGGCCTGCATCCTGGGAGCATCGGGGTCCAGCAGGAATTCATCTTTGACGGCGACCCGGATGGGGAGCAATGGATGATCCCGTAGGTTCTGTCCCACCCCAGGCAAGTCCTTGACCACTGGAATGCCTAGACCCCGTAGCTGGGACTCGGGCCCTACCCCGGATAGCATCAGTAATTGGGGCGAGGCGATGGCCCCGGCGCTGAGAACGATCAGACCGCTTTCCACGATGAATCGGTCTCCGCCGCTTTCCACCTCCACGCCGGTGGCTCGTTGCCCATCGAACAGGATTCGCCGGACCTGCACGTTGGGCCTGATGGTCAGGTTGATCCGGTGCCGGTTCGGGTTGATGTAGGTTAGGGCGGTACTCATCCGGACACCGTCGGGGTTGTTCATTGGGAACGGCCCCACCCCACTGGAGTCCGGGTGATTATGGTCGTAAGTCTCCGGGTAACCCGCGTCCAGGCACGCCTGGTTGAAAGCCACTTGCAGAGGAGACCAGGTTTCCCGCTTGTGTCGGCGCACGGGGATCGGGCCGTCGAATCCGTGGAAATCGTCCCGTACATCCGTGTCCGTTTCTAATTTTCGGAAATAGGGTAGCACCTTGAGGTAACCCCACTCATCGTTGCCCCACGACGCCCAGCGGTCATAGTCCTCGGGGACCCCCCTCAAAAAAACCTGGCCGTTGATGGCGCTGGTCCCGCCGACCACTTTGCCTCTGGGCACCGCCACGGGTTCCGACTGAACCTGGGTGCCCTGGCCCTCAAAAGACCAATTGTGAGGCGCTCCTGACTCAGACGCAGTCGGAGCGTAGCCGTACTTCAGGTCATCCGGAGTGGACTCCAGGTCTGGGTAGTCGGGGCCGGCCTCCAAGAGTAAAACCGATCGGTCCGGCGATTCGGACAGGCGGGTAGCCAGGGTCCCGCCCGCGGATCCAGCTCCAATCACGATTACGTCGTATTTCACAGCGTCTCCATATAGATCAAGATGGATTCGAACTTGGCTGAAGGTTCGGTCAGCTGGCCGTCCAGCGCCGGGGGCGTCCGGTCAGATCGAGACTACAGCTGATTGTGAGCGCCCGGCGCGCTCATTTTCATACACGATTCATACGTAGAACTTACAATCTCCAACGGAAGCAAATGCATGATACCAGAGTACGGTGGATGGGTAGGCGAAGGAGCGGACCCTGGGCAGGTATGCGCTTGGCTACCGCTGTTATTACAATCATTTGATGCGGCTGCGACCCCGGCTCCCACAACAAGGCCGCGTATCCTAATATTTCCCCCATAAAGAACATTTGTTCATACGTAGCTATACGTAGAAAATGTGGGATTCTTGACTCGCAAATATCCAAGAAACCTCACACCCATACGTTGAGGTCGACGGGTGTGGCACAGTAGAGGGTAAGCCGGGGTGGTACTCACCAACGCCTGATCGGCCAATAACCGGGAGAAGCAGTGGCTAACTTAATCAAGTTGCTCATCGGACCGTTTTCCACGTCAAGGCCGTCCAATCTGCGAGACGGTATCTTGGATATTTTGGGTGGGGCGGTTGGCCGGGTTGCCTTTCGTTACCAGCCCGGCCAAGAGATGCGGGCCAAGGCGTTGCTTGGGTCCGGGGCCCTCGGCTGATAATACCGCATAGCCGAACAAGGAGATACACCCGGCAACCATATTACCCACTGGTTGACGCGGCCACGGGGACGAGTCTAGGTCTGTTTCATCAAGAGTCCATCGAGCCTTATAACCCTGCGGCGTCTCGTTGATTTGATTCCACGGCCCGGCTAGGTTTTCGGCATCTAACGCTTTCAGATTCAAGGAGGGGAAATGGGTAGAAAGGGAGTTGGCTTAGTGGCGGTAGTCATCGCCGTAATCGTAGCCATTGGATTAGTGGTTGCCCAATCGAGCGCTCCAGGAGCAACAACGAAAACCAACGATACATTTCAGTTGGATCTCGTGATTCAAACCGGCGGTCCCGGTACCGGATATCTTAAACCGCTCGATACCTCTGGAACTGTAAAGCTTGTTGAGGCCGCCTTGACCAAAGGCAGATATAACATTGACTCATTCTTCGACATCTCGTACGTCTCAAATATCGGGTCTAGCGAATTGGACGGCAACACTACCAGGGCAAGTTTCAACGTTGATTCGTTCTTCGATATAGAGCACGAAATAACCAGCTCGGGATACTCGAGGAAATCGATTCCCATCGAGATGTTGGCTTCGTCATTGACAGCGACCCTTAACGATCCCCCCAATCCTCAAAGGGCGATCGATCTCGTGAGGGTAGCTGTGGAGAGTGTAGGCGGAGACGTTAATTACGGGCACGTAACGGTGCTTAAGTAGTTCACATCTTCACCTGGAAGGCCCCGGCGAGTTGAGCCAAGAGTGTCCTTGGGCTGATTGAGTTATCCAACGACATAAAACACCAGGCCCCCGGAATTGCATCCGGGGGCATTTACCATGCAGAGAGTGCCTTTTTGTCACGTAGGAATCTGCGTGGAAATCGCTTGTGTAGTCAGGTGGTCAGCCCACGCGGTAGGGGTCTAACGCTTCCTGGTTGATGGTGATGCCCAATCCCGGCCGGTCCGGCGGGCTGACGTACCCATCAACGATGGTCAGGGGCTCCTCGAACATCTTGTCCCACATCGGGTCGGTTGAACCTCGGTAGAACTCCAGAATGAGTCCGTTGGGGATGGCGGATGCCAGGTGGATATTGACCTCCTGCTTGCCGTGGGGCGCGATGGGCAAGTCGTGGGACTGGGCCATGGCCGCCACCTTCATGAACTCGGTAACGCCGCCCATAACCAGGGGATCCGGCTGTATGATGGCGGCGCAACGGTTTTCGATCAGGTCGCGGAACCCGTAGCGAGTGTATTCGTTCTCACCGGTGGCGATGGGCACCGAGGTGGCCTGGCTGATCATCTGGTGCCCTTTGTAGTCGTCGGGGTTGACAGGCTCCTCGAACCAGAAGAGATCGTACTTTTCCACTTTCCGGGCCAGTTCGATGGCCTCATACACACGGTAGGCGCAGTTGGCGTCCATCATGAGTTTAACGCCGGGGCCAACCGCCTCGCGTACCACCCGGACCCGCTCCACGTCTTCATTGATGGGGGCGCCACCCACCTTCATTTTTATGGCCCGGGCCCCAATGCTTACGCTGTGCTCCATCTCCGAGGCCAGCTCCTCCAACCCCTTGCCCTCTTCATAGTAGCCCCCGGCCACGTAAACCGGCACCTTATCGGCGTAGCCACCCAGTAGTTTGTAGACCGGACGGTTGGCGACCTTGCCCTTGATGT
>Ga0208113_1001338_pt1 | contig 11843 bp, 12 predicted proteins | sample Knorr_S7_td_NADW_FD_185598 | JGI IMG/M metagenome (GOLD analysis project Ga0208113, IMG submission 185598) | Marine microbial communities from Southern Atlantic Ocean transect - Knorr_S7_td_NADW_ad_2505m_LV_A (SPAdes) (version 2) | ecosystem: Environmental > Aquatic > Marine > Oceanic | place...
TAATAATTTAAAATATCTTCATTTGGGTCCTTACTATGATAATCCAAATTGGGAAACTGAAGATACGTTACACACATATTTCTATAAGGATGAGCCATTTCTAACTCATCTTAAAGGTGGATTTTCAGAAAATAAAATGTCATCAAAAGATTTTGAAGAAGAATTTAATGCGTATTTAAAGGAATTAAAAAATGCAAAATGAACACACCCTGTGGGTAGAAAAATATAGACCAACTTCGTTAGATACGTATTTGGGAAACGAACATTTAAAGAGTAAGGTATCTCTTTATCTTGAAAGTGGAGATATACCACATCTACTCTTATATGGAAAAGCAGGTACAGGTAAAACCACTCTTGCAAAGATACTCATAAAACATATTGAGTGTGATTATATCTATATAAATGCAAGTGATGAAAACAACATAGATACAGTTCGAAACAAAGTGAAGATGTTTGCATCTACATTAGGGTTTAAGGATTACAAGATCATTATACTTGATGAGTGTGATTATATCACACCAAACGCACAGGCCGCACTTCGTAACCTTATGGAAACATTCAGTAAACATTGTAGATTTGTTTTAACTTGTAATTTTGTAGAGAGAATAATTGACCCGATACAATCTCGGTGTCAGACATTCCAAACTACACCACCATCCAAAAAGGAAGTAGCAGTTCATTTATCAAATATATTAGAAACTGAAGAAGTAGGATATGAACTATCTGATATAGCACTTTTAATAAACAGTGCATATCCTGATATAAGACGAGTTATCAATTCTGCACAACGACAATCAGTAGAAGGTGAATTGGTAATAGATAAACAGAGCATAGTAGAGAATGATTATAAGTTAAAATTATTAGAAATATTAGAGAAACAAGATAGGAAAAATGCTTTTAAGAATATTCGTCAGTTAATGGCAGATAGTCAAGTCAAGGATTATGCGGATTTGTTTAGATTACTGTATGATGAAGTTGATAGTTATGGCAAAGGACATATCGCTGAATGTATATTGGTGATAGCGAAATATGAATTAAGTGATGCCCAAGTGGTCGATAAGGAAATTAACGCGATGGCAATGATAATAGAGATATTACAAATAATAAAATAAATGATAAAAAAATATTTTAAATTATTAACAGAATTAGAAGTTATTTTTTCTCATGATAATCTTTTTAAGGTTAGTTCACTTATTTTAGATAAAGATTCTTTAGATGTTATATCGGTTGGTTATAATAAATTTGTATCTATCCATAATAATGATTATGACAGAGAACAGAAAATAAATGAATTAAATAAATCAACAGATAAATATAATTTAATATCACATGCAGAAGAAGTTGTAATAAATCATGCAAAAAAATATAACTTACCATTGGAAAATAATATATTGTTAGTTTCGAGATTTCCCTGTATAGGATGTGCTAGATTAATAGTTAATTCAGGATTGTCAAAAGTTATTACATATGAAAGAGAAGAAAAAACAGAGTGGTGGGATGATGAACCAAGTAAAAAAATATTTTCAGATAATGGGGTTCAACTTGAAACTCCAATAAGAAAAGATAATTGGGCACCATCCGCTCCTTCTCTCCCGTCGCTGAAAGAGATGGATAATAAATCTATAACAAATCCAATCAGCTTTCAGAAAGGACCAATTCCAATATCTGATTGGACAAATTATATGAAAATTAGTTTTTGGGATTTTATTGTAAAAACAATGAGGAGAAAATCAGTTTTAAAAGATGAAAAGGTGTATGATATATTAATAGCTGGTTCAGTTGCCAGAGGAGATTGTAGACCAGATAGTGATATTGATACTGTAGTTTTAATGGAGAATTTAATTACTGATTTAATTAAAGAATATACAGATGGTTATAAATTACCATATAAGGATTTTTTAAATTTTCCTATTTTTGTACATTGGAATGATATTCCAGTTCAGTTTTGTTTAGCTGATAGGTTATATGATCATTCATACAATGGTTATAATATTAGTAATTTTTCATTACTTAATGATGGGATTGTTAATTTTGAAATAGAATCAGATGATGATGTATTTTTATCTCATTATCAAAAAACGAAAGAATTAACGATGGGCCTAGATTATAACCCAAATTTAAAAGTTTATGAATTACAGCCAATTTTAGGTGATATTAAATATCGTGAAGATAGGTATGAAAGTCAAATTTCTGATATATCAAATTCTATTGTTGGATTGTTTAGTAATATGAATACTGGTATAGATAATACAGCTACTTTGTGTTGTCTTGATTTAATTCCGAGTGATGGAGAAGTAAAAGTTGTTAGTTTTAACACTAATTGTTTATTGACTAAAGAAATAATAGATAATTTTGATTTTACTAATTTTTTAGAGTCTGGTGTTAAAGATTTTAAAGTGATGAATTTAAGTGTCGGTAGTCATATACACGATAGTGTTATATCAGAGAAAATTGTAAATAAATTTTTTGATAAGTTTAGTGGTTCAATAAAAATTGATGCACAGGCTGGTTGGCCAATACCATTTAAAATAAAAGAGGATAGAGAAAATTTTTATATAAAATTAACATATGATATTGATGGGTTACTTGATATGTTTGCTTCTAAGTATGTTGTTATGAGAGATTTATTTGAAAGTAATGGGATGAGATATTTATTACCTAAAGTAGATGATGAGATTTCTATAAAAAATTCTAATTTTCCTGATTTTGTTTCTAAAAGTTTACATTATCCTGGAATGTCACCATATGGGTTTTTTGATAGAGAGTCAGTTTTATATACACAATATAAAAAAGTTGATAGCAATAAATATTTTGAAGAATTTATTATTCCAGATATTTATTTAGACAGAAATGTTATGATAAGACTTTATTTTATTATTGGTAAAGTTGGAACGTTTTTATTAAGTAAACATCATTTTTATCATACTATACATCCATTAAAAAATGAAGATGGTAGATATGTTTGGAAATATCGAAATTAATATAAAGGAGTTATAAAATAATGAACGAAAAATATTGGGGTGAAAAGAAACCACCTGCTAAAAAAGATGCACAACCAAGTAATAATAAACAAGAAAAACATATAGCAGTTCATGAAAATAAAATTTATTATTATGCTAATGTAAACAGAGAAAGTGCAGCAGAATTAAATAAAAAGATAGGTGAGATAGAATCTAAAAGTTTGACACTTGGATATAATTTAGACATAGACCCACCTACACTTAAATTACTAATAAATTCAGGAGGTGGTTCAATTACTGCAGGTATTTCATCTATGGATACGATATTGAGAAGTAAAGTTCCAGTTCACACTTACGTAGATGGATTCTGTGCCAGTGCGGCTACATTTCTTTCGGTAGTTGGAAATTATAGATTTATGAGTAGAAATTCTTATATGTTGATTCATCAATTATCTACAAATTTTTGGGGAAAGTATTCTGAGTTTGAAGATGAGAAACAGAATCTTGATTTGATGATGACTACTATTAAGAATGTATATAAGGAGTATACAAAAGTTCCGATGAAAAAAATAGATGAAATATTGAAACATGATTTGATGTGGGATGCAGAAACTTGTAAATCTTTGGGATTGGTTGATGAAATAATTTAATGAGAGTTTTAGTTATAGGAGATAGTTGTAAGGATGTATTTGTATATGGTGACATAGAAAGAATAAGTCCTGAAGCACCAGTTCCAGTTTTTAAACCAACACATATAGAAGAAAATGATGGTATGGCAAAAAATGTTGCAAATAATGTTGAGTCATTAGATATGCATATTTATACCATAACGAATGGAAGTAGTATTATAAAGAAAAGATATGTAGAAAACCGTTCAGGTCAAATGGTATTAAGGGTTGATGAACATGATTATTGTGATAGAATAAAAATAAAAAAATTACAAGGTATAACGAATAATAAATTTACATCTTATAGTTTGACTGGCACTGTAGATAAGATTGATGCAATTATTATTTCAGATTATTGTAAAGGTTTTTTAGAAGAAAGTGATATAGAACATATTTGTAAATATAATAAAAATGTATTTGTAGATACTAAAAAGAAACTCGGTGAATGGATTAAAGATGCAGATTATATTAAGATAAATGAGTTAGAATATAAGAAGAATCATGAATTATTATCAGACACGGGGTTTGAAGAAAAACTTATTGTTACATTAGGTAGTAAAGGATGTAAATATAAGGGAAAGGAATTTCCAGTAAAAGAAGTTCCTGTAAAGGATGTAAGTGGAGCAGGAGATACATTCATCGCAGGATTAGTTCGTGGTTATTTAGATACACAAGATATAGGAAGTGCAATTAAATTTGCACAAAAATGTACAACACACGTAGTACAAAAACACGGTGTTGCAACAGTTACATTAGCAGAATTATAAAATCTTTAGACATTTAATTGATATATATATAAGGAGAAGTTGTAATGAATAAAATAATAAGGTTATTGTTGATAGGAATGGTTTCAATTTTATCAGCCCAAACAGCAACAATCAAGAATAGTATAATTGGATATACTACGGTAGGTGATACTATCTCGTTTGATAAACCATATGTTTGGACGTTTATTAAAAGTGATGATTCAAAGTGGATGGCCTCTGTCTTTGTGGACGCACCTTGGGCAAGAGATAAGGTATATGTTGAAGAATTGTTCTATAAACCATATAGTGATAAATTTACTATTGGATTAGGACGACAGGCAATCCCATTTGGTTCTAATGTTCCATACCTTGATTTAACAAGAGGAGATAAGTTTACTTATCAGACACCAACAGAACATGATGTTGGTTTGTTATATTTTGGTGATGGAGTTAGTGCATATGGTGGAATTGGAGATTTTTTTATTGAAACATATTATGGTTCTGATATAGAAAATGGTTGGGAAGATTATTCTACAACCAGATTAAGTTATGAATGGAAAGATCAATTTGTAGGGGTTTCATATGATAATCAAGAACGAGCGGTGATTGATGTAAGTGGATATACTAAATATGTTGATTATGTTAGTGAAGTTAGTTTAATTAATGACTATCAATGGATTAGAGCAATAGTGAAACCTGGTTTATATGGTATTTCGTTACTTAGTGGATATGAAATAACCGATGGTCATAGTCAGGCACTATATGGTCTTGTGTGGCAATATGGAGAACCTAATCGTTTCCTATCTGCTGAATTAAGTGGTGAAGGTGATGTGAGGGTTAAATTGTATTATGGTTTTAACTTAAATATAGGAAAAGAAAATGAATAAGTTTTTAAAGGGTTGTTTGGCAATTGCAACAGCGGTATTGGCGTGGTCAAGTCTTGAAGTAACAGGAAGTTATATTTTTGCAGAGGGAGCAGGACCTATAACAATATTAACTGTTAGATTTTTGATTGCTGCCATATTGTTTGGTGGAGTGATATTATTTAAAAAACAAAGGACTGGTGAAAACCTATTTCTTGTAGAGAAACAAGATATTAAAAGGTTTTGGTTGAATGGGTTTATATTGGCAGTTCATTTAGTGGTCTATTGGTTCGCTTGGGAATTACTTGATCCTAATTTACCAGTAATATATGCAATATTTTATATGTATCCATTTGTATTGGGTTTAATAGCCATATTTTATTATGGTGAGAAATTTAGTACTAATAGAAAGGTAGCATTAGGTCTTGGAACTCTTGGTTGTATGTTTGCGGTAGAATTAATCCCAGAGTTTTCAATGGAGGCATTAAATACTAAAGGTATAGCTTTAGATGTAGCAGCATGTTTCACTTGGGTAGCATATCTATTAGTAGGTCAAACTCTTATGAGAAAATATAAACCACTTACTATTGTTTTTTATGATTTTTTGAGTGTGTTTGTTTATTGTGCACTATTACAATCACCAAGTGTTATTTTTGCAGAATTAACTTTGAGTGGTTTATTGGCAGTCACTTATATTTCAGTAGTGGCAAGTTTTATAGCATATTTTTGTTATTGGACAGCAGTTAAAAATATAGGTGCAAGTAATACTGGTGTTGGTGAATTGGGAACACCAATATTTGGAGTTGGCCTTGGATATTTATTTCTTTCCATGACACCATCTTTATGGCAATTATTTGGATTGGCTATGATTACTGGTGGATTGTATTTAACTTATAAGGAAAAAGAAGTGGTTTATGACCAATGAGTATATAGTTGAGAGAGATGGATTTGCATTTGTAGTTCCTGAAAATCATAATTTCAAATTTGAATTATTAGAGGGACAACAAATATTAGATGTCGCCATTTGGAGTAAAGATAATCCAAAAAATGAATTTTTTAGTATGAGTCATACTTTATGGAAAAATGGTAGAAAAATTTCGAAAGGATCACACCTTTGGTCTGATTATAAAATACGAAGGGTTATTGCAGAATGTGTAGATGAAACTGAATATGAGTCATCTAAAGATGGGTGGTTTCATCATTTATTAGCAGGATATTGTGATGATGAAGAAAATAATGGAATGGGAAGTTGTAAAACAAATTTTCTTAATAGTATTGAAAAATTTGGATTGGGAGTTGAAAATCTGAATGATAATACAATAAATTTATTTGAAAAGGTGGGACCCATGTTAGATGAGTATAACTTGAAAGCAGCAAAATCTGATTCCAAGGGGGGAGATTATATAACTTTTAAAAGTTATATTGATTTAATAGTTTCTGTATCACTTTGTCCACAAGTAGATTTTATAAATGGATATCATTTTAATCCAGAAAATTCAAAATCAATAAAAGTTTCAATATATGAATGATGAGAAATATTTATTAGAATGGTATAGTAATCATATATGGTCAAGACCTAAACCATCTAAAGTGTGTGATGGAGTAGGTAGTTTTGCTATAAGAGATATACCAAAAGGAACAAGTATTTATGATTTGGCTGATAAAACTGTTTCGGCTTGGATATCTTGGAGTAAGGTATCAATTTTACCTATTGGAGTCGTAGGATGTATATATGATACTCAACCACAAATGGGTACTATAACTAACTCAACTGGTTTTGGTTGGGAACACGCTTATGGTCCATTATGGATGTATACTACTAAAGGATTGAATTGGCAAACTAATTGGTTTTTCCAAAATCATTCAGATAATCCCAATGTTAATACATTTCCAACGGATAATCCAAGAATTTTTAAATTTATTACAGATAGGGATATAGAAGAAGGTGAAGAATTACTTGAAAATTATGATGATTATAGTTATAAGTGGGAGAAAATAAGTCAGAATGGGAAATCAGGTTAGATATGTTGATTTAGGTTTAGTATCAAAAGAAATGTATACTGGTATTTGGGAATATCAACATTTAATAGATATTCAAGAACCAACTATATTACAGTGGTCGTTAGAAAAGGAATCGGCATCATTTTTTGGAATATGGCCAGTTGATATAACACATATACTTGAACATTTTGAAGATAAGATAAGAATTTGGGATGGACCAATATTAACTAATCCTGGCTGGGAAACAGAAGTAAATGATCGTGTAGCTTTTTATCTTGAAGGACCCTTAGTTACAAATATCACACTTTTTAGCAAATTAGATTCTGATGATACTTTTGAGTTGTGTAGAAAATCTGTTGATGATGAATGTTCTAAATATAATATAGAAACTAAGGAGAATTGGAGAAACGATTTACTTTTTTATCATGACGGAAAGTGGAAGAAATTTTTTGGTTTGGGTAAAGTATCAGTATTTGATTGGAATGAAGTAAATCTCACTATCAGTTATAAGATACACGTAGACTTGGGAAACAGTATTAGAAAGTGGGATGATAAAAACGTATTAAAGGCAGTATATCTTTATGATGAATCCGAGACTAAAGAACATATAAAAAAATTCGGTGGAGATTTATCAAATGTAATGGCTGGTCTATGGGAAGTAAATCCAAATATAGAACAGCAAAAATTTAATTTTGATGTAATTAAAGATTTTACAGATAGATTAAATTTGGAAATTAGAAAAGATACATTGAGTAATTCTGAATGGGATTTATTAATGGAAAGAGGTTCTACAAGACTTACAGATGAAGAATGGTTATTTAAGGGTATTAATAAAAATTTTGTATAATTTAAAAAAGGAGATAGAAAATGGCTAAACAAAAACCATTACAACCACAAGAAACACAAGTTCAAGTTGATTTATCAAAAGCAGACACAATAAAATGTGATGATTGTGGAAATTATCTTTTTATTACAGCTCATGTAATTAAAAGACTTTCTGCAATTATATCACCAACAGGACAAGAAGCTATGATTCCAGTTCAGGTATATAGTTGTGGTAATTGTGGTACAGTTCCAAAGATATTTTTGGAAGGAAGTGGATTAGGAGAAGAAATAAATAAACCAAAAGAAGATGCACTTTCACGACCAGACTTGGAATGGGCCGAGAGTAGAGGTATTTAATTGAATGAATAATTCAATAATGTTTCAATATATTACTGCTTTAGGACCAGTAGTGTATTTCTCTAGTAATAATGGACTTTTTATAGATTTATTAATGATGAATAAAAGGTCAAAACAAGATGAAATAGATTTTGAAGAGTTGTTACAAGAACATTTAATTCAATATTTTAGTGAACATGAACGTCAATATTTTTATTATGGAATTAGTGATGAAGATAGTAATTGTCAAATGAGCGTAATTAAGGGTATACCTGATGGTTATATTGCTTTTAATTATAAAACAGAGTTTTCAGTGTTTTCAAATAATCTTACTGTTATGGAAGGTTCTGAATATAATGATGTGGTTATAATACATTCGAATAATATTGATTTAAATATTCATGATGGAAGTCAAGAGTTAAAAACGATTAAATTGAAAATAAGTTCTAAAAAAAGTAAAAACATGAAAAAAATTGATACTGGGGAAGATAAACCAAAAGTTGAAGTACCAAAGTTAAAAAAATTAATTAAGGAGTAACAAAAATGAATACTAATCTACATTTACAAACTGTAAAGGCAATACCAATCCCAAATTATGCACCTTGTGTTTTTGAAGGGGCGTTTGGGGATGTAGAGTTGAGAAGATTAAGAAAACAAGTAGAACATTTACCTGAAGAAGAAGCGTTAACACATGGAGATTCTATGTTTGGTTCAGCGGACGAAGATTCTGAAAGAATTGCCAAACAGAAGGGGATACCACAAATAGAAGATTTTGCATGGTTATATTCTAAACTAGAATCTTTATGTATGCAAGCAAATTTTAATTTTAATTGGAATTTTGAAATGACAGGTATGTTTGAACAAGCTATTTATCTTACCTATGATGGTAAAGTAAAAGGTAAATATGAGTATCATATGGATGTTGGTGGTGAAGGACCTATGGGATATAGAAAAATTTCAGCAACTTTACTTGTTAATGATGACTATGAAGGAGGAGAATTGCTTTTTCAGGGACACCCTGAACCAGATAAAGATATACCTAAATTGAAGGCCGGTACGATAATATTTTTTCCATCTTTTATGATACATAGTGTACAACCCGTTACAAAGGGAATTCGAAATTCTGTTGTATTGTGGTTACATGGAAAACCATACAAATAAATATAAAAACATTTTTATTGGTTATTTGGCTAATAGTATATTTATTGTCGTACACTAATTCAGATATGGAGATAAAATAGATATGAAAAATATAAATACATTTGATAGTTTAAGTTATAAAATGATGTTGGGTTCAAGCGCTTCATCTCTGGGTTATTATTTTGTTGACCAAGTTAGAGGTTTGAAGAAAAATGAAGCAGTATTATATACAGTTGATTTATTACCAAAAGATTATGTCGGCTGGGTAACAGAAATTAATACAAATACTGCATTAGATGAAGATTTGATTAAATGGTTTGATTTTAATGCACTTACAAGTTTATGTACTAAGTGGAAGTATAAAAATCTCGTTCTTTTATGTGAATCTAAATGGAAGGCAATTACTCCTTCACCCCCGTTTATTGATAAATTACAACAAGAATTGAATAAAGTATGCATTAAATTCTCTATACATTATAGTTCTAATCCGGCAGATATTTGGGATGGTTTTGAATATAATAGTCAAGAAGATTTCATATTAAGAGTAGGTTGGAGTAGAAAATGTGAAATAGATCAACTTGCTAGGAATAAATTAAAAAGTAAAAAGTTATTTCAATATCTAAATTTTTATCCGACTCCAGAATACCACACTATTGAAAATAATGATGGTTTCGAAAAAAATAAATGGTATGTTTTTAAGAAAAATAAAGTTGATAGAAAACAAGGTGTTGAGATTCGTAAATTTAAAACTAAAAAAGCCTTTATGACTCATTTAAAAGATTTTGATTATTGTGAAGATTTTATTGATGTAGGCATAGATGTAGATACAGGATTAAAGACAGAAATAAAATCTTATGGGTTGATATTTAAAAAAGGATTTCATGATCTAACACCTAATTTATATTGTAAGTATTGGGAGTATGAAGATAAGGGTGATGCAAAGTTGTTTTATCAAATTAATCCTACAAATTGTATTCTTACAGATGAAGTAGAATTGGCAGATGATTCTAAAAAACAATCATTTTTATTAGAAAGAGGAGATAATTTAAAATTAGGTGGTAAAATAACTAAAATAGATGAATTCGATTCTTACATCAATCATAACTATATTTTAATAAATAATGAATATAAATTTACACGTTCTACCAATGTTGTAAAATGTGGCCACCTTTCTCAATATACACCCGTAAGGTTTTTGGAAGTTGGTGATAAAATTCTTCGTGAAAATATGGAAGAACTTGAAATTAAACAAATTGAAGTAGTTAAGGGTGTTGTTAAAGGAAAAATGATTCGAACTGCAGAAAATGTTATGAGTATTAATGGATTTTTTGTAAAGGCACAGTCAAGTAACAATATTTCAGGATTGGATGATTTGATTTTTTCACCAAAAGTTGGTCAGGTAGCTATGAGTTGGAGTGATGAAGAACAAAAAATTGTATCTGGTATTACGAGTAAAGTTGAAGATGAAAAGATGCCGAGTAGAGTTGTTGAGATTACTTTTAATACAGGTGGACATATTTGGACAGCAGAATTTTTATTTGAAAAACCACTTAAAGTTATATATTCAGCATCACCAGAAGGTAAAAAAGTAAGAGCACCAAAAGAGAAATTTTTTGGTTGGGCTTCATATAGACCCGATTTAACTATGGAAATTAAACATCAGGAAGCCATGCAATTGATGCCTGGTATGCAGTGTATTACACCTAAAAGACCTGATATGAAAATGGTTGGTGCACTTTACGGTGATATGGTAGCATCAGTAGTTGTGAGTATGAGAGAAGTGGTAGGTAAGAGATCACATTGGGACATTTATGAAATGAAACCAATGGATACACCCAATCCTAATTATTTTATGAATAGATTGCACGTTCATAATGGTCCATCTAACTGGCCAATACCACCAGCATTTGGTAGTGAAGGGGATATATATGGTCATTGGGATGTAAGCCATCCTGCTAGCTTCCCAAGCCCTTCTAGTACTATTTATGATTTAACATCTCGTGGAGATATAGATGGAGTACGCCAACCAGGAAGTACAGCCGTGGCAAGACAAACAATTAATGGTCCTGCAGGTGGGTATACTCCCACAGGACAAAATACCATGTATGAAATTCCCATGTCTCCAAATAAAGGTTTTGTATTTTTAAAACAACCTGGTAATCCATATCACACTAGTGGTTATGGGTTTTTTGGATCAAGTTCATTTACTGTTATAATGACATTTCGTAGTGCGGGCCCCCATCCACCTTATGCAAGACTGAATAGCACCAGGCCTGGTTATAATTTTGAGGTAGCACTTAGATC
>Ga0208113_1001340_pt1 | contig 11840 bp, 12 predicted proteins | sample Knorr_S7_td_NADW_FD_185598 | JGI IMG/M metagenome (GOLD analysis project Ga0208113, IMG submission 185598) | Marine microbial communities from Southern Atlantic Ocean transect - Knorr_S7_td_NADW_ad_2505m_LV_A (SPAdes) (version 2) | ecosystem: Environmental > Aquatic > Marine > Oceanic | place...
GCTGGGATTGGAGCGCGGCATCGGTGGTCCGTTGGAGGCGGCCTCCGCCTATTACATGAAGAGTCCGCCCAAGCAGATGCGCGATTCGGTTGCTTGTGAATTAACGGATTTATTTATTCGAGGGAATGATACCAGAAGAGCCGTCGGTGAGGAGACCTCTCAAGCGGTCGCGGGTGAATAGGGGCGACGGCCAGGTTATCGACAACGTGTCGGACGATGTTTCCACCGCACGGAGTATGGACTCGCCCTGGGTGGAGCGGTTGCTCACGCTCCACCGCCAAGTGCGGAGCGCGGTCGCTAAATCCGACCGTGCTGGAACCGGGTCCAAGAACGCGAAAGACGACGACGTCAAGTTGTTCGACCTTGCCGCCAACGACGCGGCTTTGGATGTCCTCCGGGAATTTCAGCAGCCGCTCATCGTCGATTCCGAAGAGGGCCGGCGCCGGGAAATCGGTTCCGGCACGCCGCGACATCTCCTCGTCCTCGATCCGGTGGACGGGTCCGACAACTGGGCGCGGGGACTGCCGTTGTCGGCCTTGTCCTGCGCCGTGCTGCCGGTCGACGCCCCCCTCCATCCCGATTGGGTCGAAGCGGCCCTGGTCGGACCGCTCGAGCAGGACACACCCCTGATCGCCATCAAGGGCTCCGGCGCTTGGCGAGGGGAGGAACGCCTCCGAACTTTCGGCGTCCGCAACGTCGCCGGGGCCTTGATCTCGGTCGAACTCAATCATCATTCTCCGTCGCCGGGCCTTGTCCGCCTGATAGCTGCCGCCAGGGGAGTGCGGTGCTACGGTTGCGCGTCCCGAGCCCTTTCCTTGGTCGCCAAGGGCGCGACCGACGCCCATGTGGACGTGCGTGGCCGTCTGACGGCGGAAAGCTACCTCGCAGCAGCACGGTTGGTGATCGAGGCGGGGGGCTGGGTCGTCAGCCTCGATGGCACGTCCCTGGCGGCGCCGGAAAGCTTGACCGACCGCGTCAGCCTGATCGCAACGTCGAGCCGGGAACTGTGCGATGAAATTGTGGAAGTTTTGGGAGATGGACAAGACTGAATTTGCTAACTCGACGCCGGAGATGGCGCTGATCCTGGCCGCCGGATTGGGATCGCGGCTTCGTCCGCAAACCAAAACACCGAAACCCCTGACAAGGGTGCTGGGATTGACCCTCGCCGAACGGGTCGTCTGCACATTGCTGGACGCCGGCATCCGCCGGTTCCTCGTCACCCTTGGTCATGAGGCCGAAACGGTCAGGGCCCATTTTTCCGATATCGCCCGACGTCGCGGCATCACGATTGACTTCATCGAAGCCGAGGACTGGGAGCGGGGCAACGGCGCCAGTGCCCTAGCGGCCAAGGGTCGCACCGGCGAGGCGCCCTTTTTCCTGGTCATGATCGATCATCTTTTCGATCCCGCAATCGTGCGGGCACTGGCTGACGGCCCTCCTGCACCAGGAGAAATGTGCCTCGCCGTGGACCGCAACAAGGATGGCATCTTCGATCGCGACGATGTCACGCGGGTCAAGATCGACGACGGACACATTACGGAGATAGAGAAGAACCTTGGCGATTGGGACGCTGGCGATACCGGGGTCATGCTTTGCACATCCGGCCTGTACGAGGGTCTCGAGCGAGCGGCGGCACGGAACAGGCATGGGCTTTCCGACGGGCTCAGGGAACTGGTGGGAGAAGGCCGGGCGAGAACCATCGACGTAACAGGAATGTCATGGCTCGACGTGGACACGCCCGAGGCCTTGCGTGAGGCCGAGCGGTGGCTGTTGCGCAACCAGGGCAGCAAAACCCGGGACGGGCCGGTGTCGCGCCATCTAAACCGGCCGGTTTCCCGGTGGTTGAGCCGCTATCTGGTGCGCACAACGGTGACGCCCAACCAAATTTCTCTGCTCTCTTGGATGATGTCATGCGTTGCCGCGGGATTGATGGCAATGAACGGCTACCCCGCCCTGGCCGCCGGTGGTGCGTTGGCGCAACTGGCCTCGGTCATCGACGGTTGCGATGGCGAGATCGCCCGACTGAAACATTCCCAGAGCGAGTTCGGCGGCTGGTTCGACGCGGTCCTCGACCGGTATGCCGACGCCGTTCTGTTGTTCGGCCTGATGTGGCACGAATTTGCCGCGACCGGCACGAACCTATCCGTCATGCTTGGGTTCGCGGCGATTGTGGGGTCGTTCCTGAATAGCTATACGGCGGACAAGTATGACGGGTTGATGGCGCAGAGGGTGCAAGGCGCCTCATACTTTCGGCTCGGCAGGGACGTGCGGGTGTTCGTCATCTTCCTCGGCGCCCTCTTGAACCTGCCTCTTGTCACACTGGGTTTTGTCGCCTTGGTGATGAATGTAGAGGTAGTTCGAAGGATTATGATTTGCAGGCGCGCCCCTGCAGTATGAAGAGTCGCGAGGCCTTGGTTTCGGGGCCACCGTTTGCCTATTCGCAATGTCCGCTTTGCCCTCGAAAGCGGACATCCAGATGGCGGTTGTTAAACGTCTGCTTTTGACCCAAAGCGGACATTGATTGGATTGGCGCGTCTCGCAGGTACTTGTTCAGGAAGGCGGCGGACAAGACCCGCTCCAGCGTAGGCCGAGGAAGTCCACGGCAAGGTACAAAACGATGGGAGAGGTGCGTCTGGATGACGGAAAACTGGGCCAAATGGGCTTCTGAACACGGCCAAATCACCAAAATCGCGCTGTCAGAAGGTTGCGGAGGGAAAACAATTCTAGTGGTGGTGAAATTTTCGTAAGATCATGGTGATTTTGGTAACAATCCAGCGGCCACGTCGGCTTGGCCCTCGGATTTCTGGAAGGTGGACAAAAAATCTCAAAATTCTGTCAAATCCTAAAAACGAAAATTATGGGGGCAGGCCAGACACCGCGTCAAAATCGGTAGCTGTCAGATCGGGTCTGAATTACTACAGGGCACCTCTAAGAATTCAATATTCCAAATTGACGATCCTTATAAATCAAGGGCTTAGGTCTGAAAAAAGCCTGGAAATCGCCATTATTAGAAGTGCCCTACAGTTAAACCCTCGACACCTTCACACCCCAGGAATGCGATACCAATTTTAAACGCCCTGGATATGCGTAAATCTACTCGGAAAAATCTCTAGGGCAGGTCACGTCCAAGCGGCGCTTGACGAGGGCTTCTTGTTTGGTCTCTAAACTTAAATCATTGAAATTATTAAAAGCGTGCCTGTTCGATGGAATTCATCAAGAAAAATTTTCAGCCCATTATCTTCCTCGTCGCCGCGATCTGGGCGGTGGAGGTCGTTAACCTCCTCCTCGGCCACAGCCTGACGTCGTGGGGCATCCTGCCACGCCGGGTGAGCGGGCTGATCGGGATTCCGCTTGCGCCCTTCCTTCACGCCGGATTGTGGCACATCGTTTCGAACACAGTGCCCCTGCTGATCCTGGGCGGGCTCACCCTGACCGGCGGCAAAACGTGGTTTTGGGGGAATACTGTCGGGATCGTATTATTGTCGGGGATCCTCGTCTGGCTGTTCGCGCGTGGCATGCTTCACGTCGGCGCCAGCGGTCTGGTGTTCGGGTATTTCGGCGCCTTGTTAGGCCGCGCCTACTTCGAGCGCGGCTTCATCTCCATCGCCGTTGCATGCCTCACGATGATCCTCTACGGCGGCATCCTGTGGGGCCTCCTGCCGCTTAGAAATTACATTTCCTTCGAGGGCCACCTGTTCGGCCTGGTCGCCGGCATCGCCGTCGCCTGGCTGGATCATAAGTTTCAGTCCCGGACCGGGGACACCTAACCGCCGGCGCTGGTCGCGCGTCTGCCAAAGCCGCCCCGGGCAACCGTGCGGGTGCGGGCTCTCGGCTGGCGGGTCTGTGACTTGGCGACCTTGGTGCGCCCGTTGGCGGTCGCGGCGCCAACGCGGCCACCGCTGGAGGTATAGTAGCGGTTGGGATTGCCACTCGTGCGATAGAGTGGCTGCGTGAACACGGAGCCGCCCCGGGGCGCCAACATATAGCCCATCATGAAGGGCAGCCAAACCGAGCCGCCGGACATACGATTCTGGTAACACCTGTTGTAACCGTAGTCGGAGTAACAGTTCCCGGAAGTCGCATAGCGGGGGGCGACTTGGTTGTGGAGGTTCTGCGCCTTGGTGAACTCGGCCTTGCATGTCGCCTCGTCGGTAACGCCGGCCTTAACGCAAGCCTCGACCGAAGGATACGTCAGCGCTTCCTCCTCGGCTTCCTCGCCGAAGACGTAGAAGGTGAGGCCGAGTACGCCCGCCCCGAGAAGCGCCAGCTTGAATTTGTCAGCGAGTTTCATTCCGGGGACCCCTTTCTCAGACCGTCATGCTGGTGGCGTTGAGGATGCCCGCGACCAGAGACGCGACGCCAAGCCAAATACCGGCCGCGACCTCGCCCGCCTCGATACGCTCGGAAACCCTCGGCATCGGCATGCGGACGAGGAAATAAACAAGGATCTGAACGATCATCGCGACGATCCCCCAAAGCACCAAATCGATGAGGCTCAGCGAATTCAGCATGACGCTGGCCAGCGGCAGGGCAAAACCGATCAGGCTGCCCGAAAACGCAACTGCGGCGGCGACCGAGTTGTCCTTGATTAGCTTGATCTCGTCATGGCGCGTGGTTTTTAAATAAATCGCGATGAAAATGACGGTCAAAACCGCGGCGACGCCAAAATAGGCTAGAAACTCCAACAGGCTGGGCACGAATTCGGCAAATATTTCGCTCATCTGAAACTCCTGAATGGATGTCTGGTTGCGGCCGATGCCGTCTTGAAGCGCCTCCGCGTCCAGACACGCCTATTATATTACTTTCAGCATCGACAGTTCCAAGTCAACGCCAATCATCACTTCGACGGTCTCTTCGCCGTCACAGGATTCAACGGATACCATCAAATATTCGTTCTTCTTGCCGTCCTCCAGATTGCGGCCGTAGAGCATCGCCCGGTGAAGGATTTTGCTGTGCTCATCCGACTCAGGGTCCTCGTAGACTTCTTCCCAGAACGTTACCGGATCGGCGTAGCCGTCCGTGTCGTCGAACCAGATGCGCTCGAATTTGCTGCCGTCGTCGAGCGCATAGGTCGCCTGGCCGATCCTGCCCCCCTTCGCCGTCCACTGCGCCCATTCACCTTCGCTGCCGGGGTAATAGCTTTTATACGGCATGTAGAGGGTGATTTCCTTGACGTGCTGGTCTTCCATGCCGTTGACGGTAAGGACCTGGATCATGGTGTCGTCTTCGGCGTAGTAGCGGTGGACGTAGGTGCCGTCGCCCAGATCGATGTAGCCCTGGGCGACAGTGATAATGGTGGTATCAGGTAGCGGCATATGAAGGTCATCGGCGTGCATGCGCAAGGGCAGGGTGTCGATATCGACGGCGGCGCCCATGCGCAACCCCAGCGGCGTCGCGAACTCGTCGTCCTCGCTGGTCTTGGAAAATTTTTTCTTCAGTTCACTGGCGCTGCTTTTAAACAGCGATTTCATGGCGCTGCCAATCATGTTGCCTCCGTCCTTTCAAATTCCGTCTGTTCGGCGCTTAGCGCCGGCCAATCGATCTCGACGGCTTTGATTCGCCGGGCCGCCATGAAATAAAGGATCTTCCCCGGATCGATCCTGTGGTCCGTCGGCGCGTTCAAGATGAGATCGTCGCCGAGCGTGCTTTCGGCGACGCCGAAAAGCGTCGCATTGTGCTTGGTCTTAAGCGCCGAAAACAGCACGCCGTAGTTCACCTTGCCGGCGTCGTCGGGCACCTTGAGGCTGAACTGGGTCGGGCCTTCCAGCGTCGACAGCAATTGGCGCTGCACACGGCTGGAGCCGGGATCCTGCGCCGAGCGCACCATCATCTCGATCGACAGCGAGACGTTGCATTCGGCGCGCGGACAATGGGCGCGCAAAAGATCGGCGAAACTGCGCTGATCGAAATAAACCACCAGGTGGGCGTCGCCGTTGACCGCGGCCGCACCCAGCGCCGCGGAAAGGGTTTCGTTGTCGTCGTTGCCCAAGACAATGACGTACTTGGCGTTGGTGATCGCGGCGCGGCGCAACAGGTCGGGCGAATTCAGCGCCGCAACGCGGACGAAACGGACCTGATCGGGTATCGGGTTTTCAATGTTTTCGGCGGCGCACAGCACGATTTCGCGGTTTCGTTCACTGCTATCGCCGCGGATGTGGTCGACCATGCGTTGGGTCCTGGCCCCATGCCAGCCGAGAATGACAATGTGATCGCTCAGATTTTCGTAGCTTGCTAAACCGCGCATTCCCCTCCTCCATCTATTGGAGATAAATTGTATCACCTTGGCGATGACGGTCGTGAACAGGGCGATTCCGCCCGGCATGATCCACAAAACCGTAATCAGCCGACCGGCTTCGGTCGTCGGAGAATAATCCCCGTATCCGACGGTCGTCGCGGTGGTGATGTAGAAGTACCAAAAGATGTCGCCGCTGGAGACCTTTTCGCCACCGGCCGAGTCGATCAGGGCCCAGGAAACAGCGAAATGGGCCGCCGTCATGAAAAAGACGATGTCCCATGTCAACCCTACGACCCTGGCGTAAAGGAGCTTCGCAAGACGTGATCCAATGATGTACATTCCGGCTAACCGTCTGGTAAGACAAGTATATTTTAGAATAGATCATCCAGCCTAAAGCCTATTGATTTGTACATTTTTTATTTTCTCAAGCAAAGCCCGGACTCTCTGGGGACGTAATTTTCCTGTTGCATATTTTATTACATGTTATATATTATTATTACATGTTATATATTACATGTAACGTACAATTTTAGAATTTGCAATGGCGCCCAAGAAACAGACTTACTACCAATCCAAATACCGCGAGCGCCTGCGTGAAAGGGGCTACGTCAAACGCGAGGTTTGGATTCCGCCCGTTTACACCAAAAATCTGAAGGACTGCGAAACGGCGTTAAGGGCCGACGTGATGCCGATCATCCCCAGAACATTCACGGAGAGAAAAATGAGCAAAGACGAGAATTGGACCACCGAATCCCTCCTAGAGGCACTGAAGCAATCCGAACCCGTGACCGCCGGCGACATCGAGGTCAGCTTGGTCGAGGGGGCCGATTCCGGGATTCTGGTCACCATGAAGGAATTCGGCGACCTGCCGCTGTTGATGAGCGTCAGCGGCAGCCAGATCATCGTCGATACCCTGCTGTGGCCGGTCGAAGAGGCCGACGATACCGCCGCCTTCAATGAAATGATCCTGAAGACCCACAAGCTGTTTCCCTTGTCGACGTTCGGTATCGGCGTCGGCCCCGACGGCCGGGATTATTACGAAATGTTTGGTTCGCTAAGTGCGGGCTCGATCCTGGAGACGGTGATTTTCGAGATCGAGACCCTGGCCGATAACGCCATGAAGGCGGCAGAGGCCTACCAGTCGGAACTGAAAAACGTCGCCTGAAGGATATTCCCATCCAGCCGTGACACAGAATTTATAATCGAGGAGTAAGACAATATGAGTATTTGGGCAAAAGTAGCGACGGCCGTCCGCGGCGGCGTCAACGAAGCCGGCGAGGCCATCGCCGATAACCAGGCGCTGCGCATTTTGGACCAGGAAATCCGCGACGCCGACAACGCACTGCTCAAGTCCAAGGACGCGCTGACCGGCATCATCGCCAAGCGCAAGCTGGCCGAAAAGAAGGTCGAAAGCCTGAAATCCTCACTGGAGGAGTACGAGGGCTATGTTATTAAGGCGCTGGATAACAAAGACGAAAACTTGGCCGTTGAAATCGCCGAAAAGATCGCCGGCATGGAGACCGAACTTCTCGGCGAGGAAGGAGTCGCCAAGTCGTTCACCGACAGCGAGGCGCAACTGCGTCGCGCCGTGGTACAGACGGAATCCAACCTGAAACGCCTCAAACAGCAGGTCGATACCGTCAAGGCGACGGAAACGGTGCAGCGCGCCCAGGCCGCCGTCGCGGCGCGCCACTCGGGCGCCAACAGCAGCATGCGTAGTGCCGTCGACAGTCTGGAAAGCCTGAAGAACCGGCAAGCCGAGCGCGGCGCGCAGTTCGAGGCGGCCAAGGAGCTCGCCGAATCGACCGAGGAGTTCAGCCTGGAAGACAAGCTGAAGGCGGCCGGCATCGTCGGTGGCGGCGCCAAGGCCGGCGACGTTCTGGCCCGTCTCAAGGCCAAGCGCGGCGGCTGAACCCCCGCGTTCAGCCGATGCGACGCGTCACCATTACCCAGCGCCCCAACCTGAAGCAATCGGCACTGGCGCACGGCTACCCATACGATGCCGCCGGCGGCGTTCCCTACTGGGATGAAACCGCTTACTACAGCTTCACCTTGCGCCAGATCGAAGACCACCTGGAAGGACCGGCGGAGGAAATCGAGCGTCTCTGTTTCGAGGTTTTAAACCGCGCCGTCGCCGACGAGACGGTATTCCAGCGGCTTCGCATACCGGAGGCTTATTGGAATTACATTGCCGAAAGTTGGCGGAAGCTGGAAAAGGACCTTTTGGGGCGGTTCGATTTCTCCTACAACGGTAGCGGACCGGCCAAGCTCCTGGAATACAACGCCGACACCCCGACGACGTTATATGAAGCCGCGGTTTTTCAGTGGGAATGGCTGGAACACGCGATTGACCTCGGCCTTGTTCCCGAGGGCGCCGATCAATTCAACCTGGTGCACGAGTTTCTGCTTGAGGCGGTTTCGAAATTGGAACTCGAAGGGCCGCTGCACACGGCGTGCCTCAAGAACTTTGAGGACGACCGCAGCACCGTCGAGTACCTGGAATACGTCGCCGAGGAAGCCGGCGTCAAAACCATGTTCTTATCCATGGAGGAGATCGGCATCGACGCCGACGGCCACTTCACCGACCTCGACGACCGGGTGATCGAGACCCTGTTCAAGCTCTATCCCTGGGAATGGTTGATGGAGGAGAAATTCGGCCGCTACATGCCCAAGAGCGGCGTCCGCTTCATCGAGCCGCCGTGGAAGGCCGTGCTGTCGAACAAGGGCCTGCTGCCGTTGCTTTGGGAAATGTTCGAGGGGCATCCCAATCTTCTGCCCGCCTTTTTCGAGGGCGATCCCGGCGCCGACGAGCTTGCCGGGACCTATGTCCGCAAGCCCTTGTTGTCACGACAAGGGACGAATATCGAGATCATCCGCGACGGTAAGGTCGAGGTACGGGAAAGCGGCCCCTATGGCGGGGAAGGGTTCATCGTCCAGGCGTTGCACCCGTTGCCCGACTTCAACGGCCGTTTTCCCTTGATCGGCTGTTGGATGGTCGCCGGCGGAGCCGCCGGACTCGGCATCCGCGAGGACCGGGGTCTGGTGACCACGGAAAACGCCAACTTCATTCCGCACGTCATCCTGGATTGACCTAAAGGAGAGCGGGCAATTCCCCGCCGGGAATTCGCCGTGATCCGGAGAGGGGGGGGCCGTCCCGAGCCCCAAGGATTTCGCCGAAATGGATGATCGGTCGCGTCGGCCGCCCTTCTGTTGTGGACGCAGCGCCGCATCGGCCCCATCATGCACGATCTATGGGGAGAAAGGCCTAACATTGTTGGATCGCAGCGCGGCGTATCGGTTAACGTGGACATGATTGCCGGAGACGAACGACCCGGCAAGAGACTCGGAACGACCATGGAAAAATACGGCATCGAACTCATCCTCGATATGCACGGTTGCGACTCTTCGACGTTCACCCGCGAGAGCATCGGCAGGTATTTCGAGCGTCTGTGCGAAATCATCGACATGAAACGCGAGGCGTTGTATTTCTGGGACGACATCGGTATTCCGGAGGAGGAGAGACAGACCTCGCCCCATACCCAGGGCACCTCGGCGGTCCAGTTCATCCTGACGAGCTCGATCATCATCCATACGCTCGATCAGTTGGGCGCGGTCTACGTCAACATGTTCTCGTGCAAGGGGTTCGATCCCAAGCTCGCGGAGAAGTTTACGGTCAAATGGTTTGGCGCCGGCGACTGCTCGGCTAGGTTCATCGAACGAATTTGAGGTGGCGCTCGTGAAACTGGTGGAGAAAGATATCCTGATTCCCGCGGCGCCGGGCCACCGGAACCTGATTGCACATATCCAAAAGGCGGTGGAATTAAGGCTGGGAGCCGGAGCGGTTCCGGTGCGTTTCGCGACCACGCGCATGGACGAGGCCCATTACCAATGTGAGTTAGGTATGCTCAAGGGGCTGGATCTCTACGGCACAGAGAGCCTCGAATCTATCTTCCGCTTCGTGCCGCGCAAGGTGGAGCGGACGGACGCCTTTAACGCCGTCTTCCTCGTACCGACGGGCATCGGCGCCGAGATCGGCGGACACGCCGGCGATTCGACTCCGGCGGCACGGGTGTTCGCCGCGGCGTGCGACTGTCTGATCACGCATCCGAACGTCGTCAATGCCTCCGATCTCAACGAGATGCCCGAGAACGCCCTCTATGTCGAGGGTAGCGCGATCACGCGGCTGATGATGGGAACGGCGGGATTGCAGCGCGTGCGGGCGAACCGGGTACTAGTGCTCATCGATGCGCACGAGGTTGAATTGTTCGCCAACGATGCCGTCAACGCGGTGAGCGCCGCGCGCGCGACCTATGGCCTCGACTGCCCGACGGTGGTGAAACTCGACCCGCCGATCTGCATGACTGCGAATTTCATGGAATCGGGCAGGGCCGCGGGCGTGATCGAGGGACTCGAGCGCGTCTGCACGGTGTTGGACGAACACGATGGCGCGTTCGACGCGGTGGCAATCGCCTCCGTTATCGATGTGGCCGATGAATACCACGAAGAGTATTTCCGCAAGGGCGGTGAGATGATCAACCCTTGGGGTGGCGTCGAGGCGATGCTGACGCACGCGTTGTCACTGCTTTACGAGGTCCCGACCGCCCACTCGCCGATGCTCGAGAGCCACAAGGTCGCAGATTTCGACTTCGGGCTGGTCGAGCCGCGGCTCGCCGCCGAGGTGGTTTCTCTCACCTTCCTTCAGTGCATACTGAAGGGCCTGCACCGCAGCCCGCGCATCGTCACCGACCCGGAGACCATGCGCGAGGCCGGCGTGATCACGGCCACGGACGTCTCATGCCTCGTCATCCCCGATAAGTGCATCGGCCTGCCCACGCTGGCGGCGCTCGAACAGGGGATTTCCGTCATCGCCGTACGTGAGAACGACAACCTCATGCGGAACGACCTGCGGGCGCTTCCCTGGACGCCGGGCCAGTTGCACGTGGTAGAGAACTACTGGGAAGCCGTCGGCGTGATGACGGCTCTCAAGGCTGGCGTCGTGCCGGGCTCGCTGCGCCGCCCGCTGGCCGCCACGCGGGTAGAGACGAGAATCTCGGAGTCGCGGGAATCGGAATCGGACGATGCGCAACGCTCGACCCACTCCTGAACCCGACATCACCATCGTTTTGACAAAGGCCCGGCGGCGCCTTCCGGCGACCGGCTGACCGCTGCAACACCGTCAAAAAAAACCATTGCCAACAGGGAGCCGTCCACACATGGCTATGAGCCGACGTTTGACCGTTCGGTGATTAGTGTCCGCTATCAAGTGGCAAGCGGACGTTACGGCGCCAAACCCGGCCCATCGTCCGATCACTGGGGCATGACCCTTTCAGTGATTCTCGGACTTCCAACCCTCGTAGTTGAATGTCCGCTAATAGCCAAAAGCAGACGTTAGGCCACCGGATCGTTGCGGAATGAACGCAGTTCTCCCAGCGGTGGAATGGGGATACGATTGTCGGGGTTTTGGCCTATCTAGGAAATGTGGAATATTTATTGAACAGAGCAGAAAAACGCCGCCAACGGCGGCCAGTACATGACCTGACGGCCACTGCCGGACTTTGGTCGTCAGGTCATGTACTGGCCGCCGTTGGCGGCGTTTTTCTGCTCT
>Ga0208113_1001344_pt1 | contig 11811 bp, 10 predicted proteins | sample Knorr_S7_td_NADW_FD_185598 | JGI IMG/M metagenome (GOLD analysis project Ga0208113, IMG submission 185598) | Marine microbial communities from Southern Atlantic Ocean transect - Knorr_S7_td_NADW_ad_2505m_LV_A (SPAdes) (version 2) | ecosystem: Environmental > Aquatic > Marine > Oceanic | place...
CACAGTAAGCGACATTAAGGGCGATGAAGGCCCCGGCCGACTCTCCTTTCAGGACAATCCGATCTGTGTCAATGTTCAATTCTTCGGCTCGACTAAGCAGATAGTCGATGGCGACCAGAGTATCTTCTACCGAGGCGACCACCGATCGGTCACGCGCTGAACTCGACTCTCCACCCGCTGCATCATAAAACCGCTTGACCCTCGGGCCCGGAAGTGGATCATCGCCAGCAAGGCGGTAGTCGATGGATGCGGCCACCCAACCTCTCTCCGCCGCGTTCATCGCCTCGTTGAGACGGCGATTGCCACGTTCAAAGCCTCCGCCGTGGATGTGGACAAGTAGCGGTCGTGGACCGTCGGTTCCAGTGTCGGGAATGGCCAAGATCAACAGGAGCTCAACTTGGCCACCGTCAAGGGTTCCTCCGGTGCCGTAGACAACGGCCTCTTCGACACTTACCTTATAGCTCTTTTTAAGCGATGGCTTGAAGACAGCGGTTGGGGCGGGTGTAGCCAACTGAGGGGTAACAATCGTATTCGGGAACATTAAACACTTCAATCTATGTTTGTCTTGAGAATTATTAATATTTTCTACATCAAAATAAGCACTTTGACCATTTGATTGAGCGTCAAGATTCTTGGCAACTATCGTCATTATTGTTCCGTTTCGATCAAATCCGTTTGCCTTGTTATAACATGCTACTGAACCATAAATTAATCGGGCACCTCTATCTTTCTTTGGCGGTTGATATTCATCTCTTGAACCAAGCTTGAAACCATTACCATCACCATTTGAGGTAAGAGGATTTTTCCCATTGTAGTTTGATGATGAATAAAAAATCCTAATCGTTACGTCGTCATTTTCTATTTGTGCCTCATCCCCACCTTTCCAGAAATCATAACCATCATCTGAATTGTGGTGAGAGTGTGCATCTATGAACGTTATGTTATATGCACCGTATTTCACAGCTAATCCATCTGCATTACCACCGGCCCAAGTGGAAGAATCCTTACCACCACTACTTATGTCATTATAACTATTAAATACTTCAACACTTACAATACAATTATTGGTAGAGTCAAACCCATTTGAGCTAATTCCAGCACCGCTTGAGTTTAAGATATTTAGCTCAACTCCGGTGTTGCCGACTACGGTGTTGTGAACCAAAGAGTTTGCCTGTAGCACTATGCCTTCATTTCCTGCGTTCATGATTTTAAGACCACTAATCGAACCGGAATCTAACTTAATTCCGATATCAACATTGTTAGCGAGCAATATGATCTCCCCTTGTCCAATCAACTTATGACCGTTTCCGATAAACAGAGTTTTATGTAGTTCATAGGTGCCGCTCGTCAAAACTGTAAACTCATTCTTTTTAACCGATTCATAGATTGCCTCAGTGTTTTTCTTATATACTTCTTCAGTTATAGTGTTCGCATTTGTTATGTTTGTTATCTCTTCTACTCTTCTCTCACAGTTAGCAGAGTCACCAATTTCACCGATGGTTTTCCACTGTTCAGTATTTACACCTTTTATATATTCACTGGATTCAATTGGTGTTTTGCTAAAGGAATAATCCTTAGCCCACAACGTCATAGTGGTCGCAGACTTGACAGACATCTCAATTTGCGATGGATTGTCGACAATGATTCCAGGAATTCCTGATTCCTGTTGATCTTTTATCTTTTTGATCAATCCGGTAATACAAATGCTCTTGCCCAGGTAGTAATTCTCCGGATCTCTATTGGCGAAATCGGTACGAATCCTCCCCGAAATCTTCACCACAAATCGGCCTAGGTCAGAAAAAGGCTTGCCGATGTAGAGAGAAGCATGGGTAGGATTACCTTGAGAATCTCTATCAGTGTTAGTGCCAATGACTGGGCCACACAATGTAGTACTTGTACCCATGTAATCCTTGCCCTGATCCCAACTAATGACACTCATAGACGAAGGTTTAGTTTGCACCTTAGCCACAGGGGTCAGGGTATCTGTGGGAGGCACTGCCTTAGCTATTTTAACTGTTGTCTCTGCTTCTGCTTTAACTTTAGCTTCTGCTTCTGCTGCGTTAATTAATTCTTGATTTTTTTGCTCAGCAATCTCTAATTGTTTTTTAAGTTCTGCTTCATTACTAGATCCAGAACAACTAATTAGAAATATAGGCAAAAGAAATATTAATATACAAATTATCTTTTTCATAATTAAATTATAACCATTAAATCAGAATGAATATTAATGCGTAGGTGTAAAATACATTTATGATTGAGATTAAAACAAATAGATTAATATTAAAAAAACCTAAAACTAAACAAGATAAATTATTGCTTGTTTCACAAATAGGAGATTGGGAAATTGTTAAATGGTTGGCAACGGTTCCTTATCCTTATACTTACAATGATTGTGAAGACTATTTAAAAATTAGTAATAACGATGAACTTGCTTTAAATATATTCTTGGATAATAAATTAATAGGTGGCGTAGGATTAGATTTACATAATGATAATTATTATGAACTTAGTTATTGGTTAGGAAAAGATTATTGGGGAAAAGGTTATGCAACCGAATCAAGTAAATATTTATTAGAATATGCATTGAAAAAATTAGATTTACCTAAAATTAAATCAGGATATTTTATAGATAATCTTCCATCAGGAAATGTTTTGAAAAAACTAGGATTTAAAGAAGTAGAGATAGAAAAAAGATACTCTGATTCTCATAAAAAAGAAATGGAAATGATGTTAGTAGTACTTTGATTCAGTAGCTTTTAAAATAACTTTTCTTATTTTATATAACAAATAATCAATGCAACTATAATTCCACCAATAATTCCACCAATAATTCCAGGAGCTAAAGATTCGCAACATTTTTTTATATTTTTAAATTTAAAACATTCTTTCAAGTTCATATAATTACTATACATCATTCCCATTTCCCATTTTGCACAAGTTTACTTGTATCGGTAGGTTCAGGGGTGTTGGGTATTACTGCTTTGGTTGATGTAGGTTGATAGGGGGTGCATGGCTTAGAGTTTGTTGGTGTAAACTTTACATACCTGTAACAATTTAGAATGATAATAACTTTTTGGTTGTAAGTATGTACAATTGTTTACAATTAGAAGAAATACATACCTACAGATTAAGTATTATATCAGAAAGATAAGAGATTATTTTCTTCTTTGAAATTCTTTTCTTAATGCTACTTCTATTACTTCTTGAAGTGTTTCAATTTTAGTTTCTAATAAATTAGTTTGCTTTTGGTTTGTCCATGATACAAATACAAACAAAATGATTATAAGAATAAATGATACTATAGAAAGACTTAATGATATTTTTAATGATATTTTATCAGTTAATTTCATATGATTATTATACATAATTATCAAGATGTATTATAAAGATTCATTAAGAACGATTGCGGGGAAATACTTTTTAAATAATGTATTAAATGGCTATTATGAAATTAATAAAAGAATTGGTAGTTGTATCACTAATAGTTTTATTAATCGCTTGTAGTAGTGAAACTGAATCAGCGTCAGTATCTATTCAACCTTCAACTGATATTAAAACTACAGTACATGATAACATTCAAAAATCTTTAACTACGAACCCTACTTATCAAATGGGTACAGTGGTGTATCAATATAAGTTAAAGTCCCCATGGGATACTCGTATATTTAATAATGATGCTCCAGGAAGTAAATGTTCCAACCCTAAAGGTTTACCCATACACATTCCTAATCGTTTAAAGAATGGCGAGGTAGATCAAAAAGCATGGGATGCATTCACAAATGTTGATAATATACTGTTTTTAAGTGATGAGGCGGCATCAAAAGGTAATAACATTGCAGCAAGTTGTGTTTTAGAACATTTATACTACTGGGCACAAAACGATGCTTTTATTGTAAATAAAGAATGTGCAACAAGATCAAAAGAACACTGGATACATGGTTATGATCGTTCAAATTTTATTAATGGTGTATTAGCTATTCCTTATTTGCAAATCCGCAATGATCCTACATTGGATAAATCAAAGAAAGCCACTGTCCTTTCTTGGTTTGAAAAACTTTATTTATGTAGCAAGACACGAGCAGAAGGAATGATTTTGAATGCCAAAGAAAATGGATCAGGTCCTCACAACCAAATATATCCAGCACTATTAAGTGTAACAACAACCTCCCTTGTATTAGATAAAGTTAATGATTTTGAATGGTCAATTGAAAAATACAAGGAATCTATAGCTACTATTTCTGAGAATGGAACTTCTCCAAATGAAATTGCTCATAAAATGGATTGGGCTCTTCATTATCACACATTGATTGTAAATTTTTCTGTACATCTTTCGTTATTAGGTGAGATGAATGGTTTCACAGGATTATTTAAAGACCCAGCACTTCTTCGACTGACTAAGCAAGTTTTAGACTCTTATGATGACCCTGGATATTTAAAAAATTTAACTGGTTATGAACAAACTCAAGATCCGCTTACAACCCCATGGAACCTTTCTTGGGTAGAACATATGAAAAGATATAATTCAGATCCTAGACTACCGGCGTTAGCAACAAAATTTCAGTGGAAAATGGATCATAGTCATACAGGTGGACATCCAGAATATTGGTGGCCAGAATATTGGAAATGAAGTGATATTCAAATCATTGTCGACTTTTCTGCATGTTTTGATCTAGGTACTTTTGAGATACTTTCTTCCCTACACGTGTGTGGAACCGCATCTACTTTTGGTACATAAACTGTACACTTAAAAAAACTCTAAAACGTGCGTGTGTGCGTACGCGTAAGAAAGCTATGAAGGGAAGAATATAGATCTAAAGGTTATAATAAATTATGTCTAATAATAAATTTTGTATAGAATGTAGATTTGAATTACCTATCACTGTTAAAATTCTGTGAGAGATTTAGTTTTGCATTTGTACCAAATCAATCAACATATGAATCAGAATCTGACAAATCTGACACTATAAAAAAATACCCCAACATCAAAAAAGACATTAGGGGTTAACACGGTTGTTATGATAATTATGACATATATTAAAAAATAGATATCAAATTAGACTGATACTTGAAGATATGGGATTATCTGATAATTTAACGTTAATAGCTCCAACAGAGAATATAATATTTGATTCTTTTGAAGACGCGGTAATAAGCTTGTCAAAAGTTATGAAATAAAATTTTTATTCAATACATGGCAATATTATATGAGAAGGATATGATTTGTTGTGATATATCTGTTGAATTGCAATTTTTAGTTTGTTATCAAGGCCAAACACATTTCCTGTATTGGGATTCCTGTCATATTGTGGAAAATTACTACTTGAAATTTCAATTCTTATTTTATGATTTTTATAGAATAAATTACTTGTAGACCACATATCAATTGTGTATTTATATATTTGTCCAGGTGATAATAATTCTGGTTTTTCCCATGAATTTCTATATCTTGCTCTAATAATTCCTTGAGCAAGATTTAAGCAAAATCCATCGGGATATACGTCAACTAACTTACAAGTAAAATCAGTATCTAAGCAGTCACTTGCAGCATATAAAATCATTTGAACAGGACCTGATACTTCGAGGTTTTCTTCTAGAGGATTAGTGGTATAAATTAGAATATCGTTTCTTTTTTCAATTTCAAATTGGTTTTTTGGGCCTGCAGATACTGGTGAAACTACTGGCCCACCCGCTGGCCCTGTTCCTCCAATTGTTAATACAGGATTTGATGGATCATATTTAAATATGTCAAAATTTTCATTTTCATTTGGAATAATTTTATTTAGTATTCCATCTCCATTTGAACTATTGGCTTTTCCTTTGCTATGTATATAAAATTTTTTATATTTTGTACCAGGGATAGGCCAATCACTATGTGTTTGCCATTCATTTTTGCCCATTAAAAATATTTTTACAGGATCTTCATTTTGAATATTGTTTTCTTTTCCTTTTAACCAATATTCAAACCAATTTAACATTTCTTTGAATATATCTATTTTTACTTTTTCCCCAAAATCAACATCTCCTATTATTTGATCATTCCCGCTAAAAAAATGCATCCATGGACCAATTAGTAGTTTTTGATTACTTCCCCCAGGCTCAAGACCTTGTGATTTTACTCCAATATAATTATTTAAAGTTCCTTGAAGAAAAATATCATACCAAGCACTTATACCTAATACAGGAACAGATACTTTTTCATAGTTTTCTTCAATTGGGTTTAATCCTTTCCAATATTCGTCATAACTTGGATGTTGTATCCAATCTTTCCAAGGTTTTGATGTTCTGCCCGCTTTATTGTCCATATCTAATAACGGTAAATGATTCATAATTTCTAATAAATGATTTTCTTTTGGCAACCAAAGATATTGTAGTTGGTTTGTTCTGGTATTCATTTGTATTCCTATCCACCTGAGATTAAAAGACAATTGAAATGCGCCTCCAGTATAAACCCAGTCATGATAATAATTTGAATAACTAACTTTGGGGGCCATTGCTTTAAGAAATTTACTATTTAGAGCTGCTGTTTGCCATTGAGCCATTGCAAGATACGATCCCCCAATTGTTCCTATATTTCCGTCACACCAATCTTGTTTCCCTATCCATTCTTGTGTATCGTAACCATCACTTGCTTCATTAATAAAAGGGTACCATTCGCCATCAGAATCCCATCTTCCCCTGACGTCTTGCAACACAACACCATACCCTTCTTTTACAAAATTAACGGCTTCTTTAACCATTTCTTCAGTATTGGTCCCATATGGTGACCTTTGCAATATTATTGGACAAGGCAGATTATCTTTGGGCAAGTATATATTTGTTGAAAGGCATATTCCGTCTGACATAGGGACTTTAATGTCCATCATCATTTTCAAGTTATTAAAATTTTCATTTTCCATATTTCTGTATCTTTATTGAATTATAGGTTCCGATTAATTTTTTCTGGAGAACAAGCTTTCATTACATCAAGAGCTCCGTTAATGTTTCCGGGTCTCGAACTTACTACTCTGAGTATAGCGTTGTCTAAGCCTTTAGAAAGATCAGCGAAAGCATTTGTAGCACCTTCAGATGATCCAAAATATCCAACTGTATTTAAGATATTTGTTGGGAATGCTTCAGCAATCTCGTCACTAGAAGCTCCTTTGATTCGCATTTGGTCTAAGTCAGCTAATTCTTTGGAAAATCCCATTCTTTCAAAATGGGCTCTGTATCCTAATTTTCTTTCTTTTTCAGTAGGAACAGTAGACCCTAGTGCGTATCCTATTGTAGCTTTAGCAAGAGCAATTCTCGCACGATTTTCATCCTCGTCATCAACGCAAATTCTGATGTACTCAGATAGTTTGATTTCAGATGGATCTCTATTAGATTTTTCAGCACCTAATTTTACTTGTTCTCTACTCCATGCAACCTGTTCTGAATTACACCAATTTAATGCAGCCCCATCTGCTAATTCTCCAGCTAATGAAAGCATTTTTGGTCCTAATGCTCCTAAGTAAATTGGTGTTTTAGGAGGGGGAAATATAGCTAATTTTTCTTCTAATAAAGTTTCAGTTTTTCCTCTATATGAGACTGTTTCCCCGTTTACTAGTTTCCTAACTATTGTTACATAATCTCTCATTAATGATAGAACAGAAATTTTGGACTTACCTAAACTATCCATAGCTCCAGGTCTATATGTCCCACCAGATCCCAATCCCATGATGAATTTCCCATTCGTTATTTGACTGACAGTACCACCTGCCATAGCAAAAGCCATAGGTGATCTCCAAATTACTGGTGAAACTGCAATACCTGTAGTAATTCCAGTTGGGGTTATATTTGTGGTTGCTTCCCATCTTCTTAAACAAATTTGATAAGAATCTTGTCCTGTTCCTTCAGGAGTCCATATACTGTTGAAACCAAGTTCAACTGCTGTCTCGCAAAGTTGATTTTGTTCATCTAAACTTAAGCGAAGAGTGGGATCTAGTCCTAATCCGATTTCCATAATTTTCTCCAATCAAAGTGATTTTAGTAAGTTTTCCATTTCTGTAGAGAACCAAATTGCCATTGATCCTCTCCTGTCGATTTGTTTTACTTATAATCAATGTATTTATTAATAATATACAATTTGAATTTAATTTTAACCATTGTTCAAATTATTTTTTCATATTTAAAATTGCCTATAATTAAAATCTGTTGAGCTTAGGGTTGTGCGAGTTCAAGTCTCGCCCTGGGCATTCCCTTCGTAACATTAATTATGTGTAATAATATTTATTATTGCCTCACCATAATTATTTGTAGTATATTTTGACACACCAATTTTTTCTAAATCATTAAGATTTTTAGGCTGACTAGAAACTATCAAATTTAATTCCTTATTATTAAAAATCCCAAATTCAGGAACATGTTTATCAAGAGAAATTTGTCTTCTATATTTTTTTAATTTATTAGATAATTCATTTTTTATTGTCCCATCGTAATTTAAAATATAATTCTCTAAATTATTTTCAATAATTTCAGTATCATTAGTTTGTGGGATTTCATGAATATTTGTAGACGCTTGTTCATATTGCTCTTCAATTTCATTCATCGGAATAATATTTTCCTCATCAGATTTCTTGGGAAATTCATATATATTTTCCTGAGTACAATTACTACATTTAAAACATTTATAATCATCCGAAATATTCTGTCCAAAATGATTCACAATTTGTAACATCAAACACTTATCAGAATTAATTACCTTTAATAAATTATCCCACTCTTCATGCCTGATTCTTAATATTTGCTCAGATTGTGTAGGATCATATTTTTTCATCTCCTTTTTCTTACTATAAATTTGATTTCCATGATGAATTAAATAATCTTCTAAAAACAATCTTTTCATTAATTTCCTTGCGTATCTTCCGTGAACACCTGATCTTGTTTTGATTACCTCATATTCTTCAGGTTGTTCAGTTGTAGCATTTAATAAAGCTTCAACATGCTCAATATCTGGGACAATTTGATTAATAAAATAATCATTAATGTCTGAATCATCTGGCAAACTCATAATTACACAAATTGCATTGTCAAGTTTTCTTCCAGCTCTTCCAATCTGTTGATAATAATCAGTTAAACTTTTTGGCATTCCCAAATGAATAATAAAACCAATATCAGGTTTATCAAAACCCATGCCCAAAGCAGAGGTACTTACAACAACTTTATATTTATTATCAATAAATTGTTGTTCTATTTCAGTTCTTTCATCAGGTTCTAATCTTCCATGATATGCTGTGGCATTTATACCATTTGCTCTTAACCAAAAAGCAAAAGCTTGAGCTCTTTTCACTGTTAATGTATATATGATTCCTGATCCATTTAATTGATTTAAATTTTTCTTTATCCATGCTACTGACTGAACATAATTAATCTTCCCAAGATTCACAATTGATAGACTTGTTCTTATTAAATCACCCGTTATAGTTTTATCAATATTTAAATATAGATTCAAATCATCAATCACAACTTTTGAGGCTGTTGCCGTAGTAAATAACAATGATGTTTCATCAGATAATAGAGGTAATATATCTCTTAAAAGTAAATTATAATCCACTCTAAAATCATGCCCCCATTGTGATAAACAGTGAGCTTCATCTACTACTAACAATCCTATATTATTGACAATTTTAGGAAAAACATTTTTTTCAAAATCACTATTTGAGAATCTTTCAGGAGATATTATCAAAACATCAAAGTTATTATTGATAATATTATTTCTTGCATCTAACATATTCTCATATTCCTGAGTACTATTAATTGTTTGAATATTTAAAAATCCATTATTAGTAACTGATCTTATTTGATCTTTCATAAGAGATAAAAGAGGACTAACAATCACAGTAATTTTATCGGATTCTAATTTTAAATATTTTGCGGCAATAAAATATACTGCTGATTTACCCCATCCGGTTTTTTGCACAACTAAAGTTCTAGATCCTGATTTTATGGTAGATTCGATTGCTTCTTTTTGATCTTCATGAAAACTGTTATTTTTTGTGCCGATATATGTATCTAAAAAACTATAAAGTATATCAATATCTTCTATATTTTGATCAATTTTTTGTTCTTGATTATGATCCAATTTTGTACCACATCTTTCACAAAAAATTGCATTTACTGATACATTGAAATTACACTTCAAACAAACTTTCATAACTAATTATAACCATTAAGTCAGAAGTGTACCATTAGGATTATCTATTATTATTCAATATGATTAACAACACGGCAGAATCTGTACAATATGACCTAATATGATTAACTATTATTAACGAGACTTTATAGTTAAAATCTGTTGAGCTTAGGCTGGTGGGAGTTCGACTCTCCCCCTGGGTGATTCCCTCTATAAATATCCATTAGGGATTTATTTCATATATTCAATGTCCGATTGGATTTCAGGTAATTTATTTATTTGTGTATGACACCAAGAGAAAGAGATAAATTTCCGCACAAGCTATGCTTGTAACAGTGTCAGATGTTGTTACTTTGTCTGCAAGTATATATCGTGATTACCTTAACGAATTAATGAGCTATCAAAAAATCCATAAATTATCCGACATAGATAACATACCTACCTACAGGTTAAGTATTACATCAGGTGTTAGTGGTGCAGGTTGTGTTAGATTGGTAGCTGTAGGTTTGATGGCTGTAGTTGCTGTGACTGTTAATTGATAAGAGGTGCATCGCTTAGAGTTTATTAATGTAGACTTTAAACACCCGTGCCAATTTAATTTTCAAATAACTTTTTCAATTTGTGCAATTGTCATATAATTAATTATGGAATGGTTTAAGAAAAATAAAAAAATAAAATTAGGAATATTAATATTTATATTGTTATTTACTATATGTGAACTTCAACAAAGAAATAAAAATGAATCTTGGCAACAAAATATCAGAATTCAAGAAAATAATGAATTTAATGATTGTATTGAAAAAAAATCATTTGAATGGTGTACAAGCTTAAAACCTCATGTTTGGAATGATTTAGACTAATTCCACATGTTCCACTTACCCGCCATATCCAACAATATGAAAAAATAACTTGTAGATAAATCTGACAATATTAAAAAGACAGACCCCAACATCAAAAAGACATTGGGGAAGTTTTTTTTTAACATTCAAGGGGCAAAAGTAGATTTACCATTATTATTGAATGTCATTAAAATAATAAGTTACATTTAAATGTTTTGCAATTAGATTTGTTGAAATAGATACTAATTTGCACCAGTCACAAAAGAATATGAAGAATCCTAAAAATACAAGTAAATTTTAAGGAATGTTAAAAAACCTTTTGAAGGGTATTGATTATCTAGTGAAAATTAAATGCCTGTTGACGATGTGGTAAGTGCATTGAGAATAGCAAAAGGTATTACTTATAAACCACCATAAATCCTATATAGGTAGCCAATTGGCTCTTTGCCTATTAATTTATTTATGTATGGTGGTTCAAGAGAGTTATAAAACTTTGCACAAGTTTACCTTTATCGGTGAGTTCAGGGGTGTTGGGTGTTGTTGCTTTGTCTGCAAGTATATATCGTGATTACCTTAACGAATTAATGAACTATCAAAAAATCCAAAAGGTAATTATCCGACCATAGATAATATACATACCTACAGGTTAAGTATTACAGCAGCTGTTAGTTGTGCAGGTTGTGTTAGATTGGTAGCTGTAGGTTTGATAGCTGTAGTTGCTGTGATTGTTAGCTGATAGGGGGTGCATGGCTTAAAATCTGTTGGCCTTAGGGTCGTGCGAGTTCGAGTCTCACCATGGGCATTACCTTATTTCTAATATAT
>Ga0208113_1001345_pt1 | contig 11811 bp, 10 predicted proteins | sample Knorr_S7_td_NADW_FD_185598 | JGI IMG/M metagenome (GOLD analysis project Ga0208113, IMG submission 185598) | Marine microbial communities from Southern Atlantic Ocean transect - Knorr_S7_td_NADW_ad_2505m_LV_A (SPAdes) (version 2) | ecosystem: Environmental > Aquatic > Marine > Oceanic | place...
GGATCGTATCAATCGAGCGCGGTCATGATCCGAGGGAATTCAGTTTGGTCGCTTTTGGCGGTGCAGGACCGGTGCACGCCGCCGCGCTCGCTGACGAACTCGACATCCCCCGGATCATCGTCCCTCCCATCCCGGGCGGCTTTTCTGCGCTCGGCCTGGTGATGACGGATGTGCGACGGGACTATGCAAGAACGCTTTACCGACAGCTCGAAGATCTCCCTGCCAGTGATATCGAAGCCGTTTGGTCCGAGTTGCAGGCTCAGGGTGAGGAGATGCTGAGATCCACGGGGATCAGTCCGGATCTCTGGCGTTTCAGGCGATCGGCTGATCTGCGCTACAGCCGGCAGGCCTATGAGTTGAACGTGACTGCTGAGCCAGGGGAATTCACCGATAAGACCAAGGCTGAGTTGGCAGGGAATTTTCATTCCCGTCACGAACAGACCTATGGCCACAAGAATCTGACCGAACCAGTGCACCTGGTCACGCTTCGACTGACAGCAGTTGGAGAATTGGGCAGGCTTGAGATTACCGACACGCCTCGTTCGGACGGCGCGAGCGAGAAATCCCGGCGCCCAGTCTGGTTTGCCCAGACCGGTACCACGGACTGCAGCGTACACAATCGCTCCAGCCTTGCCGCTGGAATCAGTCTCGACGGTCCCGTTATCGTTGAGTCGCTGGACAGCACCCTGGTTGTGCCACCCCGTTGGACGGCGCGCAATGACCACAACGGCTTTATCACCCTGGAGCGATCTAATCGTGAATAACGACGCATACCGAAACCGGGTGACCGACCCGGTCACTTTCGAGGTGGTCAAGAACTCCCTCTACAAGGTGGCCGAGGAAATGAAGATCGTTCTCGCCAAAACTGCTTATTCCCCGATCCTGAAAGTTGCCGGGGATTATTCCTGTGGAATCTTCGATACCCAAGGGAACATGGTGGCCCAGGGGCCAGATCTGCCGATTCACCTGGGTTCGATGCCGGATGCGGTTGCTGCCGTAATCAACAAATTCAAGCACAGTACGGTTGAAGGTGATGTGTTCATTCACAACGATCCGTATTTTGGTGGCTCGCACCTTCCGGACGTTAATGTCGTCGCACCGGTGTTCTACCAGGACAGAATCCTCGGCTGGACCTGTGTTCGGGCACACTGGCCTGATATCGGCAGTGCCACACCAGGAAGTTATGGTGCGGTGACCGAGATCTATGGCGAAGGATTGCGTATGCCCCCGATTCGACTCTATCACGCAGGTGAAATCGATCCCAATGTAGAGGATCTGATTCTTGCCAACGTGCGCACACCGGATGAACGGATGGGGGATTTACGGGCACAGGTTGCCGCTAACCACCGGGCTTGCCAGAGGCTGGTCAGTTTAGCCTCGAAGTACGGCGTAGATGTATTGACCCGCATCATGCGCGAGGTGATGGATTACTCAGAGAAGTTGATGCGACTGATGTTGTCGGAACTGCCCGACGGCGAGGGTGTTTTCGAGGACTTCTGCGATGGTGACGGCATTATCGAAGACGGCGAAAACGAAGACATGACCTTCACGATCCGTATTCGGGTATTAAAAGCAGGCGATACCGTCGAAGTGGACTTTGAGGGCAGTGACCCGGCGGTCTCAGGGCCTATCAATGCGCCGTTGTCGGTGACTGCGTCGGGGGTCTACTGCTCGTTGAAGATGATTGTCGATCCGAACAGTTTGATTCCGCCCAATTCCGGCGCTTGGCGCCCGATCCGGGTGACGGCACCGGAAGGCTCTGTGGTTAATGCCCGTTTTCCCTCACCCGTGGTTTACGCCAACCACGAGATCAGCCATAGAGTGGCGGACATGACATTTGGCGCCATGGCTGGCTTCATGCCTGACAATGTTATGGCGTGCAGTCAGGGTACTTCGGGCATCATTACGCTCGGCGGCGTAGACCCGCGCAACGGTCAACACTACGTCAGTTACGAAACCATCAAGGGTGGCATGGGGGCAAGACCCAACAAGGACGGTATCAACGCAGTTGCTGCTGGTATTTCGAATACCATGAACACGCCGATTGAGATCCTCGAACTGAGTTTTCCGGTTCGAATCGATTATTACGAAATAACGCCGGACAGTGGGGGGCGTGGCAGGTACCGTGGGGGTTGCGGCTCGCGCCGGGCCTGGACCATTGTCGATCACAATGCGCGTGCGGCGGTGTGCGTGGAGCGCACCAAGTCGCCGCCGTTCGGTGTTTGTGGAGGCGAGGCCGGCGCCCGGGCAAGCATTGCGCTTAAATTAGCGGACGGTTCGATACGCCCACTTCTGACCAAGGGTGGTTTCAATGCTCCGGCCGGCTCACAGATTCTGCTTGAGGTCCCGGGTGCGGGGGGTTACGGCGATGCCAGAGAACGTGATTCGCAAGCGTGTGCACGCGACCTGCAGGATGGTTATGTCAGTGCTGAACCAGATTAGACGACGTGAGCTAATGCAAGACCGGGCCAGTCACAATATGATTGCTGTTATGGCGAGAATACTCGGTGTCTATTTGCGCGAGAACCGTTGGTGTTAGTCATCTTTCAGTCTTGATTAGAAATTGGATAGTCAGCAGATCCGTATTGATAACTTGCCACGCCCAACTTTGATGGGAAATACCTGATTCAAGCACAGACCACTGCTGGGTCATTGTTGGCGATTGTTCTCTAAACTAGTCGCCATTTTCAATAGTTGTATATCGGTATTAGGGAGTCCAATTAAAGATATCCCAAGCGGCAGATTATCTAACTTTGCCATTGGCAAGCTGATCTGCGGTAAACCACCCAAACCAGCAATACTGAGCAGACACATCGCTTGATAGCGATAAATATCTTCAATAGTGTTGGTGTCAGTGCCTTTGAGCGGTGCCACACGCGGTGAGGTCGGCAGACACAGCACATCACCTGGTGTCATGATCTTTTGCAAGCGGTCAACAAATTGTTTGTGCGCGGCCCTGGCAGTGGTCACCTGTGACTCGGTAATTTCACGGGCTGTCGCTATTCGTTTATCAATCCCGGGCCCCAAAACAGGATTTTCAGCGGTGATCCAGGAGCCCAGAGATTTCCAGATTTCCGCACCCTGAATGGTTCGAAAGCACTCCATCCATGGTTTTAGACCATCTAGACTAACTTCGATCTCAGTACTAATCGCGAACCTCTGGCGAAGGTGTTCTATACTGGATTGCAGTGCTTTACGTATAGCTGGTTCAACCAGCGCGAAAGCATCAGACACCACCAACAATCGATTGGGTTCCGTTGCTTCGCACTTGCGTAATATTACACGCCCGACCTTTTCAAAGATTTTGGGATCACGAGCAAACCATCCAACGGTGTCAAAACTTGGCGCGAACGGAATAACGCCCCTTGCTTCAACGTTACTGTGGGTTGGTCTGATTCCGTAGACGCCGCAGTAGCTGGCGGGAAGTCGGACTGAACCTGCGCAATCAGTACCCAGGGAGAAATCTACCAATTCACCTGCCACAGCCGATACTGAACCACTGGATGAACCACCCGGAACCCGAGCCGGGTCAACCGGATTTAGTGGTGTACCATAATGAACGTTTTCTCCGGTAAGGCTATACGATAATTCGTCGGCTATGGTACGACCGACTAGACGTGCACCGGCATTTAGTAACTGGTTTATAACAACAGTACTCTCAGAAGCTGGCTCATGAGAATTAAGCCATACGGGCTGACCGAATCCGGTGGTAGAACCGGCAATATCCATCACGTCTTTGACAGCAAACTTTAAATTATCAAGCGCCCCTGTTCCTGTAGGTTCAAGAGAGACGTGATTATCGTGACAAAAGGCACCTAATGGATCATAGGGATAATCCCAATCTGCCGTTGTAGGGTTCTTGTTAGTCATGTCAATTGTGAAAAAATTTCAGTGTCGCCACTACGGCTGTACCGGGAGACACATGAGCACACTTTGTTTACGCCAGTTATAACCCATTGTTCTGGCGGAATATTCGACTTTAGCGTTTTCTGGCAATTCATGATGTTCACCTGAAATAACCTGCTATTAAGCAATCGAAATTACTGACAATAGTAACCCAGGCCATTACAGGCAGAATTGCATGCCGGTCCTGTGCGTATGTGGTCGACGGTGCGGATTAATCGCCTCGCGGTAGCCAGGTGAAACCCGATGACCCGACAACCCGACAATCTGGCAGTTACATCCTAAATCTATTGAAATACTGAAAATATTTTGGATTGCTGTTAGCAGTTTAAAGGTTCGACATCAGGTAACTGTTCTGGGGTGTTGCGGCAGGTTCAACCCCGTTTTAACCGAGTCAGTCCGTTGGCTCCATCTTGTGTTCGCTAGATGGAGGGGGTGTGTATATACTCACAAGGGCAAACGGATACATTTCGAAAATCAGATTTTCAACGAGAGGGAGGACAGCATAATGAAAAGCACTTATTTTAGATTCAGCAGTATAGGCGTTGCGGTTGTGTTGGTGTCACTCGGGTTGGCAACAAGCAGTGCCCTGGCAAAGGACAAGATCCTAATGGCGGTGCCAACTTTCTTGACCGGTGGGGGTGCCCCGGCCTTTGGCATTCCAGCGAGAAATGGTGTGGAGGTCATCGTCAATGCCATCAATGCCGGTAAAGTACCTGCGCCTTACAACACCAAAGGCATCGCAGGGGCCCAGGTTGAATTGATCATCTATGATGAGTCCGGCGGCGGTGCAAAACAGGTAACCGAGTACCGGAACAAGGTGCAAAAGCTCGGTGTTGACTTGGTCGTCGGCTATGTTTCGTCAGGATCATGTGCGGCAATTGCACCGGTTGCCGAAGAACTTAAAACACTGACGATTTTCACCACCTGTGGGACACCGAGGATTTTCGAAGAACTGGATAAGAACCCGAAGTACGTCTTTCGCACGATGAATCATGGCACGGCGGACAACGTTGGACTGGCACATTACGTGACCAAAAAGTTCCCCAATGCCACGGGTTATACCGGAATCAATCAGAACTATGCCTGGGGACAGGATTCCTGGCGCGACTTCGATCTTGCGATGAAGGTGCTCGCACCGCAGATCAAGGGTTCTGATGACGGACAGTGGCCGAAGCTTTTCGCCGGCCGCTACGGCACCGAGATCTCGGCATTACTGAGATCACCGGAAGAGCTGGTTCACAGCAGTTTTTGGGGTGGCGATCTCGAAGCGTTTATTTTCCAGGGTCTGGCGCGGGGCCTGTTCAAGAAAAAACAGTTCTTGTTCACGGTTGCTGGGACGGCGGCCTACCGCCTTGGTAAGAAACTGCCCGACGGGCTCGTATTGGGGTCGCGTGGCCCCTATGGTATTTACGCCAACAATCTGATCGATACCGAGTTGGCGACGTGGTTCCGAGATGCTTATGTCGATCGATTCGGCACCCTACCCACTCAGGGGTCATACCAGTACGCCCAGGGTATTCTGGGTGCCAAGTACGCTTACGAGAAGGCGGCTGCTGCGAATGGTGGCAAATTTCCGTCGACCGATCAGGTAATCGCGGCGTTGGAAGGGGCAACCTTCCAGGGCATCGCCACGGAAGTTCGTTTAGCACTGAACAATGGCCATCAGGGCTTGACCGATCATATGTGGGGAATTTCCAAATACGACCCGGACACAGGCCTGCCAGTGGTGACCGACGTAGTTCTCTACAAGGCCGAATGTGTCATGCCTCCGGACGGGGTTGGTAGCGTCGAGTGGATCAAGGGTGGTATGAAAGGCGCACAATGCGACTGAGTTAAACGCTTGACAGTCCGGGGCGGAACCATCCGTCCCGGGCTCATAGCTCTGCCTCCTAAAACACACCCGGGAGTTCTTTGCCTGATGGGTTTCTTTTAGATATGCTGCAGGCGCTGTTCACAATCTTGACTGATGGCCTGATCTACGGGTCGTATCTGTTCATCGTTGCAGTTGGACTGACGGTCATTTTTGGCGTTCAACGGGTCCTCAACGTGACCCACGGCTCGTTTTACGCGTTCGGGGCATACCTCGCGGCGTACCTCGGCGCAATGTGGTACGAAAGCGAACTACCCGATTTTGGTGGTTTCGTGATTATTTTTCTGGTCCCGATTGTGGTCGGCGTTGTCTTCGGTGTGCTGATAGAGCGGGGTCTTTTGAAACACCTTTACGGCAAAGACGAACACATCGTAGTACTTGCGACCTTTGCCGCATTTCTTGCTCTGGAGGGTGTCAGCCTCTTCATCTGGGGAACCGACCCTTATTTTTTTTATCAACCCCAGGCAATGCTCGGGTTCGTCGAGATCGTAGGTATGACCTACGATTATTACAACCTGTCGCTTATCGCGCTGGCGCTCATTATTGCAATGGCTCTTTGGTATTTTCTCGCCCGCACAATTTGGGGACGGATGTTGCAGGCGGTAATCTTCGACCGCGAGATCAGCCAGGCGATGGGTATCAACGTGACCGCGGTATTCCTGGGTACGTTCATTCTTGGCACGACGCTGGGTGCCCTCGGTGGCGCCGCTATCGCACCAACGATCTCGGTGCTCCCCGGCATCGGTGTGGAGGTGATTGTGCTCGCCTTCGCCGTGGTTGTGATCGGTGGCATGGGCAGTGTACCTGGGGCACTCATTGGTTCGATCCTGGTCGGGGTTGTCCGTGCGGCGGCGGTCCATGAATTTCCACACGCGGAAATGTTCGTGATCTACGCGATCATGGCCATCGTGCTCGTGTTCCGGCCGGAGGGTCTGTTTGCCCCGCCAAGGGTGAGGAAGATCTGATGGTGTGGTCTGACCGGACGGTGGTTGGCGTGACGGTCGGGGTCATCCTTGTCGCGATCATCAATTTCTTCGTGCCCGAATGGATCCGGCAGATCGGGTTGTTGAGTATGGCCATGGGTGCGGCGGCGCTCGGTTTGCTGGTGCTGTGGCGAACGGGCCTCATTTCATTTGGCCACGCGCTCTACTATGGTTTCAGCGCGTACGGTGTGGCGCTACTGAACTACCTCGGCCTGCGCGACGCCTTCCTCCTCGTCATCATATCTGCCACGATGTCGGGGTTACTGGCCTGGGGACTGGGCTTCCTTGTGCGCCGTTATCGGGCAATTTTCTTTGCCCTGCTGACGATGGCATTCTCGATGATTCTTTACGGTGTCCTGGCCAAGACCGAGCGGTTTGGCAGCACGGACGGGCTCAATATTCGACCGCCTACTTTTTTCGGCTATGCACCACAAGACGAGGCCGCGCAGATCTGTTTATTCCTGCTCGGGCTGGCCATCATTTACTTCTTGATGCTTGGTGTTCAGTTTTACCTGCGTTCGGTCCTCGGTCAGATGTCGATGGCGGTGCGTGAAAACGAAATCCGGGTCGAGTACCTCGGTTACTCGGTTGAACGGGTGGTGCACGTCAAGTACGTGATCTCGGGATTGCTTGCTGGGTTTGGCGGGGCGATCATGGCCCTTGCGATAGGGCAGGTAGACCCGGAATCTATGGTTTACTGGACCTCGTCTGGTGAATTCGTGTTCGTTGCTATTCTCAGTGGCACTGCCAACGTGGCGGCACCGTTTGTCGGTGCAGTCGTGTTCGAGGTTATTCGCCATTACGCCTGGGAACACGGCGCAAGCCTGTGGCAATTGATCATGGGTGGCACGCTACTGGGGATCATCATGTTCATGCCTGAAGGGATCTGGTCGCTGGTTCAACGAGTGGGTAAGAAAAAGGACAGTGCGCCATGACGAGCATCTTCGCAGTGCGAGACCTCGAAAAAAGCTTCGGCGGTGTGGTTGCGGCGAAGAACATCACCGTGACCGTCGAAGCCGGTGAAACGGTCGGAATTATCGGTGCCAACGGCGCGGGCAAGACTACCTTCGTGAACATGGTTACCGGCCACCTGTCGCCCAGTGCGGGCACGATTGAATTTCTGGGCAAGAGTATCCTGGGGCTACCAGCCAGGGAGATCACGGCGCTGGGTCTGTGCCGGTCGTTCCAGGTGCCGCAGGTGTTTTTGTCTGAGCCGGTGTTTGACAACGTGCTCATGGCCTACGGCATTGCCGAGGAATCGGGGTTGGGGATGCTTAATCCGTTACATAACAGTGAAAGAGCGGGCCGCGTCTGTAACCACCTCGAGCGCTATCAGATTCTCGAGCACCGGAACACCCCGGCCAGTGCGTTGCCACAGGGTGTGCGCAAGCTGCTCGATATCGCGATGGCGACGGTGCGTAAGCCGCAGCTCCTGATGCTTGACGAACCAACCAGCGGGATCAGCGTAGAAGAGAAGTTCGACTTGATGGAAATCATCATGACGGCTCTGAAAGAAGAACAGACCACCGTGATGTTCATCGAACACGACATGGAGATCGTGCAGCGCCACGTCGAACGGGTGCTCGCGTTCTCCCAGGGTGAGATCATTTGTGATGCGCCGACTGCGGAAGCGATGGTAGACGAGAAAGTGATCGAATTTGTGCTCGGCAAGGAGTACCGCGCGGGAACACACGCTGATGCTTGAGATCGAAAACCTGGCTGCCAGCATCGGTCCAACCCAGATACTACGCAGCGTCGCACTCGACGTTCCGGGAGGGAGCATGTGCGGCCTGATTGGGCGTAATGGCGCCGGCAAGACGACGGTGATGCGAACGATCATGGGTATCCTTACTGCACACAGTGGCCGCATCCTGTTTGAAGGCCAGGATCTGGTACCGGTCGCCGGTCACCGTCGGGCTCACCTGGGAATCGGTTATATGCCTGAAGACCGGCGCCTGGTGCCGCAGTTGACGACCGAAGAAAACATCATGCTGCCGATATGGGCAACGCGTGCAGAGAAAGCCGAGGAACGTCTCGCCTGGATCTTTGACCTGATGCCCGAGGTCGGAGAGTTCCGCAATCGCCGGGCATCGGAACTCTCTGGGGGACAGCAGAAATTTGTCGCCTTTGCGCGGGCGCTGATGGCAGGCGCCCGGCTACTGCTTCTGGATGAGCCAGGTGAAGGTATCGCGCCAGTATTTGCCCGCCGCATGATCGAGATCCTACAAGACCTCAAGCGCGAAGGTCAGGCCGTACTGGTAGCAGAATCGAACGACGTGCACATCAGCCACCTACTCGACCAGACATTTGTCATCGAACGCGGAAGCATTGTTGAGAAACGTTGACGCTGATTCAGCTGAAACGGAATTGTTCTTAGCCGATAACCTTAAAAGCATCTTCTGTTGGAATGGTGTCCGGGGCGGCACACGACTTCTGTGAAGCGTATACTGGAGTCTGATTCAGACGAGTATTCGCCATGTCCATAACCAGAGCATTTTCTGCAGAGGGAGTGATTCCGGCAGTGTTACTGCCGTTTTTTGAAGATCTCTCGATCGATGAGGTGGCTTATCGCAGTCATCTCCGTTATGTGGCAGCCACCGACGGACTGTCGGCTATAACGACCAATGCACATGCGTCCGAGGTCGCGTCCTGCACCTACGACGAACAGGTCCGGGTACTGAATGTCACGCTGGATGAAATCGGCGATCGCCTACCGGTCGTCAATGGCATTTATGCCGACGGTAGCCTCGAGGCGGCCCGTCTCGCGAAAATGGCTGAGGGGGGTGGCGCATCGGCGTTGCTGGTGTTTCCCCCAAACCCACTCAGTCTCGGCGCTCAGTCGCGTCCCGAAATAGCGCTGGAGCATTTCAGGTTTATCGCCGATGCAACCGACCTGCCGATCATCCTCTTTCAGTACCCGCTCTCCAGCGGCCAGGGATACCCACTCGATACGCTGCTCAAAATATGTGACTCGGTGCCGACCGTATGTGCGATCAAGGATTGGTGCAACAACGTTCAGCAGCATGAACGCCATATCCAGGTGCTGCAATCCCTGCCGCGACCAGTGAATGTACTGACGACCCACAGTGCCTGGCTCATGAGTTCACTGGTGTTGGGCTGTAAAGGGCTGCTGTCGGGTTCCGGTAGTGTCATTGCGGATCTACAGCTGGCAATGTTCCAGGCGATTGGCAATGGTGAGCTGGATTCAGCACAGGCATTGAACCATCGTATCCGTGCTGTCTCCGATGTGTTCTATGCCGATCCTTTCGTCGATATGCACAACCGGATGAAAGCCGCACTTGTGGTTCTCGGGCGCATCCCTTGTGCGGCGGTGCGACCACCGCTTGTCAAAGTAGACGCGAGCGAGGTCGAGCGTATCCGCCAGGCGATGAAGATCGCCGGTATTCAACCCGAGGGGGCCGCGGTCCAAGCAGCATAAGGGTAATTCTGCACAGATGAAAACCTCATATTGAATTAGAGTCGAGCGGCGCGTGCTTACATGGCGCGGATAAATTTACTCGGTAAGATTTTGTGTGGCCAGGGTGTCTTCGGGATATCGGATCCCGGATAATTAAATAGCCCTGTTGTTTAAACCGGATTTGTTGAGAAGATAACGGCTTGTGCAAAGTATCATCGTAATAGGTGGCGGATTTGCCGGCTTATGGGCTGCGATTGGTGCAGCCCGGAAATTGGACGGGTGCAGCATCAGCAACGAAGAGATTTCGATCACGCTGATCAATGCTGATCCATACCATGCAATTCGCGTGCGAAATTATGAGGCCGACCTGGATGATGCGCGAGTGCCGCTCGACGATGTACTTGATCCGGTTGGAATCAAACGAATTGAAGGCACGATTGTCGATATCAAACCGCTTGAGCGGCGACTCACAATTCGGATGGCAACCGAAACGAAGACCGTCAGCTATGACAAGCTGGTCCTCGCCTCGGGCAGCCAGGTACGACTCCCTCCGATTTCCGGGTTGCACGGGCCAGTCTTCAATGTTGATACCACAAATGAGGCTGAACGTCTCAACCGGCATATTGCGACACTTTCGCGACTGAGCGACCGGCCAGGTGGAAATACTGTGGTGGTTATTGGCGGGGGTGATACAGCAATGGATTGTGTTAGAACATCTGTTAGGCAAAATGCAAAGTCTGTTAAGTGCCTTTATAGAAGAGATAAAGAAAATATGCCCGGCTCCGCAAGGGAAGTTGCGAATGCAGAAGAAGAAGGAGTTGAGTTTATCTGGTTATCAAGTCCAAAGAAATTTTTAGGCGCAAATAAAATTGAGAGTTTAATTGTTAATAAAATCAAACTTGGCAATCCCGACGAAAGTGGAAGAAAAAAGCCAGAAATTCAAAAAGATTCTGAATTCAATTTAAAGGCAGATATGGTCATTAAAGCTTTAGGTTTTGATCCAGAAAACTTACCAAAATTGTTTAGATCTGAAGATTTACAAGTTACAAAATGGGGAACATTAAAAACTGATTTTGATACTATGGAAACAAATTTACAAGGAGTATTTGCAGCTGGAGATATTATAAGAGGAGCATCATTAGTAGTCTGGGCTATTAGAGATGGTAGAGAAGCTTCAATTTCAATTGAAAGATATTTGAAAAAAAAATCATTACAAAAAACTAAAGCTGCTTAGAATAATATGAAACTTTATAAAAAAAATTTAAAAAAATTAATTAATAGCAAAGTTTACGACCCTAATATGGAGCACGATGCATGTGGTGTTGGTCTTGTAGTTTCTACGGAAGGAAAGAAATCGAGAAAAATTGTTGAGTATGGCATTGAAGCATTAAAAGCAGTTTGGCATCGTGGAGCAGTGGATGCTGATGGCAAAACTGGAGATGGTGCTGGAATTCATGTAGAAATTTCAAAGGATTTTTTTAAAGAAAAAATTGAGAACTATGGTCGCCAATATGATGGAGGAGAGGTTTGTGTTGGAATGATTTTTTTGCCCCGCAATGATTATAATTCTCAAGAAAAATGTAAAACATTGATTGAAAAAGAACTTTTAAGCAATAATTACTATATTTATAGAT
>Ga0208113_1001352_pt1 | contig 11770 bp, 13 predicted proteins | sample Knorr_S7_td_NADW_FD_185598 | JGI IMG/M metagenome (GOLD analysis project Ga0208113, IMG submission 185598) | Marine microbial communities from Southern Atlantic Ocean transect - Knorr_S7_td_NADW_ad_2505m_LV_A (SPAdes) (version 2) | ecosystem: Environmental > Aquatic > Marine > Oceanic | place...
GTTCGTCGAATTCGACGACGACGCCCTTTTCGGCCTCGCCCACGACCGCAAGGAGTCCCTCTGGCGAACCCTCGGGAAGCGCCGGGACGAAAAACCGGAATTTGCCTCGGCCTGGGAAACGCTCGACCGCCTTCTCGCCGCCACAGACAGGACCCCCCCTTACGAGTTCTATGCCGGTCTTTTGGGACCCGGCGGCGGGCGGCGGGACCTCATCGCCCACTTAGGCCCTGAGGTGGGCGAGCCGATCGACGCGTTCTTGAGCCTCGCCCTTGATTTCGAGCACGACCATCAACCGTCCCTCGAAGGCTTCCTGCACTGGCTTGAATCCGGCGAGACGGAGGTCAAGCGCGAGATGGAAAGCGGCCGTGACGAGGTCCGGGTGCTGACCGTCCACGGCGCCAAGGGCCTGGAGGCGCCCATCGTGTTCCTGCCCGACACCTGTACCCTGCCCGGCGAAAGGATGGACCCCCATATCCATTGGGTCGGGCCAGGGGACAGTAACGGCGGCGGGGCCGGGGACGGCAGCGATGAATTCGTGGTGTGGCGACCGTCCAAGAGGGACGAGGAAAAATTATCGGCGGACCTGCACAAGCGTGCGCGGCTCGGGATCGAACAGGAATACCGCCGCCTGCTTTACGTCGCCATGACCCGGGCCCGCGACCGGCTTTACGTCTGCGGTTGGCACACCGGAAAAAACCGCAAGGACGGGTGCTGGTACGACCTTGTCGAACCGGCAATGCGAAAGAAGGGCAAGGAGATCGTCCTCGAAACGGGCGAAACCGTCTGGCGCTATCTGACCCCGCAAAAGACCAAGCCCGACGGCGGCAAGACATCCGCCCTGGCCCCGGACACCGAAGCGCTGCCCGACTGGGCGCTCGTCCCGCCCCGGCCCGAGCCGGAACCGTCCCGTCCCCTAGCGCCGTCCCGGCCGTCCGACGAGGACCCGAGCGTGATCTCGCCTTTAGGCGACGACGACGGCCAGCGGTTCAAGCGCGGGCTTTTGATCCACCGGCTGTTGCAGAGCCTGCCGGACCTTGCCACCGGCGAGCGCCAGGCCCAGGGCAGGGCCTATCTGTCGCGGCCGATCCATGACTTGAGCCCCGGCGAGCAAGAAGAAATCCTGGCCGAGACCCTGGGCGTCCTGACTCACCCAGACCACGCCGGCCTGTTCGGCCCCGGAAGCCTAGCCGAAGTGCCGATCACCGGCATCGTGGCCGGTAAGGACGGCATCCATGTTCTGTCGGCGCAGGTGGACCGGCTGTTGGTCACCGAAGAGGCCGTTTCGGTCATCGACTTCAAGACCAACCGGCCACCGCCGAAAACCGAAGCGCAAGTCGACCCTCGCTACCTTCGCCAGATGGCGGCCTACCGGAACGCGCTTCGGGAAATCTATCCCGACCGGCCGGTCCGCGCCGTTCTCTTGTGGACCCTGGGCCCCAGGCTGATGACGTTAAGCGACGCTATTTTGGACGATTCGGCACCTTGACGCCTACGCGGGCGCTGCTTAGATTCATCGGCAACGAAAAATAAAAAAATCCGCAATTCTGGGGCGGATATTTTGTTCTAAGGATTGATAGGATTGATTGAATGCCAAAACACGTCACCGACGACTCCTTTGCCGAAGACGTCCTGAATTCGCAAAGTCCGGTCCTCGTCGATTTCTGGGCCGAATGGTGCGGGCCGTGCCTGCAGATCGCGCCGGCGCTCGAGGAACTGGACACCGAGATGGGCGACCGGATGACGGTGGCCAAGCTCAATATCGACGAAAACCCGATGACGCCGTCCAAATACGGGGTCCGGGGAATCCCGACCCTGATTCTGTTTAAGGGCGGCGAGGTGGCGGCGACCAAGATCGGCGCCGTGCCGAAAGGCCAATTGACCAGCTGGCTCGAATCCGTCCTCTGACGGTTTTAAGGTTGAGAATTTAACGGATTTCGGACCCCGCCCCGGTGGCGGGGTTCTTCGTTGGCGCCCGATCGGTTCTAAGCCCGCGCTTCTTCCCGCAATTCTCCCTGGGCCAGGCGCAGGACGGTGACCGAGCTTGAAAGCGCGAGGGCGGCAATGACGGCGCCGACGGCCAAATCCGGCCACCCGGTGCCGGACGCCCAAACGCCGCTCGCCCCCGCGATCACGGCGAGGTTGGCAATGGCGTCGTTGCGGGTGCACAGCCACACTGAACGCATGTTGCTGTCGCCCTTGCGGTGGCGGAAAAGGATCACCGCAGACAACAGGTTAGTGGCCAGGGCCAGGATACCGACGCTGCCCATGATTGCGGCGCTGGGCAGCGACCCCTGGATGAAGTGATACCCCATCATGCCAATGACCCAGAATCCGAAACCGCCCATAGCCAGCCCCTTGATCATCGCCGCTCCGGCCCGCCAGCGGATGCTCATCCCCAGCACCATCAGGGTCATGGCGTAGGTGGCGGAATCGCCCAGGAAATCCAACGCATCGGCCTGCAAGGCCACCGACTTTCCCCATATCCCGGCGGTCAACTCGGCAACGAACATGGCGGCGTTGATGGCCAGCACCGCCCACAAAGCGCGACGGGTGGCGCCAAGTGGCCTGTCTTCGTCCTGTTTCCCATGATCGTGACAGCAATCGACGGACATCTCAGGGGGCCTCGCGGTGTTGCTCCGCAACATGGTCCATCATATCCTTCAGGACCTTTTGCACGTGCTCGTCCGCCGCGACGTAGAAGACCTGCTTGCCGCGGCGGTCGGCGCGGACCAAACGCGTCGCCTTCAAAAGCCGCAGGTGGTGGCTGACCAGGGAAGCGGAAACACCGACGGTTTCGGCGATCTCGCCCACGTTGCGAGGTTCCTCCAGGCAACAGGTAACGATTCGGAGCCGCGTCGGGTCCCCGAGCAGATGGAATATTTCGGCAATTTCGATGGCTTGGTCCTCGACCACGCATGCCTCCTTATATAGCAACAAACGATTGAACATATATTCAATTACTTGTCTACCGCGATATGAAGAGAACCGGCGGGGACGATGACCGGGTCGGGGGCCGGGTGGGGAGAAGGCAGCCTACCAATCGTTGCGGAGCAACCGGAGCTTGATGAACACCGTTTTCGGGTCGGGGTCTTCGGGCAGGTCGTCGAAGATTTCCCGGAGCGCCGCGATCACCGACGGGCTGTGCAGGCGGAAGAAGGTGTTGATCTCCTTCTCCAGGGCGAGCGTCGACACCAGGGCGCTGTCCGGATCCTGGTCCCCAACTTCGGCCAGCAGCGTTTTGGCGCGCGCGTTGTCGGGTTCGCGGTCGAGGGTGAATTCAAGGTTGTGGGTGATGTAGTCGTGGCCGGGATAGATCAGCGTCTCGTCCGGCAGCTTCGACAGTTGCGTGGCGAAGGTTTGGTAAAGCTCTTCCGGGTGGCCGCCGCCGTGGCAGTTGCCGGCGCCGGCGTTGAACAGCGTGTCGCCGCAAAAAAGCGACGGTTGGTCGGTGCGCGACAGCAGGCAGACGTGGCTCATGGTGTGACCGGGGGTGTCCAGGCATTCCAGCTCCACCGTTTTTCCGACCTCGATCACGTCGCCGGCGCCGAGCCCCCGGTCGATGCCCGGGATACGCCCCTTGGCGCCGGCGTGGGCCAGCAGCTTGGCGCCGGTCGCCTTAATCACCGCCTCGTTGCCGCCAGTGTGATCGCCGTGTTCGTGGGTGTTCAGCACCTGGGTGATGGACCAGCCACGATCCTTGGCCAGGCCAAGGCATTTTTGATGATCGAGGGGATCGACGGCCAGGGCCTCGCCGGTTTGCGGACAGACGATTAGGTAATTGAAGTTGCGGTACGCGTTTCCGGTCCAGATTTGCTCGACGATCATGGTCGCCTCCGTTGTTGCGCGGCTCCGAATTTACGCGTTCCCACCGCTGTCCGCCAGCACCAACCCGGCCAGATAGAGCGAGCCGGCGATCAACACCCGGGCCGGGCCGGGCTCGTCCCGGGCGATTTCGCCGAGCGCCTCTTTCAGGCCAACGGCCGGGGTGGCGTCGAACCCCGAACTGTTGACAATATCGGCCAGTTCATCGGCGCCGAAGGCGGCCTCGGTGCCGGAGATATCAACCGTTCGCAGGGAATAGAGATACGGCCTAAGCGGTTCCAGGTAAGCCGCCGGGTCCTTAGTGTTCAACATGCCGAGGATTAGGTGCAACGGCAACCGGTCGCGTTCCGCCAGCCACGACGCTAGGGCCTCGGCGGCCGCCTCGTTGTGGCCGCCGTCCAGCCACAGGGCCAATTTTTCGCCCAACGGGGCGTGCAGCCGCCCGTCCCGAATCCGTTGCAGCCGCGCCGGCCATTCGGCATTCCTGAAGCCTTCGGAAATGGCGGCATCGGAGAGCGTGATCCCAGGCAGTTGTTCCAGCCCCGCCACCGCGACGCCGGCGTTATGGGCCTGATGGGGGCCTTCCAGGCCGGGCCGCGAAAGGTGGCGGTTGTGGCCGCCCCGGTTGACGGTCATTTCCTCCGAACCGAAGCGGAGGGTCCAGTCCCTGTCCTCGACTATCAGCGGCGCGCCGACCTCGTCCGCCTTCTCGGCTATGGCGTCCATGGCCTCGTCGGGTTGGCGGGCGACGACGCAGGGGATGCCCGGTTTGAGAATCCCAGCCTTTTCGGCGGCGATTTCGGTGAGCGTATCGCCCAGGTACTGCTGATGGTCCATGGACACCGGCATGATGACCGTGAGCGCCGCCTCGCGGACGGTGTTGGTGGCGTCGAAGCGGCCGCCGAGCCCGGTTTCCAACAGCACGAAGTCGGAGGGGGTGCGGGAAAAGGCCAGGAAGGCGGCGACGGTGGTGATCTCGAAAAAGGTGATCGGGCGGCCCTTGTTGGCCTGTTCGCAGACTTCCAGGATATCGCTCAGGCTTTCATCGTCGATGATCTGGCCGGCCACCCGGATGCGTTCGTTGAAGCGCACCAGATGGGGCGAGGTGTAAACATGGACCTTTTTACCGGCGGCTTCCAGGGCGCCTCGCATCAGCGCGATTACCGAGCCTTTGCCGTTGGTGCCCGAAACGTGGACGACGGGTGCCATGTTCATGTGCGGCGCGCCCAGTTCGCCCAACAGTTTCAGCGCCCGGTTGAGCTCGAGGTCGATCAGTTTCGGGTGCAGTCTGAGGAGCCGGTCGAGGATGGGTTGCGGATCGGCCATGGTCCGCTAGCCTGATGAGGGAGCGCCGCCTTTTTCCGGGTCCGCCGGCTGGCCGCCGTCCGAGTCCGGCATCGCCAGCACCTTGCCCGGCGGCCCTTGGTTCTTAAGCAGCGACAGGACGCGGATCAAGGTATCGCGCAGTTCATGGCGGTGCACGACCATGTCCACCATGCCGTGATCGAGTAGGTATTCGGCCCGTTGAAAGCCTTCGGGCAGGGTCTCGCGGATGGTCTGTTCGATGACCCGCGCACCGGCGAAACCGATCACCGCGCCGGGCTCGGCGATGGCGATGTCGCCGAGCATGGCGAACGACGCCGACACGCCCCCCGTGGTCGGATCGGAAAGGACGACGATATAGGGCAGGCCGGCTTCGCGGAGCTCGTCGATGGCGATGGTGGTGCGGGGCATCTGCATCAGCGATTGGATGCCTTCCTGCATGCGTGCGCCGCCCGACGACGAGACGACGATCAGGGCCGAGCCCTGGACCACGGCGAGGCGCGCCGCCGTCAGTATTCCCTCGCCGACGGCGAGGCCCATGGAGCCGCCCATGAAGCCGAAATCGAGGGCCGCGATAACGACGCCGATGCCGCCCATCTTGCCGTGGGCGACCCTCAGCGCATCGTCGGCGCCGGTGGCATTACGGGCTTCTTTTAGGCGGTCCGTATATTTGCGGCGGTCGCGGAACTTCAAGGGATCGTCCGCCGTCGACGCCATTTCGACGGTCTTGTATTCACCGCCGTCGAACAGCATTTGAAGCCTGAGCCGAACCGGCAGCCGCATGTGATGGCCGCAATGCTGACAGATGTGGAGATGTTTCTCCAAATCCCGGTGAAAGATCATCTGCGAGCATTCCAGGCACTTGTGCCACAGGTTGTCAGGGATGTCCTTGCCGCCGCCGACGAGCTTCTGGAGCTTGGGCTTGACGAAATTCTTGAGCCAGTTCACCTAAGCCACCTTTTTGTCGGCGCCGCCGATCCCCGCCGCCAGGTCGGCCACCAGGCCCAGCAGTTTTTCCACCACCCCTTCCTTAGGTCTGCACTCGGGGTCCAGGTTGGCGGCGATGATATCGACCAGGGCCGAGCCGACCACGGCGGCGTCGGCGACCGACGCGATCTCGGCCGCTTGTTCCGGGGTCTTGATGCCGAAGCCGACGGCGATGGGAAGCTCGGTGTGCTTGCAGATGCGCTTAAGCGCCACCCCGACGTCGGCGATGTCGGCTGAGCGCGTGCCGGTGATGCCGGTGATGGAAACGTAATAGATAAATCCCGACGCACGCTTGACGATCACCGGCAGCCGGGCGTCGTCGGACGTCGGTGCGGTCAGAAAGATGAAATCGATGCCGGCGGCCCGCGCTGGCTGCCACAGCTCGTCCACCTCTTCCGGCGGCAGGTCGACGATGATCAGCCCGTCGACGCCGGCCGCCTGGGCCTCGGCGGCGAAGGCATCGACGCCGAGGATGTAGATGGGGTTGTAATAGCCCATCAGCACCACCGGGGTGTCGTTGTCGGTCTTGCGGAACTCGGCGACCAAATCCAGCGTCTTCTTCAGCGTCATGCCGTTCTTCAGCGCGCGCAACGAACTGGCCTGGATGGCCGGGCCGTCGGCCATCGGGTCCGAGAACGGCATGCCGAGTTCGATCAGGTCGGCGCCGGCCCCGGGTAAACCAAAAAGGATTTCCTTTGACGTTTCCAGGTCCGGATCGCCGGCGGTGACGAAAGTCACCAGGCCCGCGCGGCGCTCGGCCTTGAGCGCGGCAAAGCGTTTTCCGATGCGGGTTTCCAGGTCCGTCATTGGGAAACCTCGATGCCGAGGAGGCGGGCGACGGCAAACACGTCCTTATCACCGCGCCCGCACATGTTCATCACCATCAAATGGTCCTTGGGCAGGTCGCCGGCGATCTTGGCGACGTGGGCGAGCGCGTGGGCCGGCTCCAGCGCCGGGATGATGCCTTCCATTTTCGTGCACAACTGAAACGCATCGAGGGCTTCTTTATCGGTGACTGAGACATATTCTACGCGGCCGTTATCGAACAGCCACGAATGTTCCGGCCCGATGCCCGGGTAGTCGAGCCCGGCGGAAATCGAATGGCCGTCGAGGATCTGGCCGTCGTCGGTCTGCAGCAGATACGTCCGGTTGCCGTGCAGAACGCCCGGCTTGCCGCCGGTCAGCGACGCGCAGTGTTCGCCGGTCTCGATACCGTGGCCGGCGGCCTCGACGCCGATGATGCGCACGTCCTCGTCGTCGAGAAACGGATGGAACAGCCCCATGGCGTTCGACCCGCCGCCGATGCAGGCGACGAGCGAATCCGGCTTGCGGCCTTCGGCTTCCTGTATCTGTTCGCGAACCTCGTTGCCGATGACGGCCTGGAAGTCGCGCACCATGGCCGGATAGGGATGCGGGCCGGCGACGGTGCCGATGATGTAGAAGGTATTCTCGACGTTGGCGACCCAGTCGCGCAGCGCCTCGTTCATGGCGTCCTTCAGCGTCCCGGTGCCGGCTGTTACCGGGACGATGTCGGCGCCCAGCAGCTTCATCCTAAAGACGTTGGGGGATTGGCGCTCGATGTCCGTCTCGCCCATGTAGACGACACACGGGATGTCGAACAACGCGCACACCGTCGCCGTCGCCACCCCGTGCTGTCCGGCCCCGGTTTCGGCGATGACCCGGGTCTTGCCCATGCGCCGGGCGAGCAGGATCTGGCCGATGGTATTGTTGATCTTATGCGCCCCGGTGTGGTTGAGCTCGTCGCGCTTGAAATAGACCTTGGCGCCGCCGAAAAGCTCGGTCAGGCGGCGGGCGAAATAAAGCGGGCTCGGCCGGCCGACGTAATGCTTCATCTGCGAATGGAATTCGTCCCAGAAGGCAGGATCGTCCTTGGCCACGGCGTAGGCCTTTTCGACCTCCAGGATCAGCGGCATCAGGGTTTCGGCGACAAACCGGCCGCCATAGATGCCGAAGTGCCCGGCTTCGTCGGGGCCGGCGCGATAGGTGTTCAGCTTGGTCATGGCCTTCCCCGGGTTTTATGGCTGAAATAAACCACAAAATCTGCGTAAAAACAGCGTTTTGTTGGATATTCGGTGGCCTGGGGAACCGCTACAGTGCCGCCGCGGCGGCCAGGAAGGCGCGGATTTTGTCCACGTTCTTGACCCCGGGGGCGTCTTCGACGCCGGACGACACATCGACGGCCACGGCACCGCTGGTTTTTACCGCCTCGGTCAGATTTTCCGCCGTCAGCCCGCCGGCCAGCAGCCACGGCAGGGCGAAGGTTTGATTCTTCAACACCCGCCAATCGAAGGCGCGCGCGTTGCCGCCGGGGCGGGAAGCGTCTTCGGGCGGCTTGGCGTCGAACATCAACCGGTCGGCGACGCCTTGGTAAGCCTCGGCGGCGGCGAGGTCGTCCGGCCCCTGGACGGCCAAGACCTTGATCACCGGCAGCCCAAAGCGCTCGCGGACCTCGTTCGTGCGCGCCGGCGTCTCGGCGCCGTGAAGCTGCACCATGTCGACCTTGGCTACCAACGCAATCTCGGCCAGCAGCGCGTCGTCGGCGTCGACGGTCAGGCCGACGCGGATGACGCCTTCGGGCACGCCTTTGGTTAGTTCGGCGGCTTCCTTTGGGGTCAGGTTGCGGGGCGAGGCCGGGAAAAAGACGAAACCGCACATGGCCGCGCCACCTTCGACGACCGCTTTAACGGCGGCGGCATCCGTCAGCCCGCAGATTTTGACTTCGATGCTCATTGCCCGTCATTTACCGATTTCATCGGCAATGCGCCGGGCGGCGTCGGCTGGGTCTTGGGATTCGGTGATGGGGCGGCCGATGACCAGGTAATCGGCGCCGGCGGCGACCGTATCGGCCGGCGTTTCGACGCGTTTCTGGTCGTCCGTCGCGGCCCAGGTGGGACGGATGCCAGGGACCACCAGCTTGAAGTCCGGGCCCCGTTCCCGGCGTAGCGCCGCCACTTCGCGGGGCGAACAGACGACGCCGTCGAGGTCGCAGTTTTCCGCCAGCGCCGCCAGGCGCAGCACTTGATCTTCTATGTTGTCGCCGATCCCGGTGGCCACCAAATCACCCGACCACAGCGACGTCAGCACCGTCACCGCGACCACCAGTGGGCGTTCGTCGCCAGCCAAACCCGCCGCATCGGCGGCGGCCCACATCATCGCCTCGCCGCCCGACGCATGAACGTTGAGCATAAACGGCTTCAGGGCCAGCGCCGCGCCGACGGCGCGGGTCACCGTCGCCGGGATGTCGTGGAATTTCAGATCGAGGAACACGGGCAGGCCCAGCGCCGTCACGGCGTCGACCCCCGCCGGCCCCTGGGCGGTGAAGAACTCCTGGCCCAGCTTGACCCCGCCGACGAGCCCCCGGAGCCCCTCGGCCAGGGCCAGGGCCTTGTCTAGGTCGGACGTATCTAGGGCGACGAAAATTCTGTCCGATGGGTCCACGGAATTGCCTCGTTAATACCAAGGGTCAATCGGGCGGTGTTATAGCCCTGTGCGGGCGGGAACGCCAGTTTGAGGGGTTTTATCGCCCTCAGGCCGCGGCATCGGGGAGCCGGGGCACGTCGTGGCCGGACTCGATGGTTTCGGCTTGCTGGCGCTTGAGGCGGGCTTCGGCTTCCTTGATCTCGCGTTCGGCGCGATCGGCCCGATGCCCCTCGCGGCGGGCGCGCCGGCGGGCCTTGCCGCCGGAAATCCAGACCACCAGACCGCCGATCAAAAAACCGGCGAAAAGTCCCGCCAGCACCACCGAAAACACCGGCAGCGGCTGGGTTACCATATCCAGCGGCCACAGGTCCAACACCACGTCGGCGCGGTTGTTGACGGAAAAAACAATGACCGCCGCCGCCAAAGGCATCACGACGATCCAGAAAAACACCTTCGACACAGGCGTCCGTTCCTTAAATTTGCGTTTGTCCAAATATACCGCCAAAGGCCTCGAAACGACGGCAGCCAGCGGGACAGCAGCCGGCGGGGGCTTAACCGCCGCTGTTCAGTTTCTCGCGCAGTTGCTTGCCGGTCTTGAAGTATGGAATGAATTTCTCGGACACTTGAACCGTTTCGCCGGTCCGCGGATTGCGGCCGATCCGGGCGCCGCGCCGTTTCACCGAAAACGCTCCGAATCCGCGCAGTTCAACGCGGTCGCCGACGGCCAGCGCATTGGTGATTTCATCGAATATGGTGGTGACGATGCGCTCAACGTCCCGCTGGTAAAGATGCGGGTTTGACGCGGCCAGACGCGCAATCAGTTCCGACTTTGTCATGCCACTATCCCCCCTTTGTGCGCTGGTTTTACGCTGGGCTTGTCAAATTTTTTACCGCCGGGGCATTTTCGGCGGGATTGTATCCCTTTTTGGATACCTACCACAAATCAGGGTGCCAAAGCGCGATCACACCGTCAAGACTAAGTCTTTCAGAAAACATAACTTTTCCGATCATGGAATCAAAGAGATCACGCCACGGTTCGTCCTCGTGTTTGACCTTCACTTCCTTAACCGGCAAGGAATCCGCGATCTTGTGGGTTTCGGAAAGCCATTTCCGGGCTTCGGGCTCGGCGCCGAGGGCGTCGACGAGCCCTGCTTTTTTGGCCTGGCGGCCGCTGAAAACCCGGCCGTCGGCGAGTTTCAGCACCTGTTCCCTGGAAAGGGAGCGCCTTTCGGCGACCAGGGTCACGAACATGTCGAAGTAATCGGCGATGATGGCCTCGGTCGCCTTGCGGGCGGCGGGCAAAAACTTCTCTAGCGGATTAGGCTGGGCCTTCAAAGGCCCGCTTTTCACCACTACCGACTTGATGCCGATCTTGTCCAAAAGCCCGGTCACGTCGGCGGTCTGCAAAATGACCCCGATGGAGCCGGTAAGGGTCGAGGACCGGGCGACGATGTGGTCGGAGCCCAGCGCCGACATGTATCCGGCCGACGTCGCCGTGGTCCCCATGATCGCCACCACGGGTTTCTTTTCCCCCACCTGGCGCAGCGATTCGTAAAGCGCCTCGCCGCCGACATAGGTGCCGCCGGGGCTGTCGATCTTGACCAGCAGCGCCTTCACCTTGTCGTCGTCGGCGACTTCTTTCATTGCCTCGTCGCGGGCCGGATCGTCGAGGATCAGGCCGCCGATGGCGATCTGGGCCACGTGGTCCTGCTGGCGGCGGAGGTCGAAGCGGCCGGCGGCCGCGACGACGGCGGCGACCAGGGCAACGACGCCCAACACCCGCCAGAAGGTCAACCGCCGTTTCAGGCGGCGTCTTTCGACAACGTAATCGGCGTCTAGGGACATTCCGGAACGCCCTTTCTACTTCTCCGGCTTCTTGGCCTTAGGCGCGGCCTTTTTCTTGGTTTTCTTCTTGTCGCCCGCGTCCTTCTTGTCGGCGGCGGCCTTGGCCGGCGCTTTTTTCTTGGCCGGCGCTTTTTTAGCCGGTTTGGCCGCGGCTTTTTTATCGGCCTTCTTGTCTTCCTTCGTATCAGCCTTCTTGTCGTTGGCCTTATCGTCCTTTTTGGTTTCCGCCTTCTTGGCCTTCTTGGTCTCGGGCTTGGCCGCCTTGTCGTCGTTTTTGCCGGCTTTCTTCTTGAACGCCGCGCCGAGAATATCACCCAACGAGGCGCCGGCATCCGACGAGCCATAAGCCGCC
>Ga0208113_1001353_pt1 | contig 11768 bp, 10 predicted proteins | sample Knorr_S7_td_NADW_FD_185598 | JGI IMG/M metagenome (GOLD analysis project Ga0208113, IMG submission 185598) | Marine microbial communities from Southern Atlantic Ocean transect - Knorr_S7_td_NADW_ad_2505m_LV_A (SPAdes) (version 2) | ecosystem: Environmental > Aquatic > Marine > Oceanic | place...
CAATCGATTCGAGACTTACGCCATCGCCGGCGAACGCGGGTCCGGCGTGTGCTCAGTCCAAGGGGCCGCTGCCCGGCTGAGTTCCAAGGGCAACTGCCTGATCATCATGTCCTTTGAAGTCACCGAAGAGCCAATCGATCCCAAGATGATTCTGGTTGATGAAGAGAACCGGTTCGTTGAATATTTGGAGGGTGCCAAGAATGTCCAGCAAGTTCACTGAACAAGAAACCGAAATCTATTATGATTCCGAGGACGCCTTCTACCGGTCCTTTTGGGACGAAGGCGGCAGCGTTCATTGGGGTGTATTCGACGAGAGCACCGGCGACGATTTCCTGAAGGCTTGCGCCAATCTCAACGACCTGATGGTGGCCAAGGCCGGCATAGACTCCTCATCAAGGGTATTGGACCTTGGTTGTGGCAACGGCACCACCGCCATCTGGCTCAGTGGCAACCAGAACTGCCACGTTACCGGCGTTGATCTGAGCGGCGTCAGAGTCCAGAACGCCAAGGATAAAATGGCTGGATTGGACCAGCCTGAACAGACTAAGTTGGCCTTCGAGAAGGCCTCGGCCACGGAACTCCCCTTCGAAGAAGGTACTTTCTCTCACCTCTGGTGCCAGGCTGTCATATACCATGTTCCTGACAAAGAAGCCGCACTGTCTGAGGCCTACCGGGTCTTGAAACCGGGTGGCATCATGGTATTCGACGACCTGATCAAGCCCCAGCCTGATATAAGCGCCGCCGCCAAGGAATTCGTCTACGACCGGCTCCTCTTTGACACGCCTTACAGCTTCGAGTCATACCAAGAGGCCCTCAAAGAGACGGGCTTCGAGATTCTGGAAGCCCACGACCTGTCGTCCCACCTCAAAAATAGTTATCTGCGGCTGGTCGAACGCACACCCAAGACCGATAACGAGCATGCAGAACACTACGAATGGCTGACCAACGCCTATCAGGAGACCGCCAAGGCAGTTGATAACCAAGAACTAGGCTGGGGCCTCTTCGTCTGCCAGAAGTAAAGCTATAAACGGCCCTTCCGGAACATCCGGTGGGGCCGTTCGGTTTCCTCCCCTCTCTTCAAGCACCCGATAGGAGCGCCATACCCCATGCAAGACAGCCACAAAAGAGTCCAATGGGTCTATGAGTCGACCAACGATAAAGAATTGGAAGACCGTTACGACCAGTGGGCCGCGGATTACGACAATGACCTGGCCGCTGAATTTGCCTGGAACGCTCCCCAGAACGCCACCGCTGTATTCATCAAGCACGTAGATCAGGCGGCGCACGTTTTGGACGCCGGGGCCGGTACCGGCTTGGTCGGCGAATGTCTTGCTGAGGCCGGCTACAAAGACCTGGTGGCCATGGACCTGTCCCAAGGTATGCTCGATGAGGCCAAGAGTAAGAATCTCTACAACGCCTTCCACCGGATGGCGCTGGGAGGGACCCTGGAATTCGCCACTGACGAATTCGATGCCGTGATCAGCGTGGGAGTCTTCACCCAGGGGCACGCTCCGGCCAATTCGTTCGACGAGCTCGCCCGTATCACCAAGCCAGGCGGGCTGATCGTGTTCAGTCTCAGGGTCGACACATACGAATCGGCCGGATTCAAACAGCAGCAATCTGGGATGGAGGAATCCGGAGTTTGGCAGCTCACCGAGATGACCGGCGAGTATCAGCCGCTACCAAAAGGCGAACCGGAAGTCTGGCACCGGATCTGGGCTTACCGCGTTAACTAACCGCGCCTGCCCCGGCCTACTCCTTTCCGGCGCCTAAGGTACAACTACCCCTCTGCTAGGAAGTCGCCGATGACCTGCGCCAACTCCTGAGGCTTGTGGTAGCCGATGTCGTGGATGGTCTCAGGGATCCAGTGAACCCGCCCGTTCTTCAGTGCCTGTTCCGCGGCATCGACCATCCGGCGGCGTGTTTCGGCAAACTCGGATTCGGCGCGCTCGGGAGCCGGTCCCGCCGGTACGATCAGAGTGGGGCACTCTATCCTCGGCATGGTCATGGACGCCGGTTCGTCCCACATCGCCCGGATCGTCTGGGCGTGGTTCTCCGGCCGTAGGATGTCTTGGATCTGCCCGTCTTCATCTTCGTAGACCATGGTCTGGACGATGCGCTCGATGTCCTCGTTCCAGATGGCGCCCAATTGGTCGCGCAGCCGGCCCAGAAATTCTTCCCGGTTTCCGGTCACATCCCGGGGACGGACTCGTTGAGAGAATGCTTCCCAAGTCGCTCCGGGGAAGAGCCTCCCATCTAAAAAGCCCCCGTCGATCATGATCAGCCGGCTAACCCTGTCGGGCGCATTTGCGGCGAGATTGGTGGCGACATTGCCGCCCCAAGAATGACCCATCACCGCCACCTGGTCCGATCCGATGTGGTCCAACAGCCCAACCATGTCGTTGGACAGGGTCTTCCAATCGTAGCCGTCGGGGGCGCTGGTGGTCTGGCCGTGGCCTCGCTGATCGGGCGCATAGATGTGGTAACGGTCCCGAAGCAACGGCGCCACGATGTCGTACCAATGGGCCGAAGACGCCAGCCCATGCAGCGCCAGAAGAGGCTGACCGTCCCCACCCCAGTCCAAATAGCGCATCTTCAGGTCTCCAATGTCAGCCCAGAGTTCTTTGGGTGAAGAAACATCGCCGCGGCCGTCTACCAAACTGCCACCTCCGATTCCACTTTTGCCGATTCCAGCTTTCTTAGCCGGTCTTCTTAGCCTGCCGCCTTAGCACGAAGGCTAGTATAGCAACGGCCGGGATGCCCTGGAAATAGCCTTGGTCCTTCGTAAACGTTAATCAGCTAAAATACGCGAAGCCGATTAGTTTGGAGGGCCCAAATGATCGTTTGGGGATTTGTCCTGATAGCCGTTGGTGTGGGAGCGTTATTCGATGTAACAATCTGGCCCATCGTCCTGATCGCCATCGGTATATCGGCGTTATTGTCCGTTTACTATCGCGGTAACCGGGAAGCGTCCATGTGGTTCAACTGCTGGCAATGTTGGCCGAACTTTTCCCGGACAGACCCTCGGAAGTCGGAGGGCACCCGGCAAGAGTGATTCTAAGGTCTCGCAAAAGCTACACAACGGCAATATAAACGGCCGCTCCGAATCCGGAGCGGCCGATCTTGTTATTCGTTGGCGCCCAACTCCATCTGGAGCAGCCGGGCCTTTACTCCCAGGCCGCCGCCGCCGTACCCGCCGAGTCCGCCGTCGCTGGCAATCACCCTGTGGCAGGGTATTATCAACGAGAACCGGTTGCGGGCCATCGCTTGTCCCGCGGCCCGCATGGCCAGAGGGCTTCCAGCTTCAGCGGCTAACCATGCGTAACTCCTAGTCTCACCGGGAGGAATGCTCCGGCAGGCGTTCCAAGCGGCACTGAAGAAAGGCGTGACACCTGAAAAATCCAACCCAATCTCGTCTAACGCGGCCATGTCTCCCTCACTATAGCGATGTAGACACGCTATGACCTTGGCGAATGGCCCCGGGTCGTCCTCCGCGCCTATCAAATCATCTCCCAAGTCTTCGATAGCTTCTTGGGGCGAGGGCTTCAACGACGCCCGCTTCAGTCCATCTTCTCCGCCGAGAAGCGCCATCCAGCCCATGGATAATTCTTCCAAGTGATAGCTGTCTCCCCTCACCGTACCCTCCTTCTGATCACCGCCCAAAGCATGGGCAGCCGCAGCCTTTGCCACGCCACGGCCAATACACGCCGCTCGCTGGCGGTTGAATATTTGTTCCCGTACCGGTTGCGGACGTAGGCCGAAACTATGATGGAAACCGGGGTTCTCTGGGCCGGCAGGACCTCCTGCAAGTTGTTTCCAAACTGATACGGGGTTTGGAATTCAGTGGGACCGGCCGACGCCAGAGATGCTAGCTGGGCCATGCGCTTGAACGCAGTACGCGGGTTATCCGGCGCCGCCAGGAATCTTCCCCACAACCACCGCAATGATCCACCGACCACCGCCAGACCAACCAGCGCGCCGACCAGCCAGGGCCACAGTCCGATGATCGAGCTACCTTCATCGCTTTCGAAGGGAAATTCAAAATTTGATTCCGTCTCAGTTAGATTGAAGCAATCTTCCAGACCGTCGAAGCACTCCTCGTCGAAAGGAACCACGTCTGCTTGGCCGCCTTCTTGTACCACGGGACGCTCCGCGCCCGGTTGATAGACCCCAGGCAGCGATTTTCCGGGTGTAGGCTCAAAGGGGACCCAACCAAATTCGGGGAAATAGACCTCCACCCACGCGTGGCTGTGGCTGTCGGTGACCGAGAACAAGTTCTGTTCGCCGACCTGGTCTCCGGTGGTATAGCCCACCGCCAACCGCGCTGGGACGCCCACCGCGCGCAGCATCACCGCCATGGTCGAGCCGAAATACTCGCTATAGCCCTCTCTCAGGGTGAACAAGAAGTGGTCCACTCCGTCTGCGTTGAATGGTGGAGGATCAACCCTGAGGTTGTAGGGATAGCTAGTCCTCAAGTAATCCTCCACGGCGCTGGCCTTGTCGTACGGTGTCTCTACGCCGCCGACCACCCTGGCTGCCAGATCGATCACCCGCTGCGGCAGGTCCGGAGGCAACTGCAGGTAGCGCTGCTGCACCCAGACCGGGTATCTCGAGCTCGCGCCACGCAATTCTTCCGGCCCAGCCAAGGAGATCGCCGAGGTTACTTTGTAGGGTTCACCGATCTTGAATTTACCCTTGGGTCTGGTCACCGACAGCACTTCGGGTATGGCGGGCAACGCCTCGGTGAACTGCACCCTTACCGCACGTCCCGCTTCCCGTTCAACGTTGTCCATACGGAACTGCGGTGGTAACGACATCGCCAGGTCTTGATCGCCGACGAACGTCCCCCGCGCTTCAAGAGTCAAAAGTAGGCCGTCTCCCACGTCTTTTAGATAACCGGGTAGCGGCCCACCCTGCCATAAAACATCCAGGTCGATGTAGAACACCGGCGGGGCCTGGGTCTCAATCATCACATCGCGGTCCACGTCCAACACCTGGTCTCCGGAGAATAGCTTCTTGGAGGAATATAGCGGAGTGACGGTGTATGTGACCTCCGTCCGCAGTTGGTTGACCCCTCTTTGGGTGAATTCCGGCGTATATCCCAACGGCTCGGTCACGGTGTGTTCGGATAGCCATCCTTTACCGTTATACGTGCTATAGGTCCTCGCTTTCCAATACAACTCGGTCTCCGAGTCGACCCACAAGACCTGGGTGGTTGTGGGATAGATACTCCCCTGGAGCGCCATCACGTTGTCCCAGATTCGGAAACCTATGGGCCGGCGGGCCGGCAGTCCAGCGAACAGCCGATTGAAATCGTCTTCCATGGTTTCCAATGGGCTACGCATGGACTCGTAGGCGTCATTGGCCGTTCCCCATTTTGGCGCCATTGGCAGCAGGAACGCCACCACGATAACCAAGATAGTCAACGCCAAGCTGTCGGTCAGAGACAACCCGGTCAAGTGGTCATCGACCTTCACGGAACGGCGCTCCCATTCGTGTTTACGCCTGATGGCCTGGACCCGGGAGATCAACAACAGTGCGGTAAATAGGTAAAACCCCAGGTGGAAAACAGTGTTGGGCGGCAGAAAAGTCAGGTTGGAAAGCAGCCCGATTCCGCCAAGGACGAAGACGCCCCAGAAGTTACCGTAGCGCAGGAACAGCCAGGCGCCCAGAAAACCGGTCAGCCAAGTTGAAACCATCAGGGCAAAGGAAAAGGGGAGGCTGTCGATGCTGATGGAACCGGTACGCGCCGCATCCAGCCACAGGTCCAACCGTTCTATGACCTCGCCGGTCCCGTTGATCGTGACGTCATTGATGGTGAAATTCGATAGTTGCCAAAGGATTATGGCCAGGCCCACCGCAAGTCCCACAGGCAAAAGTGCGATGGACCAGATAGGGATTCGGTAAAGGACCAGTCCGGTCAGCATCGCCATGAAGAGCAACGCGACCAGGTTCGGCGAGGGGACCCAATCGGCCCGCTCCACCGACATCACCACCACCACTAGGTTCAACGCCAATAGGCCCGCCGCAACCCAACCCTCGTTAGGCCGGATCGTCCGCTCTAGCCAGGCGAAACCGTCGCCGATAAAATCAGTGTCGAACCCTTGCCGCGCCGGGGCGCCGGTCCCTGCCGTCCCTATCGTCTCAAACGTCATTCAACGCCTCCAGCAACGCCGGAGATCCAACTCCGAGGTATCTCATGCACGGGGGCTAGGAGGGCATCGTTCAGGTTGTCGCCTAGGCGCACCATATAGACCGGTATCAAGTTGGCGCTCAACGCTTCTATCGGGACACTCATGTTGGTGGGCGAGCCGAAACTGGACCGGTCAACCAACACCACTGAGACCTCAATGCCCTGGCGGCGCAGGTGGGTCAGAGAGGCTACCCATTGGGTCTCAACGGACGCGGTAACCACCGTAAGGGCGTTGAATTGGTTCAGGTGCGACCGAACGCCGTAGATGAACTCCTGAAGGGTGACCTGGCCCAATGCCCGCACCTCGGAGAGGGTCTCCATGAGCCGCCCGCGCTGCTCCGGGCTACTGTCGGGCCGAAATATGTGTTCCTGGTCGCCATTCGCGGCCAACCCCACGGGCATCGATTGATCCATGAGCCGGTTAACTATGGACGCGGCCACGGTAACCGCCAACTCCTCGGTGTTGTTCACGTCATCCAGTTCTATCCCATAGTGGGACAGGTGATGCATGTCCAGCAGCACCCAAGCTTCTGCTGACAGTCCCATATCGAATTCTTTGACCATCAGTTCGTTCATGCGGGCGGTGTAGGGCCAATGGATGCGCCGCATGCTGTCGCCTTCTACGTAAGGCCGGATGGATGAGACGTCGGTGGTGATCTGCTCCCAATGCTTGGTCGCGCGGCTGTTGCTGGGCAGCCCAGCGAACCGGGCGTCAAGATCGGGCAACGCTTCAACAGCGGGAAATACGATGTAAGGATTGGGGTCTACGAAGTCCCGGCGCAGGCGGAAGAGCCCAAACGGGTCCTGGCTGACCAGCTTAACGATCCCTGACCGGTACACCCCCCGCTTGGCCAGATAGGTCCGTATACGCCAGCTCCGCACCTGCTCGCGGACCAAAGCCAGGCCGCGGCCGCTGGCGTCGGCTGACGGGCCAGTCGCCTCGGCGACCTCCAGCCAGGATTTTGGCATCCTGGTGTGGTTGACGATGGACACCTGTCCCGCTAGGTAGCCGCCCACCTGGCCGCGGTTGGCGTCTCTGGTGACCTTCAGATCGATTCCGCGAAGGTTGAGCCAGGCCCACAGGAACCCTATGCCCGTGACCAGGAGCAGAACGTAGAGAAACCTGAAGAAGAAATCAAATCCGGTGCCTAAGGCGTAAAACCCAACCACCAGAAGCAGTACCACCATGCCGATAAACCGTCTATTCATGGCCTGCCTCAAAGCGTGGGGAAAGGGCCACGGCGCAATTTAATGCCATGGAGCCTTCGCCGGAGAGCAATTTACAAACGATAAGAAACTGTGCCATCAGAGAGAGACTGGACAGGCTGGTTATCGAGTTGCGCCTGGCACTGCAACCGATTCCAGAAGACCGTCGATCACCTGGGCGGTATGCAGCCCCCGCATTCGGGCAGATGGGGAAAGGATCAGCCGGTGGGAGAGCACGGCGTGGGCAAGCTCCTTCACGTCGTCCGGAATAACGTAGTCCCGGTCGCGCATGATGGCCAGTCCCCGCGCGGCCCGAAATAAACCCAGAGATGCCCGGGGCGATGCACCCAAGAAAACATCCTCGTGGTTCCGGGTGGCCTCTATCAGGGTGACGATGTACTCCCGCACCGCTGAGTCCACGTATACATTCTTTGCGGCATCCTGCAGGCCGATCACATCTTGCGGGGAGGCGACGGCCTCCAACGCGTCTATGGGATGGGTCTGCTCTTGTTGCTCTATGACAGAGAGCTCTTCGCTGAAGCTGGGATACCCCAGACTGATGCGCATCAAAAAGCGGTCAAGCTGTGCCTCGGGGAGGGGGAACGTACCTTCATACTCGATGGGGTTCTGGGTCGCCATCACGACGAAAGGCCGTTCCAGAGGGCGTGTCACACCGTCCACCGAGACCTGCAACTCCTCCATGGCTTCGAGCAGAGCGGACTGCGTTTTGGGAGTCGCCCGGTTGATCTCGTCCACCAGCACCACCTGGGCCATAACCGGCCCGGGACGGAACTGGAATTCTCCGGTGCTCTGGTTGTAGATCGAAACGCCGACGATATCGCTGGGCAGTAGGTCGGGGGTGAACTGGATACGCTTGAAGGAGCACCCGATCGAGGTTGAGATGCTCTTAGCCAGCATGGTCTTGCCTACGCCTGGCACATCCTCGATCAGGATATGACCTTGGGCGATCACGGCGGCCAAGGCACGTTCGATAACAGCATCCTTGCCGACGATAACCTTGGAAATGTTCTCGACGATTTCATGGGCTATGCCCGTGGCCGACTGAGTCTCTTTCAACTGCTTCTCCGATCGCTGGCTGCAGATTGGAACAAGACTGGACCCATAGCTGACGGCCAGATTCTATCACAGCATTTATCGGCAAGCTTCCCAGGCCATTTTTGGGCACTCGATCAGGCGTCAATAGAAAGCGCTCTATCGCCTGGGAGCGACGCTGATGTAAGGTAATCTATGTACGGACGGAGAGTAGCAACGGTTCTAATAAATCCATAAATCTTCTGAGGCCGTAAAAACCATTGACTCATAGATCAGACCGGCCTCAGTCTTTGTTGCCGCTCAGACACGCAAACTATGAGACCGTGATCGTTGGATAGAAATGCTGAAAATTTCGTCAAACCTAGACACTTCCGATTCTAGGACCAGTCTGCCGGTCCTATTTGCGGCAATCCTGGGACTGGTCTTTTTGGTTGCTGCTTGCGGAGGCTCGGATTCGGTTGAAACCGCCGAAACAACCGGTCAGGCGACCGGTCCCGCAACCACTGCTCCGACCCAAGAGACAGCCGCCGCACCCACAGCCGGGGTGGCCACCGATTCCGCCTCCGTCAACGCCAACCGAAAGGTCGGCGGCGAGGTTGGTAACCTGGCCCCAGAGTTCGGCGGCATCGACGCCTGGATCAATGGCAACCCATTAACCATGGAAGAACTCCGTGGGCAGGTGGTGTTGATCGATTTCTGGACCTATACCTGTATCAACTGCATCCGCACCTTCCCTTTCCTGAAACAATGGCACTCCAGGTACGCCGACGATGGGCTAGTGATCGTAGGAGTCCACGCTCCCGAGTTTGAGTTCGAGAAAGTGTACGAGAACGTGGTCGACGCCACCAAAGAGCATGCTTTGGACTGGACGATGGCACAAGACAATGATTTTGTGACCTGGCGCCGGTATAGCAACCGGTTCTGGCCGGCCAAGTACCTCATAGACAAAGACGGCGTGGTCCGTTACACCCATTTCGGCGAAGGCGGTTACGCGGAGACCGAAGACGTGATCCGCGAGCTTTTGGCCGAAGCGGACCCATCGTTCCTGTCAAATAACTTGCCCCTCCCCGAAGACCAGACCATCGACCCCGGGTTTTTGATCGCCAGGGACGCAGAGGTCACCAGGGAACTTTACGGAGGCTACGATCGCGGAGAGGGAGACCTCCTTTACGGCCAAGGCGGTTACGTTCAACAGATGCAGTACTTTCAGAACAAAGACCAAGCATCTGATTTTACGATCTCCGAAAATCAACTGCCTCATAAGATAAATTTCCAGGGGCCCTGGCACGTCGGCCCTGAGAGTTCGACCCACGTCAGGATGACTGAGTCGTTCGAGGACTATCTGTCCCTGATCTATTCCGCAACCTCGGTGAATGCGGTATTGATCTCCGAGTCCGGCGAGCCGTACAAAGTGCGCGTCACGGTTAACGATGAATACCTCACCGACGCGAACAAGGGCAGCGACATCGTCATCGGAGCAGACGGCGAAAGCTACATCTGGGTTACGACCCCTGACCTTTATAATGTGATTAGCAATGATTCATATGTGCGCCGGGAAAATCTCAAGATGTCGTCAAATTCGCCGGACTTTGGTCTCTTCGCGTTCACATTCGGCGTCTATGACAAGGGTCCTTAGCAGACCGAACCCTTGGTAAGTAGAACGAATCGCCGGCCGGTCAAGCTGGCTTTAGCCATAGCGACCCTCATCATGGTCTCTATTGCTTGCACGAGTTTTCAAGCGCCGGAGTTCAAGGGAATCAAGGCCTGGATCAATAGCGAGCCTCTGACCATTGAAGAACTCCGAGGCAAGGTGGTGTTGGTCGATTTCTGGACTTATTCTTGCGTCAATTGCATCCGGACTTTTCCCTACCTCAGAGAATGGAATGCTAAATACGCTGACGACGGACTGGTGATCATCGGTGTTCACTCTCCCGAATTCGATTTCGAGAAAGACTATTCCAACGTTTTACGGGCCACCCAAAACAACGGCATCACCTGGCCGGTGGCCCAGGACAACGACTTCGAGACCTGGAAAAATTACCGAAATCAGTTCTGGCCGGCCAAATACCTGATCGATAAAGAAGGCGTGGTCCGGTACACCCACTTCGGAGAAGGCGCGTACGACGAAACGGAGAAACAGATCAGAGACCTACTCATCGACGCCGGGGCCGACTTATCTGATTCCTCCGTCGAATCCCCCAGCGGTCAGGTGGTGGACCAGAGCTTCATCCAACTCCCAAGAGCGTCGGTTACCCGCGAGCTATATGCGGGGTTCGTGTTGGCGGAGTTGGGGGAATACGTCCGGCAAAAGGATTTCTTCAAGAAGACCGGCTCGGTGGTTGAGCTTGAGTCGTCGGAGGACCACAAATCCGGGGTTATATACTTTGACGGCTCATGGGTTGTGTGGCCGGAGCATACCCGCCACGGCCGCGACACCACCGGATACGAAGATGTTCTTTCATTGGTCTATTCGGCCCGCAGCTTGAATGTGGTGTTGAGCTCCGATTCCGGTGAGCCCTACACGGTCCGCATCATGCTGAATGGAGAGTTCCTGACCGAAGAAAACAAAGGCGCGGACGTAACGATCTCTCCTGATGGAGAGAGTTTATTGAACGTGGACGAACCCAGGATGTACAACGTGATAGAGGCTCCAGGGTTTGCCAAGGACAACCGGCTCACCATGAGCTCCAACTCAGATGATTTCAGTATCTTTGCATTCACATTCGGTGTGTACGAGACAGGACCATGATCAGAACATTAAGACTCGCATCAAGTTTCCCGTTGTTAAGGGCCCGCCTGTTGCTCCCGGCATTGGCGGCCGCCGCAATAGTTTTGGCCATGGCGTGTGGGTCGTTGGCGGTCCCGACGGTGGCGCCTCAGCTCACCACGGCCCCCGCCGACCCCCTCACCATAACCCCCATCTTGGCCACCACCATACTGGAGGTAGGTGAACAGCGGATCGCGTTTTTGCTGGCGACCAGTCAAGGTCTGATCACTACGCCAACCGCACTGGTCACTCCGGTCTACTTAGACGGCGACGGTTCTCGGGGCCCGACTATGGAAGCAGCATTCAACCTGTGGCCCTACGGCGTCCGGGGTTCCTACAGCACTTACGCCAACTTCGACCGTGCCGGACGGTGGCGATTGGACATTCAGGTGGACAATCCGAACGGGAACGACCAAGTCCAGATCGAGATCGAGGTGTTGGAGAAGTCTCCGGTTCCGGCATTGGGCAGCATCGCCCTGCTCAGTGATTCCAAGACCCTGGCCGATATTGGACCGATCGAAGAGATAACCACGGATTACTCACCCGACC
>Ga0208113_1001354_pt1 | contig 11767 bp, 9 predicted proteins | sample Knorr_S7_td_NADW_FD_185598 | JGI IMG/M metagenome (GOLD analysis project Ga0208113, IMG submission 185598) | Marine microbial communities from Southern Atlantic Ocean transect - Knorr_S7_td_NADW_ad_2505m_LV_A (SPAdes) (version 2) | ecosystem: Environmental > Aquatic > Marine > Oceanic | place...
TGGCGGAACGACAGTATTACTTCTTACATCAGATGGGTTAGAATCCGCTCGTACGGAAACATCCAAACGAAAGCTTATGGGTAGAGGCTCATTCAAATTTAAAGATGTCCTCCCCGGCGATTATGTTCTGGAAGCGGATGCCGGGATAAAAGGAAAAGCCAATAAGCCAATTACAGTTGCTGCTAAAAATATAAAAGATGTGAAGTTGGTGTTATCAATAAAAACAAAAGCAAAAAAGGGAATCGTCATTGCAGGCGATGAAGGTGATCCAGATAAAGTTGTAAAGATTCCTGAAAATGCCACTGAGGCTGGCAGCGATGTAGACTATGTAACAACAGAATTAAGTTTTGAGCTAAAAAAGCTCGCCGCCGAGATCAAGTATCTTAATTCCGAACTGGAAGACTTGAAGGCTTTAAGCAAAATGTGGGTAAACCCGCTGGCTATTTATTCCAAAGAAATCATTTTACAAAACGGTAGTACACTATTTGGGAAGATCGTCTATCAAGATGAAGAAACGCTAAAGGTAGAAACCCTGATAGGTTATCTTATTATTGAACGAAAAAATATTGTCAGAGTTATTGATAACGTGGTGACAGAGGAAACACAGGAATATGTACCAGAACAGATTCGCGATAGTTACTCTCCACCGCCCATGCCCAAACTGGCAGAACCCAAATATACGTCCGCTGATCCATTTAGTCGTTCAGCGGGTAAAAGATATTCTGCGAATTGTGTCCTAGTTGGCAATATCAGTGAGCGCAAGGATAATCAGGGTGCAATTATCTTTACAGGAGAGGTTAAAAACATTGGCGGCCGCCGAGCAGATTTTGTGAAAGTTGATTTTGTATTTCGTAAAAACTGGAGTGGTGAGACCAAGACACTCACTACGTTTATACGCGGAACATACCACACCTTCGACTCCGGCATCACCACTGATGCCACTTTACTCCCGGGGGCGTTAGGGGCGTTTGAGTTGTTCGTGCCCAATGACTTTGGTTCCTTTATCGGATACTCCTATGTCATTGATTGGGAGGAATACGAATAATGACAGCGGTGTCTTTTTACCGCCGGGGTTTACTCATCCTTGGAATAACCATATTACTGGTTTTTCCTCTGAGCGGACAACAACAAACAACATCAACGCTATCTGAAATTTTCCTGTTAGACTTAGGCCTTGTCATTGAGCCGTCTACGGGGGAAGAATCTTACAACCGGCGTGTCGAAAGCCCTTCAAAAGAAGTTAATATCAGGATTAAACAGATAAAAAGCGGAACGGTATATAGCGTTGCTACACAGGAATTATTGACCGCAATTGAACGGATCAATATGCGGATTTCTGCTCTGGAAAAATCGTTTCACAGTGAATTAATAGCCTTAAAATATGAGAACAAAGAATTGCAACAATTGCTTGCTGCTGCCCGCCCTGTTTTAGAAAAACCTGATCTCCCGTATATTTCTTTAACTACAGTAGAACCACAGATTATAGATAACGCGCATCCTGTAGACCTTCCAGTTGTAAAAAGTATTGTCGTAATTCCGCCAGACCCTTATGATGGTTTCGACAATAAAAAATATCTAAAAGGTATGTATGCGTACCAATGTGAAAATTTTTCAAAAGCATTAAAATGTTTTGATGATCTTGATTTAAAAACAGCTGATATGAAAACAATAGAAAATGTTCTTTATTGGACAGCAGATGCTTATCTACACGTTCACGATTATGATCAAGCATTGGCCACATTAGATGAATTATTAGAATATCCAAAATCAGATATGGCTGATGATGCTTTAGTAAAAAAAGGCTTACTGTACAAGAAACTCGGCAATATGGATTTAGCCATGAATTCTTTTAAAAAGGTGGTTGTTGGGCATCCTGACAGTGAATACTCACGATTAGCGGCGCTGGAAATAAAACGAGGGGAACTGGCGTTACAGTGAAAAAAATCATAAACAACTTATTAATATTTTATCTGGTATTGATGTCAGTATCATGGGGAGCTTCTCGCGTGGCTTACACCCGACCGGGGTTTATGATGAAAATACCGACATCCAGTGTGAAGAAAGCACCTTATTTATTCCGCACAGGATTTGGTGTTGAATTACACCGCTTTGATCCCTTTAATTCCGCTCAAGGTATCTATTTTGATATGGAACTGGGGAAAAATTTTACGTTCGGTTTTTCTTCTGTGCAAACTGCAGACAGCACCGCTCCTGCGTTTTTGGGTAAAACAGGGTATACTCCTCCCGTTGAATTTGGCTTTCATCTGCAACAGCGTGTGTACACCTATAATAATGTTTCAATTTCACTGGGCTTACAGGATATCGTTTTTCAAAATGCAGAAAGCAGCGGTGGGAGCGGATTAAGTCTGGATCCGGAACAGCTGTCATTCTTTGCTGTGGTCAGTAGTGAAAAAGATTTGGGTAAATATCGTTTAAATACATTTATGGGTTTTGGATCGGGAGGTTTTGCTCCTGCGGATACAATGACCGCTACGAGCGCATTGGGAGACGCCACATCATCTGATACAGAAGCAACAACCAATGAAGGTACTAAATCAGGTGTATTTATGGGCGTCATTATGAACACACCGTATCTTTATAAATGGGGTGGAATAGATATTGTGGGTGAATTCGATGGAACAGGCATCAATGTGGGACTCCGCATCCCCCTTACCTCGGATTATCGCTTGAACCTAGGGTTCACCCACATAGAAAAATTGCCAGATTGGGAATCCAGATACTGGGAGGGTCATCCGGGTGTCACATTAGGGTTTGACATGGCTGTCCCTCGCGGATTTAAAACAGTACCCAGCGGTCTTGGTGGACCATCCCCCATGATCATCGGGGGCCAGCTGAAACTGCCGGCTACAGGTCAATTTGAAACATTATCATCATCTATGGATTCGACTCTGGCTATGGCCGATTTTGCTGTGCTCACAGTCCGCGATTCTATGAGTATGCTAAGAAATGAAATGCGCAACCTGATGGTTCAATTGGCTGCCATCAATCAGCAATCTCAATTTCTGGAAGATTCCCTGCTTTCTATGAAATTGAGTCGCAACGTTGATGAAAAAAACATGAATGAATCCATGCGCCATCTGTCCAAGTCTCTCCGCTATTTTTATGCTGGCGATTATCGAACGGCATTACAGGAAGTGGAATCCGCACTGGATTTGAATCCAAACATGGCCTTGGCTTACGCACGACGCGGTTCAATTTATTATAAACTGGGGGACATTCAACGGGCAACGATTAACTGGAATTTGGCCTTGCGCATGGATCCTGAATATGATGATGTCCGCAACATATTAAAAGCACTGCACGAAAACCGTTTAAAATCCACGAGCATTGTGGAGGAGTAGAGAATTATGGATATTGCAACCTTAGTAGGCATACTTCTTGGATTAGGATCAATTTTTGGCGGGATATTTCTGGCTGCCTCAGCTGCTAATGCAGGAATGGGCGGATTTATTTCACCATCAAGCTTTGCAATTGTTTTTGGCGGTATGATGGCTTCCATATCGGTTGCCTTCCCCCTGTCAGATGTTCTCAAGTTGGGAGCCGCCATAGGTGCGGTATTTAAAGGAGGAAAACTTAAGCTTGGTGATGTGGTAGATGATGCTGTGGAGGCAGCGGAAGTGGGCCGTAAAGGTGCAGCTGACCTTGAAAAAGTGGTTGAAGGCATTAAAAATCCATTTTTTAGGGATGGCGTACAAATGGTTGTTGATGGTTACAACCTAGAGGAATTAACTGAAATTTTAGAAACACGCATTGAATATCGGGAAGTTCGTGAAAAAACACAAGCAGGATTGTTTAAATCTATGGGGACCATGGCTCCCGCTTGGGGTATGATTGGAACGTTAATTGGTTTGGTTATTATGCTTTCAGGTTTTGGTGGAGAAGGCGGAGCAGATTCATTAGGTCCAGGTATGTCCGCTGCGTTGATTACAACATTTTATGGTGCTGTATTCGCGAACCTGTTTTTTCTACCTATGGGTGAAAAATTAAATACAAGAATGAGTTTTACCAGTACACTGCAGGCCATGCTGGTTGAGGCAGCCCGGCTGATTCATCAAAAAAAACACCCTTTGATCGTTAGGGAAAAATTGAACTCCTTTATACCGCCAAAGGAATGGAAAAAAGAAGAATAATTAAATGCCAAAGTCTCCTGGAGAAAAAAAAGCGTATAAAGCTGGAATTATAAAGGGCAAAAGCCTGGTTGATGAAGGACTGCCCGGCTGGTTTGGCACGTTTGCGGATATGATGACGCTGCTTTTTGCATTTTTTGTATTGTTAGCTGCTCTTTCAACAATGGATCCAGTAAAGATTATGGAAATGGCAAACTCCACTGGAAAATCATTAGGAAGTAAGATTAAAATAGAGGGCAGAGCGGAGCTAGAAGGTAAATTTGAAAAAAAAGCTACAAAGCTTGCTGAAGTAAAAGCATCCTTAGAAGAAATGGTAAAAGACATAACAGCAGAAATGAAAGAGAGCAAAGGCGACCCGCCGGTTGAAGTCACCACCAGCCCTAAAGGTGTAACATTGGAAATTAGTGGCGATTTCAGTTTTGGATCTGGAAGTGCTGCAATAAGTTCAGGCTTAAAGAAATTGTTAGAAGAAAAAATAGTTCCTGAGATCAAGAATTCAATATTTCAAATTGAGGTAGCGGGTCATACTGATAGTGATCAATTACCAAAAGCGTTTCAAAAACAATTTCCATCAAACTGGGAGTTATCTACGGCACGAGGTTCTTCAGTGGTAAGAAACATTATTAGTCATGGGGTTGACCCTACACGACTGGTTGCTGCCGGATTTGCCGATTGGGTTCCAAGGGATAGAGGAGATGCAGGAATCGCATTAAAGACTCTTGATAAGCAAACTATTTTGCAATTCAATGATACATCAGAAAAAAAAGGTAGAAATAGACGTATAGAAATAACATTCTTGAAACCAGCGCATCACTCCACCAGCTATGTAGGGAGTGATGGTTAAAAAATTAATTAAAAAGAAATTTATATTTGATAAGCAAAGGAGCTATCATGAGTAAGTATAAAGTATTTTATAAACAATCCTTATTGGCAGTGTTCTGTATGAGTATGGCTTGGGGACAAGGTAGTGGTTACCTGGCGCAGAAATTGATGGTAGAAAATGACCTGCGGCAACGCATAACAGACGCCCTGTCAAAAATAATTGATGACCGTAAATATGTCATTGATGTTAATGCAGACATTGAAATCAGCGGCGGCACGGAAGAGCAAATCACTATTCTGGGTGAAGGCCAACAAAGCCCCAGACAGGCATTGGAAGATGTATATGGTGCTGTAGATCAGACACTGGACCGTTCTAGAGGAAGCCAAGGGAGCAGTGTTTCTATGCCGTGGCTTCCCGGTTATCCCGGTTACAATGACGACCAAAAGGCAGAGGCCATTCCTAATGTCGATACTGAACCCTCTAATGATGCATCTCTTCCAATCCCAGTCACATTGAGCCCCGGACAAAGCAAGGTGCTTTCAAGGACGGTTACAAGTAAACACCCCGCCACAGCATATATTAAAAAACTGGAAATCAGTATTATTCTGCAGGAAGGCGCTGCACCGGAACTCATCGAAAATATCAGACAAGTTGTAATGGTTGCCTCGCGTTTCAATCGTGCCCGGGGCGATGCATTAAGCATCATGACAGCTACATTTAAAGAACGGCGCGATGAAAAAACCGCCGAACAAATTTTGCTAAAAAACATTGCAGAAAAACTTGAGTCACTGGAACAACAGCAACCAGATGAAGGTTCTATGAACTGGAAAGAGGAACTTGAAGACTACAAAGCACAGGAAGCAGATCGCCGTGAGCAAGATAAAACGTATTTCCAGCAGCAGTTAACCAGCTTGGAATCAGCAGCCCGAGAAAGGGCGTATCAGTTGGAAAAAAGAGATATATTGCGACGTGATTCATTGAAAATGCAGGCGCTAAATAATGAAATCACTAGTCTCAAGTCCATGATAACATCTGAGGATGTTTCAGGAGATGAAGCCGCCCAGGCAGAAAAAGCCATGGGTGAAAAGATGAGTGAAAAAGAAGCTCTGGATGCCCAGATAGCTGAAAAACTGGCCATGCTGGACGCGGTGCAATCAGACTTAGACCGTAGCATGAACAAAGGCGGATCTTCAACCGTGATGATTGTATTTGTATCCCTGCTTGGGGCGCTGGTCATTGTGCTTGTAGTTGTATTGGTTATCGTGATTATGGGGAATCGTCAGCGCCAGCAATTGCCACCACCCTGGATGTATTCACCCCGGTCACGGAAAAAAAAAAGTGAAAACAAAGCTGTGACAACTCCTCAAACAACACCCCCGGCCCCAGAATCTATTCCAGCGGAAGACACCAGTGTTTTACAAAGCGAAATTTCTGATATGCGGCAGGCAGTTGTATCCATGAGCGTCAGCCAGCCGAGTGCAGCGACACGAATTGTAAAGGAATGGATGGAAGATGATACTCCGCCGCCAGAACCTGTTGCTGCTCCTGTCGAACTCGAGGAAAAAGATAGCAATAAAAAGAAGAAAAAGAAGAAAAAATAAGGCAGGACCATGATTACAGATATTAACAGACTTTCAGGCCTTCAAAAAGCAGCAATACTGTTCTCAGTGTTGGGAGAAGGCCTTGCTCTTACATTGGTAAAAGATTTATCTAAGACAGATATCCGTAAAGTCCGGGCGGCCATGCGCGAACTTAACAATGTATCTTTTGCAGTTAAGAAAAGGGTAATGGAAGAGTTTTACTTCAGTTTTGTGAGTGAAAAATTCTACGATGAAGAATCTGATGAACCTAAAAAACCCTTCGGTTTCCTGGAGGATCTAAACGATGAACAGCTTATCGCACTTATTAAACCTGAATCTGATTCCGTAGCAGCTATAGTACTGGCACAAGTCGCTGGTGAACGACGCAACAAAGTAATGGGGAGCCTGTCTGTGGAATCAAAAGGAAATATCATTATGGAAATGGGTAATTTGAACGAGATTCCTTTAGAAGCCATAGTGAATGTAGCGAACGATCTTCATAAAAAATCAAAATTTCTACCCAAAACAATTGCCTTTTCCAGAGGAGGCGGTAAAGAAGTTGCGGAAATTTTGAGCGGTTTGAGTTCCGCAGAAGAAACCCAATTTCTGGAAAACATTACCAGGGAAAACCCAGATCTGGCAGCAGAAGTAAAAAAATATCACCTGACATGGGATGCATTATTTGATTTATTGACTGACAGCATTCTAAGGGATCTCATGAATTCTGTTGAGCTGGACACCATCGCCTTGGCTCTTAAAGGAATGCCGGAAGATATTGTTAATCGTGTGATTGAAAACCTGCCCAAGAAAAAACAGGCCATGTACGAACCGGTAGAAGGAGCTGTATCGAAACGGGAAGTGGATAAGGCAAGAAAAAATATTGTTACCGCAGCAAAACAGATGGAAAAAAATGGCGCCTTCAACTTAGAAGATTTGGGCGGTGGCGGAGAAATGGTGGAATAAAGACAGTATTAAAATCCAGTTATTATTATAAACAGCCTTCGCCATTCGGTGAAGGCTGTTTTATTTTCAAGGTTATGTTTCGCCCCATTCAACTGTTCATTCTGCTATTATTATTCCTTGGATGTGCCAGGGAGGTGGATTATAAAACGTTGACCATCGCCTATGCCGCAGACATCCGCGGCTTTGATCCGGCTTTTGCCACCGACCTAAGGACGGGGAAAATCATTTCTTTAGTGTACGATAATCTAGTACGATTTGATGCCGACATGAACCTGGCCCCAGCCATTGCCCATAACTGGTCGGTTAACAATACCGGTAGGATATATACCTTTAATATTAGAAACAATGTCCGCTTTCATGATGGCACATCATTAACCATAAATGATATTACCAAATCATTCCATAGAATTTTAGACCCGAAAATCTCCTCACCCCAGACGTGGTTGTTGGAACGTATTGCTGGGGCAAAAGATTTTATGACTGGAAAGGCGGATCATGTACGGGGACTGCAAATTACCAATGATTCATCACTGGTGGTTGAGCTGGATGAGGCCTTTGCACCCTTTATTCAATACCTGGCTATGCCCGCTGCGGCGATTATTAATTCAAACGGTATCGAGTCGTTGTCAACAGTTCCCGCCGGTTCAGGGCCCTGGCGATTGGAAACATGGGCAAGAGACGGGGAATTACTTTTTAGCCGAAACAAGGATTATTGGGACACTCCGCCAATAACCGACAATTTGAGGATTAGAATCCTTTCTGAAGTCATGACGCAATCAGCGGAATTTGAAACCGGCTCACTGGACATATTGGAAGTACCACAAGGAGAAATAGAATACTGGCGTCAATACAACTATGACCAGATTGAAGTGGAGGAGCTGAATATCTGGTATATCGGCATGAATTGTTCCCGGCCACCCTTTGATGACCTACGACTGCGTCAGGCCATGAATTACTCCATTGACAGGGAAAAAATAATTCATATACTTTTAAACGGCTCAGCTGCCCTTGCCAATGGGCCCGTTCCGCCCCAGCTGTTATCAGAGGTCACCGAGCTGCGCTATGAATACAATCCCTCTCGAGCAATTCAATTACTGAAAGAAGCTGGGTTTGGCAACAGCTTGCAAACAGAAATTTACGTGGCTGGCGGTTCGGGCATGTTTCATGTTTTGGAAGCGCTGCAGTCTGATTGGGCGGCGGTGGGCATTACAGTGGAAATTAAGCGCAGTGACTGGAATGTATTTAAGACAGCCGTGCGGGAAGGAAAACCGGATCTTTATTATCTGGATTGGTTTGCGGATTATCCCGATGGTGAAAATTTTTTATACCCATTATTCTACAGCACAGAATCCATGAAAAATCGTAACCGTTTTTCTGATCCAGACATTGATGCAATCATAATTAAGATTCAGCGTTTACCCAACAATGCTGAACGGCAACGTTTGATAGCAGATGCAAATAAGTTGATTGTGGATGCAGCGCCTTGGGTTTTTTTATGGCACAGTAAAACAATCTATTTAACCCAACAATGGATAAAGGGTTTTCAACCCTCACCGATTTTTAATGCCAATCGCTATATGAATATCAGTAAAATGGCACAGGAATGATTCAGTATTTTTTAAACAGGCTCCTTCAAGCCATCCCGGTTCTATTGGGTGTTATCATTATAACATTTGTGTTGATGTACATCATTCCCGGCGATCCGGTGGTCTCCATGGTGGGGGAACGTTACAGCGAAGAAACCGTTCAGCGGTTGCGCCAGGAATTGCATTTGGACGATCCTCTGCCCCTGCAGTTTCTGCGCTATGTGGGAAATGTATTGCAGGGAAATTTTGGCAATTCATTCATTACAGGGGAGCCTGTAGCGGCACTGATTATAGAAAAATTTCCCAACACAATGATGCTGGCTATTACTGCCATGTTCTTTGCTATACTGATTGGCCTCACCGCCGGAATTATGTCATCTGTACGCCCGGGAAGTTTCATGGATCGGGGAATAATGGTTCTGGCCCTGGCAGGCATTTCTGCACCTGTATTCTGGGTAGGACTGATTCTTGTCCTAGTTGTGGGTGTAATGCTGCAATGGTTGCCGCCTACAGGGTTTGGCGGTATAGAATATCTCATTTTACCTGCGCTGACGCTAGGCCTGCGCTCGGCAGCTTACCTGGCACGCTTGACCAGGGCCACCATGCTGGAGGTATTGAGCCATGACTATATCCGCACTGCACGCTCCAAAGGGCTGCCGGAATGGAAGGTGTTTATAAAGCACGCCTTTCCCAATACGCTGATTCCTGTAATAACGATTATCGGAACGGACTTCGGAAGCTATTTATCCGGGGCGGTATTGACGGAATCAATTTTCGGTTGGCCAGGGATAGGGCGACTGGCGCTGGAAGCCATTATGAAAAGAGATTTCCCTGTCATTCAAGGGACGGTACTGTTCATGGCCATAATGTTTGTATTGATGAATGTATTGGTGGACTTGCTATATGGGGTTGTTGATCCGAGGATTCGGTTGGAACGGTCAGGGAAGTGATAATAAATAAGGTGTTGAAAGATCCCGGTATTATTTTTGGTCTGGCATGTGTGTTGCTTATTGCAGTACTAGGAATTTTTGCGCCTTTGCTTGCACCGCAGAATCCCAATAGCCAAATACTGGAGTTTCGGCATAAACCACCAGGTTTTAAGGGGGAAATTATTCGCTACCGGCTGGCACCAGAGCTACCGGAAATTTCCATGGCTTTGCAAAGTGCATATGTTGAAGATGAAACAATTGTTATAACAGATTTATTGAATAGGCAGCAACATATTGCATTGAAAAATGTTTTAGGAGGAAGTCTCTCCACAGGAAAAGAAACAATAACCTTTTGGCTAGGGACAGATCAATTCGGCCGGGATATATTGTCGCGGATCATCCACGGGGCGCGGATTTCACTCGCAGTCGGTTTTATCGCCAGTGTCATTGCTCTGGTGATTGGTGTATTGCTGGGCGCCCTGTCTGGGATATCCGGTGGTAGAATAGATACAATCATTATGCGCTGTACTGATATAATGTTCGGTTTTCCCACGCTGCTTTTTCTCATAGGGATTACAGCGGCACTGGAACCCAGTTTGAATGTTGTATTTCTTGCTGTAGGTCTCGTAACATGGCCGGGCATGGCGCGGTTAGTCCGGGGACAGGTATTACAATTGAAAGAACAAGAGTATGTACAATCAGCAAAAGCATTGGGTTTCAGCAAAAGCACAATACTATGGCGGCATATTTTGCCCAACAGTTTAGCTCCCATTATTGTCACCTTTACCCTGGGTATTGCCGGAGCCATCATGGCCGAAGCCAGTTTATCCTTTCTAGGTTTGGGTGCTCAACCCCCAACGCCAAGCTGGGGCGCTATGATTAACAGCAGTAAAGATTTTTTACGTATTGCCCCATGGTCGTCCTTGGCGCCGGGGACAGCAATTGCAATTGCTGTGTTGGGTTTTAATTTGCTTGGCGATAGTATCAGGGATTTATTAGACCCTACAATGAATAAAGAAAGATAACCATTGAGCAATATTGTTGAACAGGTAGAAGCGCATATACTTTCCGGCTGTACATATACCGCCGAGCGTGCCATCGGCGTAGAAATTGAGACAATAATATATAACAGCAATGGTGAACGCATTCCCGCAAATCCCGGAACGAAATATTCAGCAGCTGATTTCATCCAAGCCATCGATTTAGGGTGTAAAGACATGGGTACATTTGTTACCTGTTCCTTGGAGCCCGGCGGGCAGGTGGAATGGGCCTCGCTACCCGCGTTTAATATTCATGACATTCAGAATGAATTGAGTAATTTGCAAAAGCTGATAGATAACGTATGTATTGAAAATGATCTAACAATTGTTGATTTAGCCCTGGACCCGATTTACAGTCCCAACGATATTAGGCTCATTGATCAGCGCAAGTACCGTTTAATGCACGACCACTTCACCAACACTGGAAAACACGGTCCATGGATGATGCGCAATACAGCCAGCGTGCAGGTGAATATTGACTTGCTGGATAGGCAGGATGCGGAAGAATGCGGATACATCGCTGATAGTATCAGCCCTCTGGCGGCTGTTCTGTTTTCCAATTCCCCATTTATGAATAGCCAGCCCCTTGGTTATAAAAATATGCGTTATCGTATCTGGGAAGATACAGATCCCGCTCGCTGCGGACATTTACTGGATCATGGTATACATAACAGCGAAGGATTATTAACCCAATATTG
>Ga0208113_1001367_pt1 | contig 11694 bp, 12 predicted proteins | sample Knorr_S7_td_NADW_FD_185598 | JGI IMG/M metagenome (GOLD analysis project Ga0208113, IMG submission 185598) | Marine microbial communities from Southern Atlantic Ocean transect - Knorr_S7_td_NADW_ad_2505m_LV_A (SPAdes) (version 2) | ecosystem: Environmental > Aquatic > Marine > Oceanic | place...
AGAAAAAGCCCCGATTTAGATCGGGGCTTTTTGTTTTGGCATGGGGGGTCGATTTCTCGGGAGCGGAAATCCCCTCCCTCTCCTTTTAAGAAATGGGGAGGGACTAAGCTCCCATTCGTAATGGGGGGTTGGGAGGATTTTCGCCGTCACGGTATCCGGTCCCCCGAGTCGCTCGCTTCACCTCTGGAATCACCCGTTCCCCGAATTGCCGGATAGTTTCCAACTTACCGTTGGGGTCCATGCCTGGCCAATGGGCGGTGAAGTTCATGAACTCCACGCCGAATTCGCAGTGGTATTCCATCACTTGTTCCATTACCTCATCAGGGTTACCCACGATGAGCCGTTCCTTCTTCAGGTCATCAAAGCCCAGGTCGTATCGTTCTCCAGGTTGACCCCACCCCTTGTACACCTGGTACATCTTCTCGTAGGCTTCCTGGACCCGCTCTTCCGCTTCCCGGGTGCTTTCGCCACGCATAGGTCCCGGAACAAGAACAGGCCTTTATCCTCCTTCCCGTGCCGGTCCAAAGCCTTCTTATATATGGGCACCGCCTCCCTTAAAACGACTTGGTATGGTGGCGGCTGGCGATTCAGTGATCACCAACTTCTGGAACTCGGACCACGGTTTCAAGCAGATCGGCCCCGACAAATATGGGCGGGCGCGGTTGCTGTATCGGCTTTGGAGCGATGGTTACACCCTCCAGCTTGACGAACTCGCCTTCGAAGTCGACGTTTTCTTCTGACCGTAGCCTTCGGATTACCTCGATTACCTCGGCCATCCTCCGCCGCCGGTCCCGTTTCCAAACCCCAAATGACTGAAACTCTTGGTCCCGGTATCCCTGTCCCAATCCGAACAGGAACTTCCCGCCGGAAATGATGTCTAAGGTGGCGGTCTGCTCCGCCACGGCCACCGGGTGGTGGAGTGGGAGCAGGCATAAAGCCGGCCCTTGGCTTCAGCGGCCAGATTGGCGAGCAATACCAGGGGCTGCATCATCGCCGCAGCCGGTCCGGACAGATAATGTTGGGCTGCAAATAGGACGTCGAAGTTGTTGGCCACGGCCGCCCGGGCCTGAAGGAGTGATCGTTCGTAAATCTCAGCTGGAGCCATCTCGACTTCATATGGGCCGATCAACATGACGCCAAACCGCATGGCTCAATCTCGTCGCCGGAAGACTTCAGGGTAATTGCCGCAACGGCCGGAGGGGCGACCGCCGAAACGGTCCGTCAGCACGCATGCACTTTAACATGGGGGATGGTCTGTCTGGAGAGCGTTGTGCCCAAGGCCTGGGGAAAGGTTTTGGTCGCCGGGATGCTACCTGCTGCCCTGCCCCTGCAGGTCCAGCGACCCGGCCATATCGCTGAAGTTACCTACGATCGTGCTTACCAAGCGGCCTACCTCTACGTTGGGCGAGTGCCCAATCCCGTGGAAGATGTGCAGATGGCGAACGGCCTGGGGCAGCGCTTGGTATTCGGCCAGAATGTTGCCCACCCCAACCGTGGTATCCCGGTCGCCGCCCACGACCAGCGTGGGGATTTTGATCTCCTGCAACCGGTCGCGAAGCCTCAGTCCGGCCATGGACCGCCTTCCGCCGATGAATCGCTCCACAGGGTTCCGCGCTATGTCGCCCATGACCCCCACTTTGAAATCCTCGGTCACATGGTCAGCGTTGAACCCCATATCCCCGGTCGGCGTCTGGGTTCCCTTTAACGACTCCCGCAGTTCTTTTTCCCAGCCGTTCGGCAAGTCCCGCCCGTTGAGCGGGGCTGGGTTCATCAGCACCAACCCCTTAAGTAGGTTCTGGTGCTCCAGGGCAAACTGGGCGACCGTTGCCCCGCCCATAGAATGCCCCACCAGAGTGAAACCGTCCAGTCCCAACGCCTCCACGGCGTGGAACAGGTCATCGGCGAACGTCTCCACGGAGTAATCTTCTTCCTGGAACGGTCCATCGGAGGACGCACGGTCCGAATTACCCGCGCCCCGGTTGTTCAAGACGATCACCCGGAACCGCTCCTCCGAGAGGTGCTCCAGGGTATAGCGCCAGAGCGCCGCCGATGACGCATAGCCGTGCACTAAGACGAGAGTGTCTAAGCCCTTTCCTTGCTCAAAATATTCCAATCGAAACGGACCGGCCTGGACGAATTTAGAATCCATTTCCCCATCTCCCTTTCCCCATCGATCAGGTGTACTAGCTATATTAGCCATGCCTAGATTCAAGTGAAAGAGGCCGGCCACGATCAAGAGCAAGCCCTCGCCCAATGACTCTACTGCGCACCGGCGTAACTTCGGTTATGCTATCACTCGCACTGGCAGGGTGGGTAACATGACAAATCCCGGTTACTCCATGGAGAAATGATGAGACTGGAAGGAAAGGTCGCTTTGATCACGGGCGCCGCTCACGGCATGGGGGCGGAAGAGGCCCGTTTGTTCGCCCGGGAGGGCGCCAGGGTCGCCATCGCCGACATACGGGAAGATGACGCCCGCAAGGTAGAGGCCGAGATCGCGGAGGCCGGCGGCGAATCGATGGTGGTCATGCTGGACGTCAGCCAAGAAGACCAATGGGAGCAATCCGTGGCCGCTGTCGTAGCCAAATTCGGCAAACTGGACATATTGGTCAACAACGCCGGAATCAGCGGCAGCGGCGAGCGGGACGCCACGAGCACCGACGCCTGGGACCGGTTGATGAACATCAACGCCAAAGGTGTGTTTCTCGGCATGAAGTACGCCATCCCCGAGATGGAGAAGGCAGGTGGCGGGGCCATCGTCAACATTTCATCCATCTCCGGTTTCGTGGGACAAGAGGGGATTCACCCCGGCTACAACGCCTCCAAGGGCGCGGTCCGGCTAGTTACCAAGGCGGCCGCCGTGCAGCACGCCAAGATAGGCATCCGGGTGAACTCGGTGCACCCGGGAATGCTGCCCCCCATGCTGACCTCTTTTCAGCGGGGCGACCCCAACCGCGACGCCATGAACGCCGCCGTTCCCATGGGCCGGGAAGGCGAACCCATAGAAGTCGCCAACGCCGTATTGTTCCTGGCGTCGGACGAAGCGTCCTACATCACCGGAACTGAACTGATCGTGGACGGCGGGTTCACGGCTAAATAGCTTTTACTGAGGAGCACGAAGATGCGACTGGAAGGAAAGGTGGCGATCATCACCGGCGGCGCCCACGGCATGGGCGCTGAAGAAGCGCGTCTTTTCGCCAGAGAGGGCGCCAAGGTCGTTGTCGCCGACATCCGCGAAGAAGACGCCCGCAAAGTGGAGGCGGAGATCGCCGAGGCTGGCGGCGAGGCCACGGTGGTCATGCTGGACGTGAGCCAAGAAGACCAGTGGGAGAGTGCGGTCGCCCAGGTGGTTGCCAAGTTTGGCAAGTTGGATATCCTGGTCAACAACGCCGGAATCGGCGGCAGCGGCGAAACCGACTACCGAAGCACCGAGTCCTGGGACCGGCTGATGGATATCAACGCCAAGGGCGTTTTTCTGGGGATGAAACACGCCATCCCGGAGATGGAGAAGGCCGGCGGCGGGTCTATCGTGAACATCTCATCGATCTCAGGGATGGTCGGGCAAACATACGTGCACCCCGGCTACAACGCCTCCAAAGGTGCGGTCCGGCTGGTGACCAAGGCGGCGGCGGTGCAGCACGCCAAAAGCGGCATCCGGGTCAACTCGGTCCATCCGGGCAGCATGCCTCCCATGTTGACATCGGGACCCAGGGGCGACGGCGGAAGCCAGGAGGCCCGCATGGCCGCCATACCAATGGGAAGGGAGGGACGGCCAATTGAGGTCGCCAACGCCGTGCTGTTCATGGCCTCAGACGAGGCTTCCTACATCACCGGCACGGAATTGATTGTGGACGGCGGGTTCACCGCCCGGTAATTTCAACACATTGGAGCTCAAAATGCGGCTTGAAGGAAAGGTAGCCTTGATTTCAGGGGGCGCCCGGGGGATGGGCGCCGAAGAGGCCCGAATCTTCGCCAGGGAAGGCGCCAAGGTGGTCATCGGTGACATCTCGGAAGACGAAGGGAAAGCGGTCGAGGCCCAGATCTCCGAGGCCGGAGGACAAGCGTTGTTCGTCCGCTTGGACGTCACTCAGGAGAGCGATTGGACCAGCGCCGTCGATCAGGCGGTGTCCCGATTCGGCAAGTTGGACGTGCTGGTGAACAACGCCGGCATCAGCAGCCGGGCATTCACCGACGACATTGGCATCGACGCCTGGGACAAGATCATGGAGGTCAACTCCAAGGGTGTATTCCTGGGCACCAGAGCGGCCGTCCCAAAGATGTTGGAAGCCGGTGGAGGCTCCATCATCAACATCTCTTCCATCATGGGATTGGTGGGCTCGGCCGGCGGCCATCCCGCTTACAACGCATCCAAAGGCGCCGTCCGGATTTTCTCCAAGGCCATGGCCGTCCGTCACGGAAAGGACAATATCAGAGTGAACTCGGTGCATCCGGGATTCATGCCGCCCATGGCCTCGGGCATCGCCTACGACCAAGAGCAACGCCGCGGCAGCCTGGAACAGACTCCTCTGGGCCGGGAAGGGCGTATCGAAGAGGTCGCCAACGCGGTATTGTTCTTGGCGTCTGACGAAGCGTCCTACATCACCGGCGCCGAACTGGCGGTCGACGGCGGATTTACAGCCAAATAACCATTTCATCCAGCTACGAGGGAGGCGTCCATGGGATTCAAGGTGCTCTACCACCTCACCACCGGGAACCTGAACGGCATCGCCGAAGAAGCCAAGTGGGCCGAGGACATGGGCTACGACGGCCTCTGCACCGAGGACGCGGCCCACGACCCCATGATGCCGCTCATGCTGGCGGCCTCGACCACGTCGCGGGTGACCTTGGAAACCCGGGTGGCCATCGCCTTCCCTCGCTCGCCCATGGTGTTGGCCTACGCCGCCAGGGACTTGCAAGACTTCTCTGGAGGCCGTTTCCGCTTGGGTCTCGGCACCCAGGTCAAGGGGCATATCCAAAGGCGATTCTCCACCGAATGGACCTCACCTGGCCCACGGATGAGGGAGTATGTCCAGTCGCTGCACGCCATCTGGGAGGCCTGGCAGAACGGAGAAAGGCTGGAATACCACGGCGAGCATTACAATTTCTCGTTGATGACCCCCTTCTTCAGTCCCGGCAAGTCAGAGCAGTCCCCACCACCGGTGTTCATCAGCGCCGTTAACCCTTACAACTGCCGAGTGGCCGGCGAGGTGTGCGACGGTATCGCGCTCCATCCCCTGACCACACCAAAGTACCTAAAAGAGGTCATCAATCCGAGCATCGCCGACGGCGCAGCCAGGGCGGGACGCGACCCAAAGTCGGTCAACCTCAGTAACTCGTCATTCATCATTACCGGTCCCAATCAGGCAGCCATAGACGCCAAGAAAGAGGCTGTCAAGAAACAGATTGCCTTCTACTGTTCAACCCGCAGCTATTCCAAGATCTTGGAAGTCCAGGGCTTCCAGGACCTGGGACTCTGGCTTCACGAGATGTCCCTGAAGCAGCAGTGGGACCAGATGACCGACCTCATCACCGACGAGATACTAGACGCCTTCGCCTTGGTTGGCGGTTACAGCGAGATACCGGGCCTGATGAAGGAACGTTTCGATGGCCAACTTGACGAAATAGTATTCAACGCAGTCAGTCCCGGCAGCCCAGACGAGGCAGAGGCCCGCAAGGCCATCGTGGGGTTACAGGGGTAGGCGGCCTCCCAGAGACAAAATCCCCCACCCCCTTTAAAAAGGAGGGCTTTTGTCTCCCCCGTTCGTAAATGAGGGTTAAGGGGGATTTTCGCGCTCCTCATGCAACCAAGCCAAAAGCTGGCCGCTACCTCACACCCACTTCCCTGCTTCCACCGCCGTCAAGAAGTCCGAGACGGTCCTGTTATACAGTTCCGGCTCTTCAAGGTTGATGGTATGGCCGGCCTGGGGGAATACGGCCAGGCCGCAGGACGCAATGTTCCGCTTCATGAAGATGGCCGGCTCCACGCAGGGGTGGTCTTCGTCGCCAATCAGCACCAATGTTGGAATTTTGATCTGCCGTAGTTTTTCTTGAAGTTGGTAGATGGTGGGCCGCTTCATCTGCACGCCCCGGAAGGTCAATGAGGATCCCTGGGCCGAGTGGGCCGCCAGTCCGGCACGAAACTTGACCCAGCCCACCGGGTCTTTCCCCAGGAACTGCAGCCGTTCCGGCCCCCTCGCGTAACTGTCCGCGAATTTCTCCATGCCCTCAGTTACCATGGACTCGCTCAGGGCCTGCCAAGACGCCATCAGCCGCTCCCGGTCTCCTGAGTCGGACCCGGCGCCCGCCGATGCCACGGTAATCGACCGACACATCTCGGGATGGGCCATGGCGAAGCCAAGGGTCAGCGTGCCGCCCATGGAGAGTCCATGTATGTGGGCCTGCTCGATGCCCAGGTGCTGCAACAGCCGGTAAAGGTCTTCCACCTGGATGTCTTGGGAGTAAGCCGCCAGGTCGTCGGGCACGCCTGAAGGTGGGTAACCTCGGTGGCAATACGTGATGACCTGGTAGCGCCGGGTGAAGAAGTTCACCTGGGGCTCCCAACTGGTGATGTCTCCGGCGAATTCGTGGCTCAACACCAGAGGATAGCCTTCGCCAGCAACCTGGTAATGGATGTCCACGCCATCGGACGAGAAAGTGGGCATGATCACAGCTCCGAATTGTTCTTGGGACACGATGATATGTTGACCTGGCAGGCCCGTCAATTTGGGGGTTGCCACTCCCCGTCAAACCGGCTAGGCTTCGGCCAATCCTAAGGAATGCCTAAACAAATGGAGTGAATCATGCTGAACAAAGTGCACCATGTGACCTATGTGGTAGAGAGTATCGCCGATATGGCCGCCTACATGGAGAAAAGCTTCGGTATCAAACCCATATCCACCGACGAGTTCACCGAGCAGGGTTTCAAGTCCATCCTATTTCGCATCGGCGAGACCTTAGTCGACTTCTTCGAGCCCCTGCGGGAGGACACCACCATGGCCCGGCAACTGAAGGCCACTGGCCCTGGCGTGATGCACGTTGCTTGGGAAGTGGACGGCATCGACGCAGCCTTCAAGAGCCTCCAAGACAGCGGCAACCAGATGCGCGGCGACGCCCCCGCCATCAGCCCCTTCGGCTACAAAACCGCCAATATAGAGACCACCAGTTCCCACGGCATCCACTTTCAGTTGGCCGAGGGAGAACCCGCTTAAATCCACCCAACCCCCCTTTGTGAAAGGGGACCCTTAATTTCCCCCTTTTGTAACGGGGGACCAAGGGGGATTTTGCACCCTCAAGGAAGGCATACATGCAATACAGCCTACTCGGCCGCACTGGGCTCAACGTCTCTCGCGTAGGATTCGGGGGCGGGGGTATCGGGCAGGTCTGGGGCGCGACGACCCGGGAGGAAGCCGTGAAGGCGGTCCACCGGGCGTTGGACCTGGGTATCAACTACTTCGACGTTGCGCCTGCCTACGGCGACGGCAAGGCGGAAGAGGCCCTGGGAATCGCCCTGGAGGGACGGTCCGAAGGGGTGATCATCGGCACCAAGGTCAGGGTGCCCGCCGATAACCTAGCCGACGCAACTGGCGCGGTGCAACGCTCCATGGAAACCAGTCTGCGGCTGCTGAAACGGGACTCAGTGGACATCCTCCATGTGCACAACCGGTTCACCGAAAACCGGGGTGACGTCCCAAATTCGCTCTCCGCCGACGATGTTATGGGGCCGGTGCTGGAGGCCTACCAAGCCGTCCAGCAGGCCGGAAAGACCCGGTTCATTGGCCTATCGGCTATGGACCACCACGTGCCTACCCTAAACACGATCATGGAATCTGGAGATTGGGACACAGTGTTGGCCTACTACAACTTGCTGAACTGGACCGCCCAACTCCCACTGCCGCCGGGAACCGACCTGTTCGACAACGGCCAGAACATCCTCCTGGCCAAGAAGCACAACATGGGAGTCATCGGCATCCGCTCCCACGCCGCCGGGGCGCTGACTTCCGGCGTCGACCGGCCGGTACCACCGGACAACAACCTGCTGCGGCAGGACGTGGCCAGCGCCGTCCAACTGGGGTTTCTGGTGGACGGAAACATCAAGACATTGTCTCAAGCCGCAACAGTTTTTTGCCTGATGAACGACGACATACACACCACCGTACCAGGCGTCAAGAACCAAGCTGAAACGGAAGAGATGGCCGGCTGCATCGACCTACCCCCCTTTTCCGCGGCCCAAATGACGCGCCTGAAAGAACTTTACTACAAGGGGTTTAGGGGCTAAGGGCTGTTTCGGACCGGTGGAAATACCGCCCTCGCAAACTCAGGACGGGCGGTTACTCCGTCGATCCGCTCATTTGGGTGCCATTATCAAACCTGCGTCGGCACTCTTAGAGGCTCAACTGCGCGGGATGGCCGCGAGGGAAGACCTTCACCCTACCATAGAGGGTGAATGGCCTGTGACCGGGGCCTTGGGTGGCGATTGAGTAGCCGGGGTTTGACGCCGATGGAATGGCGGTAATCTTCCTGCGCACGGACGGTGGATCACCCAGACAAATACGCGACCGGCTGCCATGTCATGCTCGACGCCGGAGCGGTGGTCACGGTGCGTTGGGACCAGATCTCCGGTTGATCAGATCACCGTGGAACCATCAGGTCTCTGACCGGAGTGATATCAGCCTTCCCCCTTCCGGCGGACGGCCTGAACAACTCTGCCAACGTGGACATGTCGTCTGAATGGCCCCTATTTCGGCAACGCTGCACGGTCCAAGGTTACGAGGTCCAAAAAGTTATGGCTGATCTCCCCAGCCTCGACGAGGCTGTGAAAAAGGGGTGGCTCCAGTGTGATTGTTGCGCTGCACCGATGACCCGTCATAGGACCGCATTCTTTTGCCCTGCCTGCGGATACCTCCGCCTAGTCTCAGACCCGTAGAATCGGCAAGATCAAACACGCTCAAAGGGTGCCTTTCAGGCACCCTTTTTTTGTAGCCATATCCAACCTCCAGAGACGCTACCGAACAAGCGTTATAACCACCATTAGTCCCACATGGTTGGTGGAAAATCCTTGTCCACAATCATCGAACGGCCGTGCTTCGGGCATTTACGAGGCCGCTCTCATAGCTCAATTCGGTGCGCGCTAGTCTTGTCGCAGTAGAACTTTGTGGGAGCCCAACCCCCCCCGTCTCCACCATAAATAGCAATCTAGGCCACTCTGGATATCTGATCGAGCCAAGTGCTGATTGAGAGTACGCCGATGCCTGATGCTAAGATGGATGCAGGTGGCGTGTGCTCAACCCAGGATGAGCGGCGGAAACGTCCACTAGCGGAAGGGTGTCTAACCAAACCCTTAAACGGCGGCTAGACCTTCGGCCACACCTGCGTAGAAAAGTCCTCCATCAATCCCAACATCGAGTCCAGGTCGTCGGTCTGCCTAAGGAAGTCCCAGATCATGGATGTCACGCCCATGTCCTGGTATTGACGGATGTCTCCGGCGATCTGGTCGGCGTCGCCGACGAAGGGTAGGCGGTCCGGCCCGGCAGCCTGCTTGAGCAATTCGAACTGGTGTGTCCGGTAGATCGTCTCGATGGTTGACGGGTCCCGGCCGAAGCGCTCTGCGTATCCCGCCAGCCGTTCCAGTCCTGCCCTCAACTGCCCAGGTGTGCCCATGGGGAAGGTGGGGTTGGAGCCCAGAGGATACCAGCCATCTGCCAGTTCGGCGGTGCGGCGCAGGGCCGGGCGGCTTTCACCACCCACCCAGATCGGCGGATGGGGCTTCTGCACCGGCTTGGGCAAAAAGCTGATGTCGTCGAAACTGATGTATTTGCCGCTAAAGTGGGGGTCGTCCTCAGTCCAGAGCACCTTGAATGCCCGGATATATTCGTCAGTCACCGCGCCTCGTTCTTCGAAGGGCGGCAGGCCCAACGCCTGAAACTCCTCTCGCATCCAGCCGACCCCGACGCCCACCACCAGCCTCCCTCTGGAGAGCACGTCCAGGGTGGCCAATGACTTTGCGGCGATCAGCGGGTTCCGGTGGGGGACGATCAGCACGCTGGTCACCAGTCTGATCTTGCTGGTCTGGCCGGCGATGTACGACAGCAGGGTGATCTGCTCCATGGACTCGCCCGACCCTGAGCCGGGAAACTCTCCGCCCTCTGTGTAGGGATACACCGAGGAGATATTCTTGGGCACCAAGATATGGTCTCCGGTCAGCAAGGTATCGAAGCCGAATTCCTCGCCCTTCCTGGCGATGATGCCCAGTCTCTCAGGGGTGGCGAGCTGCCCTCTACCGGGTAACGTAAAACCGTATTTCATGATTCACACTCCAACGTTATGTAATGGCGTCTAAGAGGACCGAGTGGCGTCGCGGACCGTTGCCAGCCGCTTACGGCTCAGTTCCGTTCTCTCGTGGTCCGAGCCCAGCACCTTCACCCGGTCGTCGATTATCTCTTGATGCAGTTTCGCCGCCTCGTCATGCCAGCCCAGAGCGGCTAGGGTGTTGGCCAGGCTACTGCGGCTGCGCAGGGTGTCAGGGTGGTCCCAGCCCAAGACCTTGACCCGCCGCGCCAGGATATCTTCGAACATGGGCTTGGCGTCCTGGTACCGTACTGCGGCGAAGTAGGTGTTGGCCAAACGGCTCAGGCTCCTCAGGGTCCGAGGATGTTCAGGCCCCAGTTTTTCTTGATGGATGCGGATATTCTCGGAGTAAATCAAAAAGCACTCGTCGTATTGGCGGATAGCCCGCAACGACCGGGCCAAACCACTCCGGGCGTTGATTGTCTGGAAATGTCTCTCGCCATGGAGTTCCAGCCTAGCAGCCAGCACCTCTCGCAGCACAGTCACGGCCTCCGGAATTCGCTTTGCCGAGTGCAGTTCTCTAGCCTGTGCCTCTGCCTGAGACAGGGCTGCCGAGTCGAATATCTGTTTTACCAAGAATGGGCCTTTCCTTTCGCTCAATTTCTCCGGTTATGTGGACTCGACTTCCCGATAGCAAGTGGTTCGGCAGGCTCACCATGAGCAGGTATTAACCATGTAACCAGCAACCAGACTTCTGACCAAAGGCCATTCCACCCTCTAACCGCTCATTCTGAGCTTGTCGAAGGACGCCCTCAGCCGTCAATCAATCCGGCCCACGAAGTCGATTCACGCCTCCATCTAAAAAGCCGCCCTCAACACCTCCATCACCTGTTCCGCCGATGTGATTGGGATAGGGTTGTTGCGGCAGCCGTCGTCGGTGAGGACTAGCTCCGCTATCTCGGGCAGGTCTGCTTCCGGTATCTCTAGCTCCCGTATGCGGTGGGGCATGCCCATGCCCAGGACAAAGTCGTCCACGGCGCGGCCGGCCGCCTCCGCTGCTGCCTCATCGCTCATCCCCCGGGTGTCCAGTCCCGCAGACCTGGCCAACAGCGCCTGCTTGGCGGCGGAGACTGGGCGGTTGAATTCCATGACGTAGGGTTGGGTGACGCAGGATGTGTATCCGTGGCCCACTGAGTATTTCACGCCCAGGATGTGGCCGATGGCATGACTCAGACCCATGGCGAAGTTGGGTGCTCCCATCATGGACATCCAGGCCGCCACCAGGCATTGCAGGCGTGCCTCGGGGTCGCCGTCCGACTCTCTGGACTTGGGCAGATGGGTGAAAAGCATCTCCGCAGCAGCCAGGATGGGAGCATCGATGGCCGGTTGATTACCGGTGGTGTAAAGCCG
>Ga0208113_1001368_pt1 | contig 11689 bp, 10 predicted proteins | sample Knorr_S7_td_NADW_FD_185598 | JGI IMG/M metagenome (GOLD analysis project Ga0208113, IMG submission 185598) | Marine microbial communities from Southern Atlantic Ocean transect - Knorr_S7_td_NADW_ad_2505m_LV_A (SPAdes) (version 2) | ecosystem: Environmental > Aquatic > Marine > Oceanic | place...
TTACTGCTGCAGGAACCGGATGTATGGCGGCCATTGATGCAGAGCGTTGGCTGGCTGAACAAATATGCTGAACATAATTACCACTGCAGGAAACTAAATTAAAAAATTACCTGCAGTGGATATTTAAAAAAAACAAATGAAAATATTAAAACAAAATGAACAACAAATCTTTGCCTGCAATTGTTGCAGTTCAAACTGCTGTGATGCTGGGACTGCTGTATTACTTATGGATTCAGGAAACAAACGAAAAATTAAATGAAAAAAACTTTCTTTTATTAGCAGTTTTTTCTATCTCATGCCTATTACTGGCGATAGTTCTACATTTCAAAAAGCCAATCACCTATGAAGAAGGTACTCGCCGAGATGGGACAGTTAAATGGTTTAATTCAAATAAAGGTTTTGGCTTCATAGAACAGGACACTGGAGACGACCTTTTTGTCCATCAGTCTGAAATTCGGCAGGCCGGTTTTCGTTTCCTCAACCAGGGGGATCGTGTTGAGTTTGAAGTCGGTACAGGAAAAAAAGGACCGGTTGCTCTAAAAGTAACTCGTACTCAGGCGGCAGTTCCAGAGAAATATCCCAATTTTAACGAAGAGCCTGAAGAGGCTCTGATTAATAAAATTTCTGAAACACAATTAAACTAAAAATGAACCAGGAAAAACTCGTATTGGCTTATTCCGGTGGTCTGGATACTTCCGTTCTTGTCCATTGGCTTGCTCAACAAGGATATGAAGTAATTGCACTATGTCTTGATTTAGGACAGAAAGTTGAAGATTTGGATGCCATCCTCGAAAAAGGTAAAAAAGCTGGTGCTGCAAAAGTACTGATCGAAAATGTTGAAGAAGAATTTGTACAGGATTACGTTTTCCCTTCCATTCATTGGAATGCGCTTTATGAAGGAACTTATTTGCTGGGGACTTCATTAGCACGGCCTTTGATTTCCAAAAAACAGATAGAAGTTGCAGGGCGGGAAGGTGCTGTTGCTGTAGCACATGGCGCAACCGGAAAAGGTAATGATCAGGTCCGTTTTGAGTTAAGCTATTATGCGCTCAATCCTAATATTCGTGTAGTAGCACCATGGAAAATTCCTGAGTTTTACAAAAAATATCCCGGTCGTACAGAATTATTAGCCTATGCGGAAAAATACGGTATTCCGGTCAAGGCTTCCAAAGAACAACCCTGGAGTTCAGATGAAAATCTTATGCACATCAGTTTTGAATCTGGTATGTTGGAGGACCCCTGGCAAGCTCCACTACCGGAAATGTTCGAATTGTCACAGTCGCCGAAAGAGGCTCCAGTTGAGTCTCAGGAGATTCTGATTGAATTTCTAAAAGGAAATCCGGTCGCGGTTGATGGGAAAAAATTTTCTCCGGCAAAATTGTTGACATATCTAAATGAATTGGGCGGGAGACATGGAATTGGCCGGATTGATATGGTAGAGTCCCGTTTTGTCGGCATGAAAAACAGGGGGGTGTATGAAACACCAGGTGGTACTATTTTACACATTGCACATCGGGCAATGGAGTCAATTACCTTGAACCGTGGTGTAATTAATCTCAAGGATTCACTAATGCCGCGCTTTGCGCAACTGACCTACGATGGCTTTTGGTTTTCACCTGAAATGGAAATTTTGCTGGAAATGGTGAAAAAAACTCAGGAACCGGTTAATGGTACAGTCCGTCTGGAACTTTACAAAGGCAACTGCATGGTGACTGGCCGTAAATCACCAAACAGCCTCTATGATGAGGATATGGCAACAATGGAAGCGGACCAGGGTACTTATGATCCACAGGATGCCATTGGTTTTATCAAACTTCATGCCCTGCCGTTACGTATTCAAGCAGGTTTGAAAGCTAATTCTAAAACTTAGAGCCGGACTTTACTCAAACTATTTTCCAACCTGGTAAGAAGAATGAAGCTGCAAAAATTATTTCCTCTACTCACTGTGGTATTTTTTCTTTCCACCTGCATTTTGCTGTATCTCCTTTATTTTTCTGTTCCACAAACTTTACCAATCTCACAGTCGGCCCAGATCGAAATTACTGTTCCAGAACAAACAGTGATTTCTCCTGAAAAACCTCAAATTTCAGAGGAGGAAATTCAACGTTTACTGGATATTGAAAACGAACAAAAAGAACTTGTATTACTCTTTGAACGTGTTTCTGCTGATCTGAAAGAAGCCACTGGTTCCAAACAAATTCTGAATCAACTTTCCTTGGGACGTTTTATTTTGCGGGATTTCGAAAAACGTTTTTTGAACAATAAGCTTTTCCGCAAAGCTGGAGGGTTTTTAAGTTTCATGAGGGAAAAAACAAAATCTTATTTGAGCTCAGGAAAACTTGGTGTAAATCCTGCTGGAATCAAAAAGAAAGATTTGCTTAACTTCCGCAGGGAACTTACCAGTTGGCTCTTGACGCGCAGCAACGAAGAAATTGAGGCTGTGGCGAGGTTTTTGAGTTTTTTCTATGCAGAAACACTTTATGATATTCCAATGACGATGTTGGCTTCCAGGTTGACTCCTGAACTGGAGGAAATTAATTTTAGTACACCGGTGCTTCTGCAAAAAGTTCTAACTACTGCAAGCAGAGATGTCAACGGTGAAATGAATGAAAAAAAGCCTACTGATGTTGCAGAATATTCGATGGCACAGCAGTTCTTTTTTCGCAGGGGTCCGAAAATATCCGCAAAGGCAGTTGTCTTTTTGAAGGCATACCTCAGTTACACCGATCTGTAATCCATTTGAATGAGTCTGTTGAGAACTTGGTTCTCTTGTCTAAATCCAACGCCGGAATAGTGTCATCTTCAGTTTCACTCTAATTATCAATGGCCCAACAAAATGGAAATTCGGGTTCTCAGTAGTGATGATGTTCAAAAGGCTCTTCCGATGGCAGAAGCAATCGAGGGCATGAAGCGTGCGTATAGCCGGCTTTCGTCCGGACGGGTTGAGATGCCTCTCCGCAGCCGTGTCCATGTTCCTGAGCAGGAGGGAGTGCTCCTGACAATGCCTGCCGCGCTTCCGGACGACAGTGAAATGGCTGTAAAACTGGTAACTGTTTTTGGCAAAAATCCAGCCCGTGGATTTCCCCTGATTCATGCTGCCGTGCTTGTGTTGGACACCGAAAACGGTCAAATCAAAGCCCTGATGGATGGAGAAGTTTTGACTGCAGTTCGTACCGGAGCTGGAGTCGGAGCCGCTACAGAATTGCTTGCGTCTTCGGATGCGGTTTCTGTCGCAATAATCGGCAGCGGAAAACAGGCCTGTTCACAACTGGATGCTGTTTGTACTGTTCGCAGTATTCGGCAAGCGTGGGTTTATAGTCCAAACCCTGAACATGCACAAAATTTTGTGGAAGAAATGTCCGGAGTTGGTCCAATTCCAAAGGATGTTCAAGCAGTTACTTCTTCTGCAGAAGCCGTAAAAAATGCAGACATTGTCTGTACTGCCACCACTTCCTCTACTCCTGTTATTTCCTTTAAGAACCTCAAACAGGGGGCTCATTTAAATGCAGTTGGTTCTTTTCAGCCATCAATGCAGGAAATCGATTCAGATACTATTCAAAATGCTCTTGTCTTCGTTGATTCCCGTGAATCTGCACTGATCGAAACTGGAGATATAGTCACTCCGCTTAAACAAGGTTTGATCACAGCAGACAAAATTGTTGCAGAAATAGGAGAACTCATCAATGGAACAAAATCCGGACGAACCTCACCTGAACAACTGACATTTTTTAAATCCTGTGGAGTAGCCGTACAGGATGCCGTCTCTGCCGGGATTGCTTTGAAAAACGCAGAGCGTGAAAATCTCGGAACAATTGTCTCTATATAAAAAATGTCCAGACTGCCAAAAACTGCCTCGGTAGTAATTCTCGGAGGTGGAGTCATGGGTGCAAGCACTGTTTACCATTTGGCAAGCCGCGGCTACAAAGACGTTTTGCTTCTGGAACGCGAAAAGTTTTTCGGTACCGGCGCAACCGGACGTTGTGCCGGAGGAATTCGTTATCAGTTCAATACTGAAGTCAACATCCGGCTTTCCCAAAAAAGTCTTCCCATGATTGATGCTTTTGAGGAAGAAACCGGACAATCGGTGTTGGTGCAAAAATGTGGATATTTGTTTGCACTGACTCGGGAAAAAGATGTAGAGGTGTTCCGGAAAACGGTTGAACTTCAACGTTCCCTCGGCGTTCAAACCGAATGGCTTACCGGAGATGAAGTACGCAGTATTGCCGCTCCCTGCGACTTCCCGGATGCACTTGCTGGAAGCTTTAACGCGAAAGACGGACTGGCAGACCCCAACAGTATCGTGATGGGTTACATCAATGCTGCGCGTCGGCATGGAGCAGTCTGCATTACTGATTGTTCTGCAATCGGTATTGATGTAAAAAATAATCAAATTCGGAAAGTTCAAACATCTCTTGGAACCATTGAAACTAAAACTGTAGTCAATGCCTGTGGACCATGGAGCGCAAGCCTTGGAAAAGAGATTAGTCTCGAAATTTCAGTATTTCCTCTGCGGCGTCAGTGGTTTGTCACTGAAGCAATTCAGGAACTTCCGGAAGACTTCCCGTTTGTCATTGATTTTGCGCAAAGTCTCTATTTTCACCGGGAAGGTTCCGGACTGCTTACGGGCATGTCGAATCCCAACGAAAAAATTGGAGATGATCAAAGAATTGATTCCGAGTGGGAATTGAAACACATCGAATCTGCAATACAGCGAATGCCCTTGCTGGGAAACTCCGGAATCCAGGCACGACAAGCTGGACTGTACGAAATGACTCCGGATGCACACCCCATCATCGGCCCTACACCGGTGGAAGGATTTTACTTGCTTAGCGGATTTTCAGGACACGGATTCATGCAGGGCCCAATTTGTGGGAAATTGATGGCCGAAATTCTCATAGACGGTGAAGCCACCACCGTTGACATCAGCAAGTTGGATTACAACCGATTTGCTGAGAAGCGCTTGATTCCGGAATACAACGTAGTTTGATTAACGTTTCCGGATTGCACCACTGTCAATTATGCTTTAAAATGATTGATCAAAACTGTTATATTATTTAAAGTTACTCGAAACAACCTTTCCCGGGAAAAACTATGCTCAACGAAAACACGGTTGCAAAAATTTTGGAGTATGGACTTCAACAGGGGGCAGACTTTACTGAAGTTTTTGTAGAGGACTCTGTTGCTTCTTCTATCAATCTGCTTGATCAGAAAATTGAAGAAATCAATTCCTCAAACTCATTTGGAATAGGGGTGCGTCTTCTTTACGGCAACGAAGCCTATTACGGTTACAGCAGTGATCCTGACGAAGCCAATTTGCTGAAACTCACCGGCAATTTAGGGCAATCCCAGAAAGAAGGGCAGTCCGGAGATATGCAATCCCTTCAGCCTCAGTCCATCGAAGACATTCACCATATAGCCGTAAATCCAGAAACGGTGAGCAAGTCTGAGCGCGTTGAACTGCTAAGGGAACTGGATAACAAAACCCGTAATCACGGTGACGATATTCAACAGGTCACGGTCAACATGTCTGAAAAAAAACGCTCGGTACTTATAGCCAACAGCGAGGGTTTATGGGCCGAGGACTCACGAAATTATTCCAGGATGCGTCTTTCTGCAGTTGCAGAAAAAGGCGATGGACCCCAAACTGCGGCTGAAAGTCCAGGAGTTTTGGGTGGTTATGAATTTTTTCAGGATTTGAATTTGGAGGAACTTGCAGAAAATGCGGCACAATCTGCGTTGCGTATGGCCGCTGCAGGATACATCGATGGAGGAAAAATGCCTGTGATTTTGGGTAATGGATTCGGCGGTGTTATTTTCCACGAGGCTTGCGGTCACCCATTGGAAACAGAAGCGATCCGAAAAAACGCATCTCCTTTTTGCGAAAAAATAGGAAAGCGTGTCGGCCAGTCGATTCTTACTGCAATAGACGATGGAACTATTGCAAACAAATGGGGTTCGTGTAATGTGGACGACGAAGGTACGCCGACGCAAAAAACCGTACTAATCGAAAACGGAATACTCAATAATTACCTCAGTGACCGTATCGGTGCAGGTCAAGTCGGTATTTCCCGTACCGGTTCTGCACGACGCGAATCGTACAAATTTGCTCCGGTTTCCCGTATGCGCAACACCTTTATTGCTCCCGGACCGCACGAGATTGAAGAAATGCTGCGTTCCATTAAATTTGGCCTGTATGCAAAAAAAATGGGTGGCGGATCTGTCAATCCGGGGACTGGTGAATTCAATTTTGCAGTGCAGGAAGGTTATGCTATCCGCAATGGCAAAATCGCTGAACCAGTGCGCGGAGCAACGCTGATCGGCAAGGGGTTCGATGTCCTGTCGCAAATTTCGATGATTGCCGATGATCTGGATTTGGCGGCAGGAATGTGCGGAGCGGCCAGCGGCTGGGTTCCGACAACTGTTGGTCAGCCCACTTTGAAAATTGACTCAATTCTTGTCGGCGGACGGTAATTTTTTTTGTAATTGTTTCCACTTCCGTAGAGCAACAAACAGATAAGAAACACTTAATGCGATTTTTCGAGCAGTCAGTAGAAACCATGCCCCGCGAAGCATTGGAATTACTACAAATCGAAAAGTTGTATTCCATGCTGGGAAAAATTTATGGGAGCAACCGTTTTTATACGGGAAAGCTGGAAGCCGCGGGAATTCATCCGGAAGCGATACAAACTTTAAGTGATTTGGCGAGTTTACCGCTGACTACCAAAGCGGAGTTAGTACAAGCCCAGGAGGATGCTTTGCCTTTTGGAACCAATGCGACTTTCCCGGAATCCGCTTACTCTCGTTTTCACCAGACATCCGGAACCACCGCAACTCCCCTGCGAGTTATAGACACGCCGGAAAGTTGGGAATGGTGGGGGTGTTGCTGGGGTTATGTTTTGGCTGGAGCAGGTTTGACGGAAAATGATCGTTTGTTTGTACCATTTTCTTTTGGACCATTCATTGGTTTTTGGGCAGCAGTCGAGGGTGCAAAAGGAATTAAAGCCTTGATGATTCCTGGCGGAGGGCGGGATTCATTGCAGCGGTTGCATTTGATGAAAGAACTTGGTGCGACGGCCATGTGCTGTACTCCAACTTATGCTTTGCGTTTGGCGGAAGTGGCTCGGGATTCCGGATTTGATTTGTGTGAAATTCCATTGAAAACTCTGATTCATGCCGGAGAACCTGGAGCCAATATTCCGGCAACTAAAGCCCGTATTGAATCTGTTTGGAACACAAAATGTTACGATCACGCGGGAGCTTCAGAAGTAGGGGCACACAGTTTTGAATGCGAAATTCAACCAAACGGAACACATGCTATCGAAAGTGAATTCATAGTTGAGGTTTTGAATCCGGAAACTCTGGAACCGGTTCCGGCAGGAGAACAAGGCGAACTGGTTATCACCAATTTGGGGCGCATCGGTTATCCGGTAATCCGTTACCGTTCCGGAGATCTTGTACGGCTTAATCCGGAGTCTTGCGAATGCGGGCGCACTTTTGTTCGTTTCGAAGGCGGGGTTCTGGGACGGTCAGATGACATGGTGGTTGTGCGTGGAATCAATGTTTTTCCCAGCGCAGTGGAAAATTTAGTTCGTCAATGTGAGGCAGTTGAAGAATTCCGGATCACGGTTTCAACTGAACGGGAAATGGCACATTTGACGATTGATTTGGAAATAAGCAAAAACGCCGACGAAGAAACTTCTCGACATACTGTGGACCAAGCAATACAGAACGAATTGAGTTTACGCCCGGAAATAAAAGTTGTGCCTTCCGGAACTCTGCCCCGTTTTGAAATGAAGGCCAAACGCTTTCATGTGGAAAAATAAGTTAGCCACAGACAACACGGATAAAAACGGATAGAAAAATATCCGTGACTATCTGCGCAAATCTGTGGCTGATAACAAAAAGAAAATTAATATGAAACAACTCTTAACTCTCAAAATCAACGGCGAAACTCACGAGGTTTGGACTTCGACTCACAAAACTTTGCTGGAAGTTTTGCGTGAAGATTTGTACCTCACCGGAACCAAACACGGTTGTGAGTTGGGTGAGTGCGGAGCCTGTTCGGTGTTGATTGACGGAGAACCGGTTTTGGCCTGTCTTATTTTGCCTGTTGAGGTGCAGGGACAGGAGATCCAAACCATTGAAGGTTTAGCAAAAAATGGGGTTCCGCATCCACTGCAAACCGCTTTTGCAGAACAAGGCGCATCGCAATGCGGTTACTGTTCTCCGGCAATGTTGATGACCGCCAAAGCCCTGCTTGAAATAAATTCAAATCCGGATTCAAATACTATTCGAGAAGCCCTGTCCGGAACTTTGTGTCGCTGTACCGGGTACTCAAAAATCATAGAAGCCGTAGAGCAAGCTGCTGGAGAATTAGCAGTGATGCGGCAAAATTCCTAAATGTTCGAAGTAGAGTCACTATGAAGATTAAAATGCGTTTTTTCAGAATCATAACAGGTATTGGGATCACACTTTTAGTGTCTTCCTGTTCGGTTAGCACTTTCGGAAAATTTCAGGCAGATGAAGGAATTCCGTCTTTCATCCAAGTTGGAAAGACAACGAGAGAAGAAATCATGACCACTTTGGGAGAACCTCTGGTTCATCGCTTCGTGGTCGGCAAAGAAACGCTCATTTACAATCATGAACGGGGAGAATACTTTTTTCTCTATGGAACTTATGAAGGAAATGAATTGGTGATTCGTCTTACAGATCAAATCGTTTCTGAAGTGAAACTTGAAAAAACTGGCAGTGGATGGGGATTTTTTGCTCCGGCAACTTCCAACAATCCCGGTACAAGAAGAAGCGCAAGGTAATCGTATGACGAAATTTTACTTTTTATTGCCGATCACCGGCATCTTACTTTTCATGTTGCTGGTTGGATGTTCCAAAACTCAAATTGGAAAAGTGGAATTATCCGATGAAAAACTGCCAAATTTTCTCAAAGTAGGAACAACGAACGCGCAAGAAGTTTTGGAACAGATTGGAGAACCTTTCGGCTACCGAGAACAAGAGAATCGTTCGGCAATGATCTTCCTCGATTTTCAGGAAGATTATGTCAATTTATTGATCACAGAGATTCGGCTGGAAAAGGCATATCGGCTGGATTTGGTTTTTCAAGATGATATTTTGCAAAAAGCAGAAATCAAAAAAGAAGGATGGGGATTTGGTGCAAATATGGATCCTCAACTTTTACAATTGCTGGCCAGATAAAACACTGTTTTTTCATTTTTTCAAGCATCAAATAGTTTATGAGTGAAAACAAAGATTTCCAAGCGAGCCTTACATGGATTGGTAAATCTTGGGCTCAAGTAGACGGTTTGGCCAAAGCCAAAGGTGAGACCGTTTATGCTGATGACATGTTTTTACCGCGAATGCTCTTTGCCAAAATGTTGCGCAGTCCTCACCCGCACGCTCGGATCAAAAGCATTGATTTGACACAGGCTTTGAAACGACCCGGAGTCGTGGCGGCCATGACGGGCAAAGATTTGCCGATTCCTTTTGGGATTTTGCCGGTGAGTCAGGACGAGGAATCGTTGTGTGTGGACAAAGTGCGCATGATTGGCGATCCGGTGGCGGCAGTGGCGGCCATTGACGAAGAAACAGCAGAGTCTGCACTCGAAGATATAGTCGTCGAATATGAGCTTTTGCCGTCTGTTTTGACCATTGAAGACGGTTTAAAATCCTTGGAAGAAACTGAAATTTCAAAAACGCAAATTCACGAATATGCCGATTCCGGAAATATTCACAAACAAGTGGCTCTCGAATTTGGCGACATCGAAACCGGATTTGCAGAAGCAGACCATATTCGCGAAGAACTTTATTATTACGAAGGCAACACGCATTTGCCGATTGAACAACACTCTGCCGTCGCTCAACACGGAGCCGATGGACGGATCACGCTTTGGTCTTCCACGCAAACTCCGCACTATGTTCACCGTGCTTTGGCCAAAGTTTTGGAAATGCCGGCCAGTCAAATTCGTGTAATTGCGACTCCGGTTGGTGGAGGATTTGGCGGAAAAACGGATCCGTTTCAACATGAAATGGTTGTGTGCAAACTGGCCATGATGACAGGTCGTCCGGTAAAATTGACTTTGACCCGCGAAGAAGTTTTTTACACACATCGTGGACGTCATCCGGTATTGATGTGGGTCAAAGCCGGAATGAAGTCAGACGGTTCAATCACAGCTTTGCATTTTCGTAATTTTCTGGATGGCGGAGCATACGGAAGTTACGGTGTTGCCAGTACCTATTACACCGGTGCTTTGCAGACAGTGACGTATCCGATTGCAAATTACAAATTTGAAGCGATGCGGGTTTTCACCAATAAAGCTCCATGCGGTCCCAAACGAGGACACGGCACGCCGCAGCCCCGTTTTGCGCTGGAAGTTTTGCTTGACAAATTTGCTGAGGATTTGGAACTGGATCCGGCAGAATTACGCTTGCGACATTTGATACCGGACAACAGCAAAACCGTGAACCACCTCACAGTGACCACCAACGGTTTGGGTGAGTGCATCCGCAAAGTCACGGAGGCTTCCAGATTCCAGCAGCAGCGAACGGGATCGTCTCTGGGCAAAGGTTTTGGGCTGGGATGCGGTTCTTATTTGAGCGGTGCGGGCCTGCCTGTTTACTGGAACAAAATGCCGCATTCCGGAGTGCAAATCAAAATCGACCGCGGTGGCGGCGTAACTGTTTTTTGCGGAAGCACGGACATCGGTCAAGGATCAAATTCTGTGCTGGCCGGAATTGTGGCCGAGGAACTGGGAATCGACATTGGGAATATTATTGTGGTCACAGCGGATACAGATTTAACTCCGGTCGATTTGGGAAGTTATTCCAGTCGTGTAACACTGATGACCGGAAATGCGGCCATTGACGCGGCTCGCCCTTTACGTGAAAAAATATTGTCTGCCGCATCCGAAGTTTTGAAAATTCCAGCAGAAAAATTAATGCTCCGGAATAGTTCTGTTTTATCAAAAAATGGTTCAGGAGAACCTGTTTCCTTTGTGGATGCCGTTCAATGGGCAGAAACAAAATACGGTATGCTGGGTTCCGTCGGCAGTTATACACCACCTAGTCACGGGGGAAAATACAAAGGCGCAGGTGTGGGGCCGTCCCCGAATTACAGCTATTCCGCTTGTGTTGCCGAAGTCACTTGTGATCCGGAAAGTGGAATTTATCGTGTGGACAAACTCTGGATGGCACACGATATCGGACAAGCGATCAACGAAAAATTGGTCATCGGACAAGTCGAAGGCAGTGCGTACATGGGTTTGAGTGAGGCCATGATGGAAGAACAAATTTATCGCACCGGAAAAGACAACCCCGGAGGTTTGCACAAAACTCCGTCGATGTTGGATTACAAAAGTTTGACCGCACTCGATATGCCGGAAATCGAAACATTTTTAGTAGAAACGCATGATCCGGAAGGGCCGTACGGTGCCAAAGAAGCCGGCCAAGGGCCATTACTGCCGATCATGCCCGCCATCGCCAATGCGATTTACAATGCGGTCGGTGTGCGTGTCGATGAAGTGCCGATTACTCCGGAAAAAATTTATCAAGGTTTAAAAGAGCTAAAATCCGGAAAGCCCGGAGGGTCCGGGGTTATTGGAAGAGTCGGCCCAAAGAAATTTCCAAAAATCACATTTCCGGAAGCCATCAAAGTGAAATCGGTTGACAGTTGACGGTT
>Ga0208113_1001377_pt1 | contig 11635 bp, 10 predicted proteins | sample Knorr_S7_td_NADW_FD_185598 | JGI IMG/M metagenome (GOLD analysis project Ga0208113, IMG submission 185598) | Marine microbial communities from Southern Atlantic Ocean transect - Knorr_S7_td_NADW_ad_2505m_LV_A (SPAdes) (version 2) | ecosystem: Environmental > Aquatic > Marine > Oceanic | place...
ATGAACCAATCTTTTCTTTCATTAGATTTCCTATATATGCCTTTGTTATTTTGATTATAAACAACAATTAATCCTTCATATTCAGATACTTTTCTTCTATGTCCAATATCGTAGACTATTTTGGCTGTTTCCCAAACATTTCCTTGATATCTTTCTGCTAATGTTGGTTGTAATCCTTCTTGTATAGTGCCTATAATCAAATTTAATTGATTGTTAGATACAAATAATCTTCCAGCGGTTAATCTTTCTTCTGCAAATGACCATCTTGCACTACTATGAGGTCCCTTTATAACAAAAGTAATATCTTCATTAGGTTTGGCATTCATTAAAGCTATAGGCACATATTCTGATAGTAAAATAAGTTCTTTCTCTGAAAATAAAGGAATTTCTGGTTGGTCACGGTCATATTTATAAGAAAGTTGTTTAAGCATTTTTCTTAAAATTACTTCAGGTATTTTTATAGGATGATTATTTAAAGATTTAGTTTTTTTTTCTATTTTTTCTGTTCTTATGAAATATTTAGCAGCACCAGGCATTATAGGAGCTTCTTTCCAAAAAGTTTTTATTGCATTTTTATCAGATATTTTTGCAAAATTAATTCGTGGAAAAAAAAATATCGAAAGAAGTATAAATAATATTAAACTTGAATAATTTCTATGAAACAGGTTAAAAATCATTTTTTTTTTCTTTTTTTATTTATATATTTATTTATTAAAAATAATCAAACATGAGAAGGAAACAATATTAATTATATTATTTAGGAATTAATTGTATATATAAAATAAAAAAAAAGGCGGGTCTCTTACTTAATAAGACCCACCTTTTGTAATATCTTCCTTTTGGAGGCTTGTTTAAAGCAATATTTTTTTACCAGAGGTAAAACATACCAACTGAGAAAATATCACTTTCGCCTTTTTCGTCGCCTGTGTCTTTGTCATACCAATCTTCTTCAGCATGAGAAAACTCGGCTACCCATAACCATTCAGGAGCTGCATTGTGATATATACCAAAAGTATACATCTCTTGCTCCTTTTTAACATCATAAAGGACACCATCGTTACCAGCTTTGTCTTGGTAAGAACCACCCCATGAAACACCAATTTTACCGGCGCCATAGTTGTAAGTTCCTTGTACGTAGTAACCATCATGGTCACGACATACACCATCAGCTGACAAAGCACCACTGTCCATTTGAAGAGTAATACCTAAACATTCACCATTATAATAGTGAGCTGTAAAAGCAACTGGACCACCTACTAAAGTACCACCAACGTGGATACCATGAGCTTCAATTTCAGCGCCACCTTTACTTAAGGCAGTTGGTTGAGCTTCTTGGACCATTCCACTTACTACAAGATTAGAACCTGGTAGACCAGCTAAACTAATATTAAGTTCACCTTCAATTCTAGGTACATCGGATTCATCAGCTGTTATTTCACCTGAGGCTCCGTTACTAGTACCACCTTTAATTTTTGAAGGATCATATAATCCTACAGACAAAGTAGTACCGCTCATGCTTGGTGTAGTATATCTAAAAGAAGCATTAAAGTCCGGATATACATATCCAAAACCAATACGTCCTAAAGTTGTACCACCGTTAGATGTATTATCTGCAGTAGCACCGACACCAAACAATGTCATATCTTGCACAATTGCGTTTCTTTGAAACAAACTAAGAGTTCTTCCAAAAAGAACTTCACCAAAGTCACCTGATGCAGCAGCGTATATTTCTCTCATGTCGATTTGTGCACCACGAGCTGTTTTGGTATTAGCATTTTGGATTTGTGGATACAAGCCAAAGTATCCCCTTAATTGAACTCCATTTGAAGCCGGACCTTGCACACCAAAACCAAATTTTGATGGTAGAAGTCCAGTTTGTATACGTGAGTTTTCACCAGTAGAAGTTCTTGCTGTCTGACCGCCGGCCAAATTAGCATTTTTACCAGTTGAATAAACATAAAATGCATTAACGTTACCATCAACAGAAAACGACCATCCTGATGGTTCGTCTGCCATTAATGTAACTTTTGCATCTACAGGAGCAGCATATGCTGTTGCAAGTGCAACACCAGCAACCGCGCCTAATAGTAATTTTTTCTTTTCTAACATTTAATAAGCCTCCGTAATAAAGAAAAAAAGTTAATAAAAATTATTTTCTATAATATGAAAATTTTATGATAAAACACAATATATTTTCTACATACTACTTTTTTTGATAAATACAGTAATTTGGAAAACATCCATTATTTTAAATATTATCTTGTATAATTAGTAAGTTAACATAATATTTAAGTTTATTATTGTCTGAAAATAAACAAAAAATAGTAGTAAAATGTGGTATTTTTACCACACAAATATTACTTACAATTTACTGTTTGAATCGCATTAAGTAAAAGTTTATAAAATTACTTTCTTTTTAATATTACTTTCTTTTTAATATTGTTGCGGCACTTAACAATCTTTTTAGTGATATAAATTTTCTACTGTTTTGATTCCTAGGTCTATTTAAATTAATTTCATAATCTAATAAAATTTTTGAAGGAAGATTTGATAAAAAACAAATTCTATCTGCTAGTTCAATAGATTCGTCTAAATCGTGTGTAACGAAAATAATCATCGGTTTATTTTTTTTCCATAATTTAATTAGTAGTTTCCTTAATAAATTTGCAATTTCTTTATCTATAGATATAAATGGCTCATCTAATAATAAAATATTTGGATTTGGTGCAAAGGCTCTTGCTAAAGCAATTCTTCTTTGCATTCCTCCAGATAATCTATTTGGATACTCATTTTTATATTTTTCTAATCCAATTTTTTTTATAAGATCATTTGCAATTTTTTCTGAATTTTTCTTTTTTTTTATTGGATATTTAATATTTTCTATCGCAGTCAACCAATCGAATAATCTTGGAGATTGAAACATATAACTTATATTTGAAAATGAATATGTATTGGTAATTCCTTGGCTTGTTACTTTTGTAGATGTTGTACTCCCTGGCTGTACCGAGCCACTATAATCTTTATCTAAGCCAGAAATTATATTTAATAATGTAGTTTTTCCGCAACCCGAAGGACCAAAAAAAGAAATAAACTGACCTTTCTTTATTGTAAAATCTAAATTTTTAAATATTAAATTCTCACCTTGTTTGTTTTGAGTTTTTAAAGGAAAAACTTTTTTATCTATTATTATTCTTAATCCATTCATTGGACCAACATGATTAATAGCTAATTTTCTATACATTTTTTATAATCTCCACTCAGTTAATTTTTTTTCTGTAGGCTTTACCAAGAACCACTCAATTGACATTATAATTAAAACAAATACCAGGGTATAAGCTAAAATCGAAGTCGTATCAAACATTGAAAAGAATTCATTTATCTTAAATCCAACCCCGTTCGATCTTCCTAAAAGTTCAACAACTAAAACAATTTTCCAAATCAAAGCTAAACCAGATCTGGCCGCTGAAATAAAATAAGGAAATAATTGAGGGACTAATATATCTTTGGTTATTTCAAATCTTGATTTGTTATAAAGTTTTCCAACCTCAACTAATTTTTCATCTATTGCTTTAGTTCCCTCCCTTAAAATCACTGTTACTGTAGGAATTTTGTTAATTGTGACTGCTAAGATAGCAGCAACTTCATTTAAACCAAACCAAATAAAACATAGTATTATTGTAACTAAAGCCGGTATATTCAAAGCTAATATTAACCACCCATCAAAGTAATCATCTAATTTCTTTTTTCTTCCCATAACAATTCCAATCGCAGAACCTATTATCATTGCAAGAAAAAAAGCAGTAAATACCCTGAACAAAGTAATGTAAACATGATGAAATAAATCTTGAGATGCGTGATATTTAATCGATTCCAAAACATTGCTAGGTGATGGAAGAATTATTTTATCATTAATTATTTTAGAAGTTATTTCCCAAATAAGAATTAAAAGTAATATAGAAATAAACCTTCTGAATAATCCATTTTTTAATAAAGTATTCAAATTAATAGTATAAAAAAATAGTTAATAATTATTTTTCAAAAGACCAAAATATGTCAGTTGAAAGTTCATTATTCTTACCAACCAAGTCTCTTCCGCCATATTTTGCTAAAATTTTATATATTTTTTTTGTTTCTTCTATTTCAGTATTTCCAAAAGTTGATGGTATACCACTTCTATATGCATCTCTTAAATGAATAAGCATTGTTCGATCCTTGGCTCTAGTTAATGGAAATATTCTTTCCCACTCATTATCAGCAGTTAACATAATTTTTTTTGCTTCATTAGAGGCACTAAAAAAATTATTAATTAAATTTTTATTATTTTTTCCAAAATCCTTGCTGAAAACCCAGCCAATTGCAGGTATTTTAGTTTTAATTCCTAAATTTTTTAAAATATTTTCAACAGATATAAGTTCTCTATAACCTTCCGATTTAAGCCTGGCATTGTAATGCCAGTAATTTAATACAGCATCAACTTCATTTCTTTTTACAAATTCATTTAATAATGGTGGCGCAGCATACACTGGTTTTAGAAAACTTTTAGGATCTTGGTTTAATTTTTTATTAGAATATGCTCTAAATAACAACCAACTTTTATCAATTGAACTTCCAGCAATTCCGAGTTTTTTGTTTTCTAAATCCTTTATATCAATTATTTCTGAATCGTGTTTAACCATAATACCACCTACTGACATTGAGTGAGGAAAAAAGAAATAATTTCTTTTTTCTCCTTTTTGTCTTGAAACCCATAACCAGTCAGTGACTATCATATCAACTGCCTTACCTTGTAATGCAATTGCAGCAGCATTTTTAGTAGAGAAGAATTTTTCTTTTATGACGACATTATTTTTTTTATCTAAATTATTTTCTTTAATAATGTCTATTTCCCAATTTACACTGCCATATTTAAGTAACCCAATACTTAAAACGTTTTCTTCAGCAATAACCTGGTTAAATACTAAAGTGAATAAAATTATAATGAGAAAATTTTTAATGGTTTTCATTTTTTTATTAAATAAAAAAATATCTTACTAATCTATTAAATCAAGTTTAAATGATCTATAAGTCTAATCTATTTAATTAATATGATTTAGTGACGTAAGATTTAAGTTGATCTATTTCTTTTTTTAATCTTTTTGTTCTATCTTTTACTAAATCGCCTATGCTAACAACACCAACAAGCTTGTTTTTGTCTAAAACTGGTAAATGCCTAAAATGTTTAGCAACCATTAAAGTTAAAAGAACTTCATTATTATCTTCTAGACTGCATGTAACTACATTTTTGGTCATTATTTCTTGAGCTTTAGTATTTCTTACCGATTTTTTTTGAGTAAATGCTCGAACTATGTCTCGTTCAGATAAAATGCCAATAACTTTTTCTTTTTCTAAAATTACTATAGCTCCGATTTTTTCTTTTGTTAGAATATGTGCTATATCAACTACTTTTGTTTCTTTTGAAGTTGTTATAGTTTTGCTACCTTTTTTTTTTAAAATATCCCTTATTAACATTTTGTTTATTTTTTTATATGATTCTTTTATAAAAGATAAAATTTTTCAAGATGTTATTTTTTTTTTTTAAAAATATTTGCATTGATATATACTAATTATGACCAAAAAGATTTTAAATGTAAAAGGTCTAAAATGCCCAATACCGGTTTTAAAAGCAGAAAAAATGCTAAAAAAGCTAAAAACTGGTGATATTTTAGAAGTTTTGACAACTGATCCAAAAGCAATAAGGGATTTTCAAGCTTTTTGCGAAGTAAATAATTGTTTATTTCAAAGTTCAGATAAAAAAAAAGGAGTAATAAAAATTTCTATTTGTAAGAGTCTTTAATTATTTTATTTTCGTTAATTGTTAAAGTTAGCAGTGCAGGCACAATTATTAGAATTAGAATTGCTGATAAAAACAACCCTCCTATAACAACAGATCCTAGACCTTTATATAATTCAGACCCAGGTCCAGAAAATAATACCAAAGGAAACATTCCAAAAATACTAGTTAATGTAGACATAAAAATTGGTCTTACCCTAATTCTTGCTGACTCAAAAATAGCATCTGTTTTTGATATTTTTTTTTTTTTAATTAAATCTACAGTTTGAAGTACTAATAAAATTGAGTTATTAACTACTATTCCAATTAAAATTAGAAACCCAAGTAATGTTAACATGTCTAGCGCCTGGTAAGTAAAAAAGTTAAGAATTTTAAGACCAATAAAACCGCCAACTGTTGCAAGAGGTACAGCAATCATTATAACTAACGATAGAATAAAACTTTCTAAAAGTATTGCCAAACTTAAGAAAACTAAAATTAAAGCAATAGCGATAGTTAACGACATTGAATCTAAAGTTTGCGATAATTTATCAGCAGTTCCTGATAAATTTATTGTAATTCCTTTTTCAAAAGCCTCATTATTCAAATCTTTAACTATAGCATTATCTAGTATTTTAATTGCTACCTCTAATGGTATTTGTGAAGGAGGTCTAATTTGTAAACTTACTGTTCTTTTAAAATCTATATGACGTATTGATACAGCGCTTGATGTGATTTGATTTTTAGATACTGATGAGAGAGGGATGGTAATCCCTGATTTTGAAACTATAGGGATATTTGCTATTTGCTGAGTAAAATTGGTTTTTTGATCTTTTTTTCCAATTATTCTTAGATCCATTTTTCGACCACTTGCTACAATTTCGTCAATCCATAAACCATCGTTAAAAGCATCCAGGCTGTTAGCAAATTCTTTTACTGTAATACCATTTTCAGCGAGTTTTTCCATATCAGGTATAAATCTTAGTTCAGGCGTACCAAGTTCTAAACCTGGTTTTGGTCGAATTTGAGTTCTACCAAGTTTTTCGGGAAAAACTTTATTTGTTATAAAAAAAGCTTTTCTAGCTAAATCTAAAATTTCATTTAAATCTGAGCCACTGAAATTTATATCAATTTTTCTACTACCACCAGCTGTTCTTCCAAAAATAGATGGCTGATTAATAAAACCCAAGGTACCAGATTCTTGGAATGCAAGTTTTTCCATTAATGGAATAATTTTTTTTATTTTATTGGGGTCTTCAGTAGAAGCGCCAATAAAAATTTTTGTAGATGTTGATACAAAGAAAAAATTATTTATTCTAGGATACTCATTTGCATTAAGATCTCCTCCTTCTGCTAAAACAAAGTAAGGTTTAATTTGATTTTCAATATTTTGAGCAATTTCACTAGTTGTTTTAAGATTGTATCCAGGCGGTGGAATCAGAACTCCAAAAACTAAATTTTTATTTCCTTCTGGTAAATACTCAAGTTTAGGTGCAAGAAAAAAAATTCCAAAAATAGTAATTAAAACAATTGTTGAAATTGTAATTGAAGCTTTTTTTTTAGAAGGTAAAACCCATGCCAAATATTGATAAAATTTGTATAAAAAATTTAAAGCAAAAGTGTTTAATATTTTTGGATTATTAAATCGCCAAATTTTTTTTTTATTATCAGTTTGTAAAAGTTTAAATTTACTAGAAATAACTGGAATTAAGGTTATAGCTAAAACAAACGATAAGCTGATAGCAACACATATTGCAACAGATATATCTCTAAATAATTGACCAGCTTCTACTTGCACAACTAGAAGTGGAATAAAAACCAAAACAGTTGTCAATGCAGATAGAAGTACTGCTTTCGATACTTCTTTTGTACCAATCAAAGAAGCATCATAATCACTTTTCCCCATTTCTTTATGTCTGAAAATATTTTCCAAAACAACAATTGCTGCATCAATAACCATTCCAACTGCAAAAGCTAATCCAGCTAAACTAATAACATTTAAAGATTTTCCTAAAATAGCCATGGCAACAAAAGTACCAATTATTGTAAGAGGAATAGTAGTTGCGATTACCAATGTTGCTCTAGCAGAATTTAAAAATAATAATAGTATTAAAGCAGCTAATAAACCTCCAACGATTATATTTTGTTGAACTAGCTTTATTGATGAATTGATATAAACAGTTTCATCATAGACTTGTTTTAATTCTAAACCCTTTTTTTTTAGTATTGGATTTAATCTTTTTATAGTTTTTTTTACTTCATCCATTGTTTCTAGAACATTGACACCCACATCTCTTACAATATTTATAGCAATGACCTCTTTTCCTAGCGAACGTATGTAGGAAACAGGTTCTTTAATTCCGTAATTTATTTCCGCTACATCTTCTAAAAAAATTTTTGATGAAAATTGAGATTGTTCGTCTTTATTTACTTTAATAACAACTTTTTTAATTTTCTCAGGACTATCCAATTGACCTTCAGCTCTTATTAAATATTTTCTTTTTCCTTCATCTACATCACCCGCTGTTAGAGAAATATTGGAGGAAATTAAACTAGTTGCAATATCTGATATAGTTATTTTATATAAAGATAATCTTTGAGGATCTACAATAACCTGCATTTCAGTTTTACTACCTCCAAAAATATTAGTTCTTGAGATACCTGGAATTTTTTCTAATTCTGTTTTAATTAAATTATCAGCTAAATCTCCAAATTCAGACATAGACTTATTTATTTTTTTTATAGGCCTTAGCATAATCCATGCAATAGGAGCATCTTCACTACCAGAAGTCTCTATTATTGGTTTCATAATTTCTTCAGGCATGCCTCTTACTCTGTCTAGAGCATTTGATGTCATTAACAAAGCAGTTTGAAAATTTTTTGTAGAACTAAATTCTAATTTTATTTCAGATTTTTTGTCATAAGCATTACTTCTTATTCTTTCAACACCTTTTACAGACTTTAAAACATCTTCTTGCTTAACAACGATTTCTCGTTCAACCTCAGTAGGTGAGCCCCCTTGCCAATTTGTAGTTATTTCAATTACAGGTCTTCTAACATCTGGCGTTAATTGAATAGGGATTTTAAAAATTGCTAAAATACCAGAAAAGAGAATTAATATTATTAGAGAATAAATTATTATTGGTCTTTTAAGACAATTTTTAATAATATCCAATTTAGTTAGCTTCCTCTATTTCTACTTTTTGATTAGGTATTAATCTTTCGTTTCCTCTAGTAACAATTTTTTCACCTTCTTCCAATCCATCTATAACTTCAATAGAGTTCTGGTAAGATATTCCAGTTTTAATCGGTTTTAATTTTGCTATATTGCCTTCTATAACATAAACAACAGTATTGCCATTCTTAATTAATAATGCATCTTTAACTATTGTTTTTATTTGTTTTTTTGATTTTAGAAAGATTTTTAGATTCATATTTTGATTTATTAATAAATTAGATTTTTTTTGATTAAAAAGTGGTTTAAATCTAACAATAACAGTTCTTGTATTTGGGTTTTCTTTTGGAACGACCGATCGAAATAAAGATTTTAAAATTTTTCCATTAGGCAAAATAATTTCTGCTTCTTTTTTTTTATTTAATAATGAAATTTTATCAGAAGGTATATTTGCTTCTATTTCAAATTTTGCATTATTAACTAATTCAAAAACTGGCGTGCCTGTATTAACATAATTTCCTTTTGTAACAAGTCTTTTTGAAATAACACCAGAATAAGGTGCTTTTAAAATTGCATCATCATAAATTATTTTAGCTTTATTATATTGAGATGTAATTTTAATTAAGTTTCCTTCAGCTGCTTTTACAATATTTATTTGATCTTCATATTCGGCTCTTTTAAAAGAAGGTGAGTTCATTAAAATTTTAAGTCTCTCAAGTTTTTTTTCTTCCAACTCTAATCTTGCTAAGCTTTCAGATAACTCACCTTCTTTATTATTTTTATCTGCTTCTAGTTCATCATTTTCAATTTTAAGTAGAACGTCTCCTTTTTTAACAAAATCACCAACTTCTACATAAACATCTTCTATTGGTCCAGGGCTTTTCACTGATATTGTATCGCTTTTAAATGGAGCAATTCTTGAAGTAACTATATAAGACTCACTTATAAACTCTTTTTTTACAGTTTTAATTGATACTTTTGGAAGCTTTTCAGTATTTGCGTCTAAAACTTCAGTGTTATAATTTATAAATATAATTATAAAGATGAATAAAATAATTTTTTTCATAATTCATTTAACAGTAAATATTTTAGTAAAAGTATTTTAAGATAAATTTATTTATTATGTCTACTGCCATTGTAACACATAAAGACTGTATTCTACATGATACAGGACTTAACCATCCTGAAAGTAAAGAAAGATTAATTGCTATTAATAAGACATTAAAAGAATTTAAGTCAAAAAAAATAAAATGGTTTCAAGGAGAAAAAGTTGAATCAAAATATTTTTTTACAGTTCACTCTGAGAATTATTTTGAAGATATAAAAAACAAATCTCCAAAAGAAGGAACTTTTAGAATTGATGCAGATACAATTTTAAGTAAATATAGTCTTGAAGCTGCATTAAAAGCTACAGGCTCTGTCTGCAAAGCAGTTGATATTGTTTTTGGAGGAAAATTTAAGAATGCATTTTGTCCTATAAGACCTCCAGGACATCATGCGGAACCTCAAAGAGCTATGGGTTTTTGTTTTTTTAATAATATTGCAATAGCAGCTAATTATGCAAAATTAAAATACAAAATTAATAAATGTGCAGTTATTGACTTTGATGTTCATCATGGAAATGGAACTCAAAAAATGTTTTGGAATGATCCTAATATGTTTTATGCTTCAACTCATCAAGAGGGAATTTTTCCAGGAACAGGTTTTAAAGAAGAAACAGGAATAAATAACAATATAGTTAATGTTCCTTTGCCTGCTGGAACTGACAGTTTATTATTTAAAAAATCATACGAGGATATAATAATTCCAAGCCTAGAAAAATTTTCACCAGATATTATTTTTATTTCTGCGGGTTTTGATGCTCATATAAATGATCCTTTAGCAGATTTTAGACTAACAAAAGATGATTTTTACTGGATAACTAAGAAATTAAATGATTTTGCTTCTAAACATTGTAAAGGTAAATTGATTTCATGTTTAGAAGGAGGTTATAATATTAAAGCTTTATCAGAAAGTTGTTTGGCACATGTACAAGGATTGATTTTATGAATAAGAAAAAAATTAATGAGAATAATATTAATAATCTTTCATTTGAAGAAGCTTTAGAAGAATTAGAAAATATTACTGAAACCTTTGAAGATAGCGATTCAACATTAGAAAATGCAGTTAATTTATATAATAGAGGGGTTTTATTAAAAAAACATTGTGAAAAAAAATTAAAAGAAGCAAAAAAAAAGATAGATGAAGTGAAAGTTAACAGTATTGATTCCACTATAGAAAAAAAAATATGAGCGATTTAGGATTGAATTTAAAAGTTGCACAGAAAGAAGTTGATAAAACAACCAAATCACTTTTACCAAGTGGAAAAGGTATAGAAAAAAAACTTTTTGAGGCAATAAGTTATTCAATTTTATCTAGTGGAAAAAGACTAAGGCCTTTTTTAGTAATTCAATCATCAAAATTATTTGATGTTGATGAAAAAAACGCTTTACGAGTAGCATCATCAATAGAAATGATTCATGCATATTCACTAATTCATGATGATTTACCTTCAATGGATAATGATATTTTAAGAAGAGGTTTGCCTACGACACATAAAAAATATAACGAAGCCACAGCAATTTTAGCTGGTGATTCTTTACTTACATTAT
>Ga0208113_1001378_pt1 | contig 11626 bp, 9 predicted proteins | sample Knorr_S7_td_NADW_FD_185598 | JGI IMG/M metagenome (GOLD analysis project Ga0208113, IMG submission 185598) | Marine microbial communities from Southern Atlantic Ocean transect - Knorr_S7_td_NADW_ad_2505m_LV_A (SPAdes) (version 2) | ecosystem: Environmental > Aquatic > Marine > Oceanic | place...
CCTGTCGCTGGAAGATGACTTGATGCGGATTTTCGGGTCCGAGCGCATCGACAGCATGTTGCAGAAGCTGGGCCTGGAGGAAGGCGAGGCGATCATCCATCCCTGGGTCAACAAGGCGCTCGAAAAGGCGCAACAGAAGGTCGAGGCACGCAACTTCGAAATCCGCAAGAGCCTGCTGAAGTTCGACGACGTCATGAACGACCAGCGCAAGGTCATCTACGAACAGCGCAAGGAGTTGATGGCCACCGAGGACGTTTCCGAGGACATCACCGGCATGCGCCATCAGGTCATCGGGGACCTGGTGGCCCGGTGCATCCCGGAAAAGGCCTATGCGGAACAGTGGGACACGGATTCGCTGCATGAAGAGACGTTGCGGGTTTTCGGCCTCGATTTGCCGATCACCGACTGGGCCAAGGAAGAAGGCATCGCCGACGAGGAAATCCTGGAGCGGCTATCGAAGGCGGTCGAGGAACGCATGGCCGCCAAGACCGCCGCCTACGGGCCCGAGATCATGCGCGACGTCGAAAAAAGCCTCCTGTTGCAGCTCTTGGACCAGCTTTGGAAGGACCACCTGCTGAGCCTCGACCATTTGCGCCAGGGCATCGGGCTGCGCGCCTATGCGCAAAAGGACCCGCTCAATGAATACAAGCGCGAGGCCTTCCATCTGTTCGACGACATGCTGAACATGCTGCGCGAGCGGGTGACTCAGGTGCTGGCCCATGTGGAGTTGGAAGTCGCCCCCGACGAGGCTTTGTTCCAGCAGTCCCCGCAACAGGTGACCGAAACCCGCCAGGACCCGGCTTTCGTCGGCGAGGCCGCCTTCGCCGGCGGAGACGGCGAGGAAGCGTTGGCGTTGGCCCCAGTCATGCGCCGCCAGGCCGCCGAAACCGTCGACCCGGACGACCCTGCCACCTGGGGCCGGGTGTCGCGCAATGCCGCGTGCCCCTGCAATTCGGGACGCAAGTACAAGCATTGCCACGGCAAGGTGGTGTAAAGGCGCTTATGCGGCGGGCTTAGTCTCCGCCGTCGACTTCCAGCACGGCGATGATGTTGGCCGTCCAGACCACCGGCGTGGTGGTCAGAATCCTCGACAGAACCCCATGCAGGCAGTCCTCGGCTAGGCGCCGGAACGGGCTGCCGCGGCGTTGCGGCAGGAAGGCCCGCGTCTTGTATCCGGCCGCCAGTCCCAACTGCTCCAGGCTTTGCGCCGTATAGGCGCTTTGGTGTGTAAGGTCGGCGAACTGATGGATGCCGCCCCACGGTGACCCCATGTTAGGCACCCGGACGACGACCAGCCCGCCGGGCCGAAGCACGTCTTTGATCTTCTTTAGAAGCCTGACGCCTTCGGCGGCCGGGAAATGCTCCAAAACGTCCAGCATCACCACCCGGTCGAAGGGTTCTCTGGCCCCGGCGCCGTCCAGGTAATCCCAAAGGTCGCCGACGGTCACGTGGGCCGCCAGCCCCGGCTCCATGACCCGGACCGCTTCCGGGTCCTGTTCGACGCCGTGAAAGCGGGTGACACCCTTGTGATTCAGATAGGACAGGAATTCGCCGGTGCCGGAACCGATTTCGAGAACCGAGGTCCCGGGCCCGCACAGGGCCGGAACCCAGAATTCCCGGTCGTACCATTTGACGTGCTTGTCCTTCAGCACCGGCGTCTGGTAACGCTTGAAGGCGGCATAGACCTTATAGAAATCCTCAGGCTTTTCGATAGCCATGATTTTTCGCACCCCTTTGGCAGGAAACCTTATCGAAACGCCGGACGGTTGCAACCGTTCCCCGCTTTCAGGTTACCGCCGGGCCGGGAAACTAGCGGATGAAACGGGCCCAGGGTTCGGGGTAGACTATCCTTTCGATTTAACCCTGCCCGACGCCACCGACTTTATACCCCATGACCAAGCTTTTCGCGCGATTCCTGGTGGCCCTCGTCAATCTGGCGACGGTGTTCTTAAGCCGATGGCGGAAACTGACCGTCCGGGCCCGGGTCCACGACGGGCTGGCGCCGCAAACCACCGTCACCGTCAACGGCGTCGACCTGACACTGCTGGTCCCCGACCGCACGTCCGTCTATTGGTCCCGGCACGGGTTCGACAGCGAGCCTAATACGCTGTCCTGGATCGATAGATTCGGCGCCGGCGACGTCTTTTACGACATCGGCGCCAATATCGGCGCCTATACCCTCTATGCGGCCAAGGCGCGTTCGGTCCCGGTGGTCGCCTTTGAGCCGAACCCGTTCTCGTACCGGGTACTGGTCCATAACTTTCACCTCAACGCGATCACCGACCGGGTGTTGCCGCTTTGCCTGGCCGCCGGCGCCGATACCGAGGCGACAGTGCTGTCCCTAAACGGCATCGAGGCCGGCTCCGTCGGCCACACCATCGCCGCCGGCGGGCCAGACGGAAACGGCATTGGCCTCCAGGTCCTGGCCTTCCGCCTCGACGACCTTGCGGCGATCGAGGGAATCCCCGCCCCGACCCATGTTAAAATAGACGTCGACGGCATCGAGGCGGCGATCCTGGAAGGCGCAAAGTCGCTGCTTTCCGGGCCGGGGGTGAAGTCGGTCTTGATCGAGATGTTGACCCATGACGACGCGGCACAGGCACGGATAACGTCGCTGTTGGGGGAATGCGGGCTCAAGCCCGTCGATTTACCGGACGCCGGTTCCGACAACCGCCTTTTCACCCACGTCACCCGCGCCTAGACAACCCGTCAGGCGACGTTTTCAAGATACCATTGATAGGCCCTGGCCAGGCCGTCCTCGAGGCTTGTCGTTGCCTTCCATCCGAGGGCGGCGAAGCGGGCCGCGTCCAGGGTCTTGGAAGGCATGCCGTCGGGTTTTGCGGCGTCGAAAACCAATTCGCCCTCGAAGCCAACCACCCTGGCCATGGCTTCGGCCAGTTCGCGGATGCTGATCACCGCCCCCGGCCCGATGTTCAACGCCCGATCATCGGAATAGTGCCGCATCTGGAACACCAGGGCGTCGGCGGCATCGTCGACGTAAAGGAACTCTCGCACCGGTTTGCCGCTGCCCCAGACGGTCATCGCCGGGCGGCCTTCGGTCTTAGCGGCATGGGCCTTCATCAACAGCGCGCCGACGACGTGGGAGTCCTCGGGGTCGAAATTATCGCCGGGACCGTACATGTTGAGGGGCTGGCAGGAAATGAAGTCGCAGCCGTATTGGCGGCGGTAGGCCTGGCACAGCTTGATGCCGGCGATCTTGGCGATGGCCGACATTTCGTTGGTCGGTTCCAGTGGCCCCGTCAACAAGCAGTCTTCGGGAGTCGGTTGCGGCGCTTCGCGGGGATAGACGCATGCGGCGCTCAGAAACAGGAGCTTTTCGACACCGCTCCGCCAGGCGCCATGGATGACGTTGGCTTCGATGGCCAAGTTGTCGTAGATGAATTCCGCCGGCCGGGTGTCGTTGGCCATAATGCCGCCGACGGTGGCGGCAGCCAGGAACACGGTTTCGGGTTTCTCCGCCTCCATCCAGGCCTCGACCTCGGCCTGGCGGCGCAAATCCAGTTCCTTGCTGGTCGCCTTGAAGATTTTACAATCTTCGGATTGCAGACGGCGCATCAGGGCCGAACCGACCATGCCGCCGTGGCCGCTGATCCAGACCCGCTTTCCGGCCAGTGAATAAAGCGGTTTGGTGGAATCAGTCATGGCAAAACTAACTTAACCCCTTGGAACCCATTTCCAGGTATTTCTCGCGCCGCCGGGCCTTCAACACCTCGCCGGCGATCCCCGCCAGATCGCCAAGCGCGTCCTCGATGGCAGCACCGACGGCGGCGATGGCGGCCTGTTTGTCTCGGTGCGCCCCGCCCAGGGGCTCGGCGATGATCCTGTCGATGACGCCCAGCTTCAACAGGTCGTCCGCGGTCAGCTTCAGGGCCTCGGCGGCCTCGATGGCCTTGTCGCCGTCGCGCCACAGGATCGAGGCGCAGCCTTCCGGGGAAATCACCGAATAAATGGCGTGTTCCTGCATCAACACCGTGTTAGCGGCGGTCAGCGCCATGGCCCCGCCTGACCCGCCTTCGCCGATGATGACGCTGATCAGCGCCACCTTGAGGCCGATACAGGTTTCGACGCTGCGCGCGATGGCTTCCGCCTGGCCGCGGGCTTCGGCGTCGACGCCGGGATAGGCGCCGGGGGTGTCGACCAGGGTGATCACCGGCAGGCCGAAGCGGTCTCCCAGTTTCATCAGCCGTTGCGCCTTGCGGTAGCCTTCGGGTCGGGCCATGCCGAAATTGTGCTTCACGCGGCCGTCGGTATCGGCGCCTTTTTCGGTGCCGATGACGACCAACGAGGCACCGTTGAAACGCCCCAGACCACCGATCACCGCCGGGTCTTCGGCGAACAGCCGGTCGCCGGCCAAGGGCGTGAAGTCCTCGATCAGGGCGGTGACGTAATCGAGGGCATGGGGGCGGTCGTGATGCCGGGCCACCTGGGTCTTTTGCCACGGCGTCAGCTTCGCATAGGTCTGCGCCAGAAGCTTGCCGACCTTGGCCTGAAGCTCCGAAACCTGGTCGGCGATATTGACGCCTTCGGACCCGGGCTGGTGGCGAAGTTCCTCGATCTTGCCCTCAAGCTCGGCAATCGGCTTCTCGAAATCGAGGTAGTTGTGCATGGGGGGTGTCTAACACAGTACGGCAACCGGCAAAAGCGAGGGGCGGCAGGGTATCCCCGCCGCCCTAAAATCTTGGCCCGCGCAATCAGCCGGCGGCTTTGATCTGTTCGGCTTTCCGCACCATCACCTCGGCCTGCTTGATCGATGCGATGTCGATCAGCCGCCCGTCCAAGGCGACGGCGCCTTTGCCTTCCTTCTGCGCCTGTTCCATGGCCTCGATGATGCGCTGGGCCTTGGTGACGTCTTCGTCGCTGGGGCTGAACAGGTTGTTGGCGAGTTCGACCTGACTCGGGTGGATCGCCCATTTGCCTTCGCACCCCAAGGTGGCGGAGCGGTTGCCCTGGGCGTTGAAGCCGTCGGGGTCGGAAAAATCGCCGAACGGCCCGTCGATAGGCCGCAGCCCGTGGGCGCGGGCGGCGACGACCATGCGGGCGACCGGGTAATGCCACATGTCGCCCCAGTGAACGTCGCGGTTGCCGTCGCCGTCGGGATCGGTGAGCACATGGTAGTCCTTGTTGGGGCCGCCGATGACGGTCGTCCGGGCCTTGGTCGAGGCGGCGTAGTCGGCGACCCCGAAATGCAACGATTCAAGCCGTCGGCTGGAGGCGGCCAATTCGTCGACGTTCATCATCCCCAGCGCGGTTTCGATGATGAGCTCGAAGCCGATCCGCTTTTCGACCTTGGTAGCGGCCTCGATCTGGGTCACCAGCATGTCGACGGCATAGATGTCGGCGGCGGTGCCGGCCTTGGGGATCATGATCAGGTCGAGCTTGCCCGGTGCCTGTTCCAGGATATCGACCACGTCCCGGTACATGTAATGGGTGTCCAGCCCGTTGATGCGGACGGACAGGGTCTTGCCGCTCCAATCGAGGTCGTTGAGGGCCTCGATGATGTTCTTGCGGGCCTGTTCCTTGTCATCGGGGGCGACCGCGTCCTCAAGGTCGAGAAAGATCACGTCTGCCGTGCTCTCGGTCGCTTTTTCGAGAAATTTCGGGTTCGAGCCCGGCACCGCCAGTTCGCTGCGGTTGAGGCGCGGCGTGCACTGCTCGACGATGGTGAAACTCATAATGAAGACTCCTCGGGTGCGTTTGATTTCGTAGATTAGAATTTTTTCATATTCGTCTAAAACCGCCGCCTCCGGGGAGCCGGAGAAGACTAAATTCGATATTGCACCCGCGAACATGATGCAGATGATCGAAAAGTGCAAGGGCAACAACCGTTTGCCCGCAACATGGCCGTTCATCAAGGGGTGATTCGATTTCCGGCGCCCATGTGCTACAACCCCCGGCAACGATAAAAAGACTTAGAAGACTGTTCACAGGAGGCCCCCGACCATGAGCGACAAGCCCTCCGTCCTGGTTACCCGGAAACTGCCCGACGCGGTGGAAGACCGCCTCGGCCGCGATTACCAGGCCCGGCTCAACTCCGACGACGCCTTATATTCCAAGGACGAGCTGATCGAACGCGCCGGCGGCGCGGATGCGATCGTCGCATGCCATACCGAGCATCTCAGCGCCGAGGTGATCGAGCGCTTGCCCGAGGAGGTTAAGATCGTCGCCAATTTCTCCGTCGGTTTCGACCATGTGGACATCGAGGCGGCCAAGAAACGGGGCCTGGTGGTGACCAACACGCCTGACGTGCTGTCCGACGCCACCGCCGAGTTGACCATGATGCTGATGATCGGCGCCGCGCGGCGCGCCGGCGAAGGCGAGAAGCTGGTGCGGACCGGCGAATGGAAGGATTGGAGCCCGGCCTTCATGGTCGGCACCCAGGTGACGGGAAAACGGCTGGGAATCCTGGGCATGGGGCGGGTCGGCCAGGTGGTGGCTAGGCGCGCCCGCGGTTTCGACATGGAAATCCACTACCACGACATCCGCCGCTTGACCCCGGAGGCCGAAGAAGGGGCCCAATATCACGAAACCCTGGAGGACATGCTGCCGGTATGCGATTTCCTGTCCATCCACTGCAACGCGACGCCGGAAACCACGGGGCTGATGAACGCCGAGCGTTTCGCCCTGCTTCCCGACGGCGCCATCTTCGTCAACGCCGCCCGGGGCGCCATCCATGTCGACGACGACCTGATCGAGGCCCTGCAATCGGGCCGGCTCAAGGCCGCCGGCATCGACGCCTATAACAACGAACCCACCATCGACCCCCGGTTCGCCGAGCTTCCCAACACCTTTTTGATGCCCCATATCGGCAGCGCCACCGCCGAAACCCGCGACGCCATGGGGTTCCGGGCGCTCGACAACCTGGACGCCTTTTTCGCCGGCGACGAGCCCGGCGACCGGGTGGCCTGAGCCCGCCGGCCCCGGGAAACAGGGTTATCAAGGGAACCGTGGCTTTTGGCGGGTGGCTGAAATTAGGCTATTGCGGCCAAGGGATTTGGTATGCCAAACTTGGCCCATTCTGGAGGTTACGTTCCGGCAATAAACAAGCCCAAGCCGCCGATTAGGCCCAGGCATGAATGGGAGGACTAAAGGGAGGAAAGCCAGCCGGTGTCGCATGTCGGTGACGGGCGGCTGGCGGGCGTGAAAAGCCTTGCCATCCAGTTGAGTATGCTGAAAAGTACCCGCCAGCAACGGTCGCCTTCGCGGATTTGAAAGAACGGCCGGCGTCGGCGGGGGGCAGGCGCAAATTCCACGCAGGTTTCCCGCAATTGTCTGTTATCCATTGTAGCGCTTCGGGCGCCTGATGGGGTTTAATGGATCGCATTTTTACCAAGCAACGCCATAGGGAGGATCAATTATGGCTACCAAAAAGACAAAAGTTTCGCGGCGTAAGTTTATCAAGACTGGCGCCGTAGTCGCGGGCGCTGGGGCAGCCACTCTGGCGATGCCCAATGTTTCCATGGCCGCGACGAAGACTTTGAAGATGCAGTCGTCCTGGGGTGCCACGAGCCCGTTCCAGGACATGGCCAAAGAGTATGTTACGCGCGTGGAAGCCATGGCCGGCGGCCGCCTGAAGATCGACCTGCTGCCGTCGGGCGCTGTCGTCAAAGCGTTCCAGGTGCAGGACGCCGTCCACAAGGGCGTGCTCGACGCCGCGCATACCGTGACCGCGTACTGGTATTCCAAGAACAAGTCCGCGTCGCTGTTCGGAACCGGTCCTGTCTTTGGTTGCAACGCGCCGCAGATTTTGGCCTGGATCCAATACGGTGGCGGCGCGGAGCTGTTGGACGAGCTGCAGACCAAGATCCTGAAGGTGAACGTTCGCAGCTACTTCGCCATGCCGATGCCGACGCAGCCTCTGGGCTGGTTCAAGTTCCACGTCACCAGCGCCAAGCAGATGGTGGGCCTTAAATACCGTACGGTTGGCCTGGCCACGGACATCATGCAGGGCATGGGCCTCAAGGTGACCCAGCTTCCGGGCGGCGAGATCGTGCCGGCGTTGGAGAAGGGCGTCATCGAGGCGTTCGAGTTCAACAACCCGACCGCCGATATGCGCTTCGGCGCCGCGGACGTGTCCAAGCACTACCACATGGGCTCCTACCACCAGGCGGCCGAGTTCTTCGAGATCATGTTCACCAGGTCGTTATTCGACGGCCTGCCGAAGGAGCACCAGGCGATCCTCGAATACGGCGCCGAGGCCGCCAACACGGCCAACTACGGCTGGGCCATGAACCAGTATTCCACGGACTTGCAGGTCCTGATCAAAGAGAAGGGCGTCAACGTCTATCGCACGGCGCAGTCGATCATGACCGCCCAGCTCAAGTCCTGGGATAAGGTCCTGAAGAAGCTCGAAGCGGCCGATCCGTTTTTCGCGAAGGTCGTCAAGAGCCAGAAAACCTGGTCGGAGAAGGTTGCGTTCTACGACTTGGTCAACGCCGCCGACTACAAGCTCGCCTACGAGCACTACTTCCCGGGCAAGCTACCGAAGTTTACGTAAGGCGCCCGTGCGGAAACGGTTAATTCCGCTGGAAAATATGGGGCGGCGCTGGCAGCGCCGCCCCACCTCCATTAACCGACCCAATCGTCCGATTTAGGGATTTTTCATGGACCGGTTTATCTTTACGGTGGACAGCTTTACGGCCTGGGTCGGCAAGGCTTTTGCCTGGTGCATTCTGCTGCTGGCCATTGGCGTCGCCTACGAGGTCTTCGTGCGCTACTTGATGCGCGACCCGACGTCGTGGGCCTTCGATCTCAGCTACCTGATGTACGGCTCCCTGTTCATGATGGGCGGTGCCTATACCCTCGCCCGCGACAGCCACGTCCGCGGCGACGTCATCTACCGGCTGTGGAAGCCGAAGACCCAGGCCAGTGTCGAACTCGTTGTTTATTTCCTTTTCTTTTTTCCCGGCATCCTGGCCCTTATCTTCGCCGGCGCCGATTACGCCCTGGAATCATGGTCGTACAATTACGGTCGCGGCGAGGTCAGCATCAACAGCCCCGCCGGGGTGCCTATCTCGCAGTTCAAGACGGTCCTTCCCGTCGCAGGCGTGCTGCTTTTCCTGCAGGGCATGGCCCAGGTCTGCCGCTGTATCGTCTGCCTCAGGACCGGCGAATGGCCAGCACACCTCGAAGACGTCGAGGAAATGGAAGTCGCCCTTCTGCAGGAGAAAAAGGACACGGAAGCGGCCAAGGAAGGCCGTGACGCCCGGCGCATGACAACCGAGGACAGGGGCTGAGCGCAGATGTTTAATCTATCCGACCCCGAAATCGCGGTGGTCATGCTGGGGCTCTTCATCCTGAGCATTCTGCTCGGCTTTCCGATTTGCTTCACCCTGATGGCCATGGGGGTGTTCTTCGGCTACTACGCCTACTACGACCCCGAGCGCATGCAGTCGATCTTCGACAACCGGGTCTTCGACCTTCTCGTCAACCAGACCTATTCGGTGATGGCCAACGACGTGCTGGTGGCGGTGCCGCTGTTCCTGTTCATGGGCTACATCGTCGAGCGCGCCAACCTGGTCGACCGCCTGTTCTCCACGCTTCAGATCGCGGCCCGGCACCTACCGGGGTCCATGGCCGTCGCGGCGCTGGTGACTTGTGCGCTGTTCGCCACCGCGTCGGGCATCATCGGCGCCGTGGTGACGTTGATGGGCCTTCTCGCCTTCCCGGCCATGCTCAAGGCCCGCTACGATACCAGTTTCTCGGCCGGCGTCATCTGTGCCGGCGGCTGCCTGGGCATCCTGATCCCGCCGTCGATCATGTTGATCGTCTACGCGGCGGCGGCTTCCATGTCGGTGGTGCGGCTGTATGCCGGCGCCATCGCGCCGGGATTCATGCTGGCCGGCCTTTACATCATTTACGTCATCGGCCGTGCGTGGCTCAATCCGAAAATCGCCCCTCCACCCCGCCAGGAAGACATCGACGCCGCAAGGCGCGGCAACATCTATGTCATGATGTTGACGTCCTTCTTCCCGTTGGCGTTCCTGATCCTGTCGGTCCTGGGCGCCATCCTGTTCGGTCTGGCGACGCCGACGGAAGCCGCCTCCATGGGCGCCACCGGCGGCATCATCCTCGCCGCCAGCTACCGCATCGGCTCGATCCGGTCCCACGAAATCAGGCCGGAATGGGTCGACGGCGACGGCAAGGTCGATGAATACAACCCCTGGCACTACGCCATCGGCGTCGGCGCCATCACGACCACTATCCTTTACTTGTCCTATTATCTGTTCCGAATCCTCGCCGCCTGGTGGTTCGATCTTCCGATGCCGACCGAACGTACCCTTCCCTTCGCGCCCGGAATCAGCGTCGGCATCGCCTTCGCTATTGCGGCGGCCGTGCGATTCATGGGCGACGACGCGCCGCTGCTGTCCATCTTCCAGCCCCACTCGCGATGGCTGCGGCCCCTTTACGCCTTCGGCGGACAGGCGGGGCTTGTGGGGCTCGGGTTCGGCGCGGCGTATCTGCTCATGTTTACGGTGCTCAATCTCAACGAGGCCTTCACCGAACACGAGGTCAGCTGGTGGGCGTTCGACGTCGGTTTCTTCGTCACCCTTATCGGCTATATGGCTTGGCGAGGCATCGACAAAAACGGCCTCAAGGAATCCGTCTATCTCACGGTGCGCACGTCTTCAATGGTATGCTGGCTGTTCGTCGGCTCGTGGACGTTTTCGTCGGTGTTCTCGTATCTGGGCGGCCAGGGCCTGATCGAGGAATTCGTGCTCGGCATGAACCTGACGCCGGTCATGTTCCTGATCATGGCCCAGGTCATCATCTTCCTTCTCGGATGGCCGCTGGAATGGTCCGAGATCATCATCATCTTCGTGCCCATCTTCCTGCCCATGCTGCCGCACTTCGGCATCGATCCCTTGTTCTTCGGCATCCTGGTGGCACTGAACCTGCAAACGTCATTCCTAACGCCACCCATGGCCATGGCGGCCTACTACCTCAAGGGGGTGGCTCCGCCACACGTGCAACTTATCACGATCTTCAAGGGCTGCATGCCGTTCCTGTCTATGGTGTTCCTGGCCATGTTCCTTCTTTATACATTCCCCGAGATCGCGCTTTACCTGCCGAAGCTCGTCTACGGTCGTTAACGGCCCCGCACGCCGACGGTTTTAAGCCATCATGCCCAGAGACGACGCCATGACCCCGATAGAGCTTTCCGCAACGGAGGCCGCCCGCCAGTTGCGCGAGGGGGAGCTGTCCGCCGAAGACATGGTTACGGCCTGCCTGGAACGCATCGACGAGATCGACGGCGAGGTCCAGGCATGGGCACACTTGGACCCCGATTTCGCCCTCGAACAGGCCCGCGCCCGCGATGCCCAGCGCCAGGCGGGCGATCCCTTGGGCCCGTTGCACGGCGTTCCCGTCGGCATCAAGGACATTTTCGATACCGAGGGCCTGCCGACGGAGAACGGCACACCCCTCGATTCCGGCCGCCAGCCCGACCGGGACTGCAAGGCCGTCAGCCTGCTCAAGGAAGCCGGCGCCGTCATCATGGGCAAGACGGTGACGACGGAGCTCGCCGTCTACGGGCCGGGCAAGACCCACAACCCCCACAACCCGGATCACACCCCGGGCGGATCGTCCAGCGGCTCGGCCGCCGCCG
>Ga0208113_1001382_pt1 | contig 11587 bp, 4 predicted proteins | sample Knorr_S7_td_NADW_FD_185598 | JGI IMG/M metagenome (GOLD analysis project Ga0208113, IMG submission 185598) | Marine microbial communities from Southern Atlantic Ocean transect - Knorr_S7_td_NADW_ad_2505m_LV_A (SPAdes) (version 2) | ecosystem: Environmental > Aquatic > Marine > Oceanic | place...
CCCGATAATGGAAACTGTCGCCGTGCCATCGTTTCCATCTGGAATTGTAATAGTATTATATGCCCATACAGTAGTACTCACTTGGGACATATTAGTGGCTGCTACATCAGCACCCGCACCGGCATAATCAATGGCTATTTGGGGAGTACTAGCCATGGCGGCATCAAAGGTGATTGTAATATTAATTATATCGTTTTCTTTAACAAGTTCATCCGTATATGCTATGCTTGCTGTAGGCACATCTGTATCCACTATAATATCTTTATTATCGCCCAAAGAACCGCTGCCGCCGGGTGTAGGTAGTGTCAACACCAATGCGTTTCCGGCATCATCATAAATTGTACCGCTGTTCAATGATAAAGCATTGACATTTTTTGTATCGAGATCGGATGAAGTATGGCTGTCATCAACCGTATACACAAACGTAATTGTTGTTGTAGTTGTTCCGCTTGAATAGTCAACCGTAGCATCCGTATCACCTGTTTCCAGTGTAATTTGGGGTGTATCCGTTACATTCAATACTTCTAAAGATGAAACGTCAATATTGATAAACTCACCTGATTTATAACTACCATTGTCGGAAGATGATGAAACAGAGCTGACTGTCGGTCTTGTTTGATCAATAATAATGTTTGTTGCACTCTCACTACCGGTACGCTGATTCCCGGCTACATCCCAGATAATTGCCTTGAAATACAGAATTTCATTTTCAGCAAAACCGGTTAATTCATCCAAATCCGTGCTGTCTGTACCGCCTGAATCAACAGTAACCGTTTTAAACCCTGCTATTAAATCCGTACCCAGCACTGTATTAAAATCAGCAACACTTGCCCATGTATTGGCCCCTGCTTTTGCCTGCAGCCTTATCTTACCCCCAGTCAAGGTGTTATCTGTAGATTCAAGGGGAATATTGACTTCAATACCCGTGTTGACGCCATTATAATATCCAGCATTTTCCACATTACCATCGGGGTTTACAGTGGAAGCAGTAAAAGTAGAAGGTAATGTTTCATCAATTGTCAGAGTGGTTGAACTTTCTGTACCCGTTGTGGAGTTTGTAGCTCTATCGGTAATTATTGCAGTAATTGTAACAATTCCATCATCAGCAAAATTTGTTAAAGCTTCTAATTGCGTTGCGGTAATAGATATTGTTTTATTGTCATCCAATTCCCCAACTGCAATCGTTTCAGCTGATCCGAGATTTTCATAAGATTCAGAATTAACTTTACCCCGGATTTGAACATTTCCATCTGTCAAGCTGGCATCATTGGCAATCGAAACAACAATATCTACTCCTGTATTTGTAGAGTTCCAATATCCTGCATAAACATTCCCACTTGTCGTAGTCACACTGCCAACGGTGAAAGCAGTTGGGTCAATACCATCAATTTCAATATCTTTAGGAGTATCCATATTTGTGGAGGAATTTAAATCAGCTCCGGACATAGGATTACCCGCCGCATCTAGCAAATAACCTCCTGTTACAGACAGCGTTTTTACATACAGATCCGCATTGCTGTCACCGCTTTGAACAGTATAGTTTGCTGTTGCTGAATTTGAATTTGTTAAAGAAGTAATTGATATGGAATTATCGACCGATCCTGATTCCATAGTTATAACAAATGAACCACCAGTGGTTAGGGTTATATTATCATCAAAGGATATATCTACGGCAATTATATCACCGATGATGTATATACCGTTGTCTGTTGATGATGTTATGCCAGTAACAGTGGCTGCAATGGTATCTACCGTGAGGGTGGTGGTACTGGCAGTACCTGTGATACTGTTCCCAGCAAGATCAGTAATGATCGAATTAAACGTGATTACACCGCCATTGTCAAAACCGGTCAATTCCTCAATGTCGGTATTGCCTGATGCTGATTTATCGATACGGACATCCAGTGTGCCATTGCTCACATCAGAAGTCTGTATTGTTTCAGCCGCGCCAACGTTTACATAAATATTTGCATCTACTTTTGCTTGAACTTGTACAGTTCCTCCCACCAGGCTGTTATCACTGTCTATAGGTACTGTAATATCCACGTCTGTATTATTTTCATTCCAATAGCCTGATACAACAAATGTACTTACTGAAGCAACTGTCGTTGCGGTGCCTGTAGTGAAAGCAGTCGGAGCAGTGCCGTCAATGACTAGTGCTTTAAAATCGTTGATATCATTGCTGGCAGGAACAGAAAAATCTGCCATGGTATTGCTGTTCGCATCAGTAATGCTGCCAGCTGAAAGGGCAATTGACTTTACTGCTAGATCAGAGCTTTCATCTCCAGTTTGAACAGTATATGTACCCGAAGCGGATCCCGCAGCAGAAATAGAGGAAATTGTAACAGTTTGATCTGTTGTACCGGTTTCAAGTGTAACAACTAAATTTCCTCCTGCTAATGTTACTGCTTCACTAAAATATACAGTTACATTTACAGCATCACCCACACCATATGAACCGTCAGTCGTTGTAGAAGTAACTTTGCTTATTGTTGGCACATTGCCGTCAATTACAATATTGTAAGCTGCTTCAAGCAAAGTGGCGGGAGTAAAATTTGTCAAATCATTTGGATTATTACTTACAACATCTTTAAGTGTTGCACCTGTCGCTAATGCAATACTGCTCATGGTTAATAAATTTGTCGTATCCCCAGCCTGTACAGTAAAGGTTGCTGACGCTGAATTTGAATTTATAAAGGCAGCTATATTGAGTGTTTGATCTGTAGAACCAGTTTCAAGAATAACATCAAGAGTACCGCCTGCTAATGTAACAGCTTCGCTGAATTGCAGAGTGATATTAACATCATCCCCTATTTTGTAAGTGCCATCAGCAGTAGTAGTTGTCATTGATGTTATAGTTGGACGTGTCGCTTCAATCACAATATCAGATGCATCGCTTAAATTACCGCCAGCTGGAATTGACGGAGCGGAGCTTAATGCATTCCCAGCCGCATCTGAAATTGTTCCGCCTGTAACTGCCACAGCAGAAACAGCAAGGTCTGAACTGGCATCATCTTCCTGGACCGTATAAGTAAATGTAGCCGTATTTTCACTGGAAATTGAAGCATCAGAAGCAGTACGGTCAGTAGTACCCGTCTCCAACGTAATATCCAAACTTCCTGCGCTTAAAGTTACATTTTCATTTGAACCACCACTCCCATTTGTAAAACTAATAGTAACATTCACATCAGTGCCAATTCCATAGGTACCATCAGCTGTAGTAGATGTAATCGAACCGATTACCGGTGCAGTTGTTTCCAGTAAAAAGGTATGAGCGTCATCCAAATTAGTTGCAATAGCAAACGAGGTCAATGCATTCCCAGCTGCATCAGTCAATGAACCTCCTCCTGTCAATGCTACACTTTTAACAGATAAATCACTGGACTCATCACCTGATTGGACAGTATAAGTCCCATTTGCACTTGAAGTAGAAACAATATCAACGGCAGCTATATCAAGTGTATTATCAGTATCTCCAGTTTCCAAGGTAACTTGTAGATTTCCAGTACTCAAGGTGACATTTTCAGAAAAATTCACAGTTAATGATATTACTTCACCCTCGCTATAACTTCCATCAGGAGATAAAGATGTAACACTCGTTATTGTGGGTCTTACGCCATCAAGTTCCAACGAAACACCATCATTGATATTTGTTGTAAATGAAGTAACAGGCATTGTTAAAAAATTTGCAGTATTAAGAGTCGACGTTGTTTGAGTCTTATCATATAATGTCCCGCCACTCATTGTAACTTGTGAAACGGATAAATTAGCTACATTATCGCCCTCCTGAACTGTAAAGCTTCCAGACCATTCAGTAGCATAACTGGAATTTATAGACCAATTATCCGATGCTGTTGTAGCGGTAGCAGTATTGGTTGTATTGAACGTGGCAGTAAGTAAACCGTCGGTAGGAAGAACATAATCATTAAAAGTGATTTTAAAATCTATGTCGTCACCAATTTTGTATGTACCAGGCGATTCAGAACTAGACAAGCTCGAAATAGACGGGTTTGTAAAATCTACACCAACATTCGAATTAACATCTGCTGCTCTATTATGTGCATTATCAAATAATTGACTAGTTATAGAATATGTAACACCTTCAGTCAGCGTTATACCACCTGTGATAGTAGTATATCCACTTGAATTGATAGATTGACTAATAACTTCACTTTGAGAAGAACCATCATCACCAGCCCAATTAACATGAAGTGAATCAACAGATTCATTCACATATATTCTAAAATTTGAATTTTTTGTATACTCGTTTGTACCTGGGTCCTGGATACCCCAATTACTAAATGACTGGTCTATGTTAAGTTCTGTTGCACTACCAGATAATGTAACATCATGATAAATCTCGTTACCAAAACTAGCATCAAGAAATCTGACTTGAAAATCCACTGTACCACCATTCCCAGGCCAACCGGTACTGTTTTCAAGATTATCATCTGATACAGTAACAGAAACGGACGATGGGCTTGGTCCTAATGCTATAAATGATGTATTACTGTTAATAAGTGATGCTGCACCGCTATTGAAAATAACATACGGCAAATAAAACCCATCTGAATATGTTGTTTGATCATCACCAGAAATAGATATTGTAAAAGTAAACCCCGTTGTATGGGAGTTCATATAGCCGTTTTTTTGATATGAGCCATTATTCGATATAGCAGTCGTAATATTATCTCCGTTCGCACTGTACAAATGAGTTGTGAGTAAAATTATACTGATTAAAGGATAAATTATTTTTGAAAACAATTTCATTTCCGAGGTGTATATAATTTAGAGGTTGAACCCTAACATGATGAGGCCATCCAACCAACTGATAGTTCCAAGTTCATTACTTTTGTCATCTGTTACATTCCAGGCTGTTGTTGAGCGAACACCAGCACGTAATTCCAGAGTATTGCCTAAAGAGAAACCGTAAGTCATTTCCGCACTGATTCCAAACGTGTTGCCGATGAGACCAGCACCCAGTTTTACCTTGCCAGGACCCGCCGGAAAGGCCAGTAAACCCATTGCCGTTATACCTGAATATTTTCCGCTAACAGGTAAATAATTCTCAAACCCGAAATTGCCGATTTCTGCTCCAAAGCGAAAACGTACACCCATCAACTGCATGAGCAAAGGAAACTCAACGCTCAATCGGAAATTAGCCTGCGGGTTGTTGTTATACGTATTGAGGGGATTATTTACAAATCCAGGAGAAGCACCCGAGATACTCATTGAATACCCCATACGCGTGGCTGTATCGGCTAATTCAGTTTCGGAAAGGTCCTCCTCATCTTCATAATATTCATCATCTTCATAATATTCATCATCTTCATAATATTCTGATGTATCATCTTCATAAAATACATCATCTTCGTCATAAAATTCTTCATCCTCATCATAAAATTCTTCATCTTCATAAAATACATCATCTCCGTCATAAAATTCTTCATCTTCATCATCACCCCAGAATACTTCAGTTGGATCTTCATAATCTTCATCTTGGGCATACAGGTTAGGAAAAGGCATGATGAATATCAGTAAAGCAATCATCAACCATGAAAGGTTGAAAGAAAATTTTGGTGTATTTGCAGGAATTTCTTGCATAGTTACCTCAATACGATTTTCATTTTAACGTACTTATCCGGCAACCCCCTTAGCTCTGGGGATATAATCCGACTGCATAATATATAATTTGCAGTGGATGTGAATCAATCTCATAAATAAGTATATTATTATATATAATATTATATAACAAAAATTCTCCAGTAAAGTGAAAGATGGCACAATAGATGATGTAGCCCGTAGGGGGATCGAACCCCTGTTGCAGGAATGAGAATCCTGAGTCCTAACCACTAGACGAACGGGCCCGTCTTCACTTCGTTACGATAGGCCAGCTCTTTTAATGTTTTAAAATAAATGGCTTGCTCATCGTATCCGCCGGTCGCGGAGAAAATGAGTACGCCCGGAAGGACTCGAACCCTCAACCTTCTGGTCCGTAGCCAGACACTCTATCCAATTGAGCTACGGGCGCATATAATTTTATTTTATGCTGGGGCGCAGGGATTCGAACCCCAACTGCCAGAGCCAGAACCTGGTGTCCTGCCATTAGACGACGCCCCAATGACATCATTATCAAAAAAAGAAGGGGCAAATTTATGCCCCCTACTATGAACTCTGAAAATGTTTTCCGAGAATTATTTAACTAAATACGCTTTGCGGATATTTGCACCTAAGGGAGTTTGTACACGTACGAAAAAAATTCCCGATGCAAATGTTTCAGCATTCCATTTTATCACGTGGCTGCCGGCTGTCATATGATCATTATTCAGTAGAGTTTTCACTAGTCTACCCTGTATATCGTAAATCAAAATTTGGATCGACATTTCATGAGGCAGCGTGATCGGTATTGAAACTTCCGGATTGAATGGATTCGGATATAATTGACCCAAACTTATTTTTTGTGGAATCTCAATACGATCAGGTGTTGATGTTTCTTCAAAATTTATTTGTTGGCCTGTGGGGCAACATGCGTTTATCTCAGCAATGGCATGTACATTTCCTGGAATGGTGAGTTGAATTTCATATTGTGCATTTTGTCCGGCAAGGTCTATGCCAACAATCCTTAAACGATCATCATTTTGGTGTGACTTGATTACCCAGCCATTAGGTACGATTAATTGATCCAGGGCTACCGTAGCATCTACATCCAAATCAATCTGGAAGCCGCTGATCTGTAGATCATTGGATAGTGAGATTATCGTGTTTTCTTCTGATTTGCTTAATTCAACTCGACCTTCTCCACCATCATATCCGCTTGAATTGAGGCCGTCTGGATTTAAAATATACTGGGCCAGGAAAATAGCATCCAAATAATTCACTATACCATCACCTGTAAAATCGGAAACTTCACCTGTGCAGCCTGGATAGTCATCAGCCAGTATCAGGTCTAATAGATACAAAACATCAATTACATCAATAACAGGAGCAGAATCTTCGACATCCCCATTAATATTACCTACAACGTATACATTTATATTATCACAGGCATCACAGGCATCACCTGCACCATCACTATCAATATCTGCTTGATCCGGATTATACGTGTCCGGACAATTATCTTCTGAATTGACAACACCATCTTCATCCGTATCATTGTTCATTTCATTGACACGGCCTTCTTCTGCTTGATAAACATCTTTTGAAGAATAATCCTGTACAAAGGCTACAATATTCAGATTACTGATATCCCAGGTTACAGTACTATTATTTGGCCAGTTTGAATCCATCGTCCATTCATAATTCATCTGCACATCATTGGTGCCATCCAAAGTGATAGCATCACCCGTATTTGTTGCTGTTAAATATTCAATGATTACTCCATGGTGATGCAGTAAGCCGTTGGGACCTGCATAATAAACTGAATCCATGGTAGCGGCAACTATCAACACGGTATTGGCAGAAGAAAGATTGGATTCGCTGGAGACAAGCACACTGACATCCACTTCGAAGCCATCTATTCCACCATTCAATTCTAATGTGACGGGTGTTTCTTCACCAATCATGGCAAGGGCATTTGAGCGCCAAGAAGATGAACTAGAACCAGAATCACCGCCACCGGTAAACATATGCGGCGTATAATTATTGCCGTAATAATCATTACGAGCCTGGTTCAATGCTGTATTATATAAGTAAAACGGGTCATTCCCAGCACCCGGCCACCAAACATGGTATCTAATTTGACACCAGTTAGCTGCAACATCATCTCCTACATATGTGGAATGATCTGGGTCTGTAAAATTATCTAGCTGTTGCTCCGCAGCAGCACAGGGGCCTCAGGTAGTAGACGTGATTAATTCACTTAATGCTTTTTTAGAGGCACCTTGTAAGAATGAAGCAATAATAAGAAAATAAAATATTGACTTATTCATTAGTTTTTCCCTTGAATTCCTACCTAAATGATGATGCGATTTTAGAGAATTATATTGGTTCTTTCTACCATTTATTTAAGCATTAACATTTTGCCGTTAATTGTAGAATTTGGTGTAATTAGTCTGTAGAAATACACACCTGAAGCATAGCTGCTTCCATCCCATTTGGTTATATAAGAACCAGGTCTTTTTACCTCATTCACAATCGTTTCGAGCTCTCTACCTGAAATATCAAAGATAGAAACTGTAGTTAAGCCAGTTGATTCAACTGTATAACTGAATTCTGTTACAGGATTGAATGGGTTTGGATAATTTGTGATCAAAGCAGTTTGATTTGGTAAAATATCATCATTAGAATTACTCAGCAATGATACATCAGAGTGTAAAACGATGTCATCAAACAACCACTCAATCAATGCCTGATTCCTTTCTACTGATAATTTCACATATACAGTTGATTGTCCAACAAATGATTCCAAATCCAAATTACGTACATATGGATTCGCATATCCGCTGAAGCTCTCAATAATCTGCCAGTTTTCATTATCCGTAGATATCTCAACATTTCCAATATTGGAGTCATCATGAAAATTATACGCCATAGGTATCATTAACCATGCCTGGGTAAAATCAGACAGATCAATGGGAATATCAAATGTCATTTCATCATAATCACCTTCCGAAGAATTAATATTCTCTATTAAAAACTGATCCCACCCAAATCCTTCCTGAATCATGACTTCATTAAAGGGAGTCCAATTTGCAATATCAGACAAATTTGAGAACGGATCAAGTATATCCCAATGACCAATAATTTGTTTTTGTCCAGTTATAAAATATTTTATTTCTGAAAATGCCTCATTGTGAGCCGCACTGCCATCCTCAGCGGTAATCCAGTAATAAGTTGTATCACCAGCATTATTTTCCGTTTGACTTAAATTTCCTTCCCAACTGTAAATAAGCAAACCACCAGAAAAAACTGTATCAGTGACTGTCATCATCATTGTTTGTTCTTCATTTAAACCTGCAGTCCAATGCAATATGGGTGGCGTTGTGTTAAAGCGATCATCATATACTGAATCAATTTTAACAAGTTGTTGAAAACATGGATTTAAATAATGAACATCATAAAGAGTGCTTAAGCCACGTACTACAGGGTTAGTTGTATCAGGTCCGAAGATAAGTGAGTAATATCCTGATGGACCTGAAGGCCAATTGATTACATCGCCTGACGCATTATACATTGTCATCCAATAATTCATAGTTGATGTACCGGTAATTCCACTAAACTCTGGAATGGTCCCTTCCCAAAGATCATCTGAGGTATTGGAGAGTAATACTGAATCTTCCACGGAATTCACTTCATAATGAAACCACTTCTCGCCGGTATATGTACCGGTCTGATCAGTCACTTCCAGTTCCACGTCAAAGGGACCCGTTGATTCAGAATTTTCCGGAAGCATAATTGGATTTACCATTACATCTGATGATAATTCAGATGCCTTTGATAGTTCTGCCTGAATTACTTCTTTCGTTGAATAATTTTGCACAAATGCTACAATATTCAAGTTGCTAATATCCCAGGTAACAGTACTGTTGTTTGGCCAATTTGAATCCATGGTCCAAAAATAATTTATTTGGATGTTATTATTGCCGTCAAGAATAATAGCATCCCCCGTATTATCTGCTGTTAAATATTCAATAATCACTGCATGGTGATGCTGGAGACCGTTGGGACCTGCATAATAAACTGAATCCATAGTAGCTGCAACAATCAAGCGGGTATTTACAGATGAAAGATCTAAGTCACTGGAGATAAGCACACTAACATCCACATCACTGCCAAAAATGCTTCCGTTTATTTCTATGGTTATAGGAGTATCCTCACCAATCATATTTAACGCATTTACTTGCCAAGTAGTTGATCCAGATCCTGAATCACCTCCACCTGTAAACATGTGTGGTGTAAAATTATTGCCGTAGTAACTATTACGAGTCTGGTTTAATGAAGTATTATATAAATAAAACGGGTCATTTCCTGCACCGGGCCACCAGACGTGGTATCGGACCTGTACCCAATTGGCGACCATATCATCTCCTACATATGTGGAATGATTAGGGTCTGTAAAATTGTCTAGCTGTTGCTCCGCAGCAGCACAGGGTCCTCAAGTCGTTGAGGTAAAGAGTTCGCTCAATGCTTTTTTAGAAGCACCTTGCAGAAATGATGCGATCAAGATTGAGTAGAATATTGCTTTTATCATGCTGATTCCTATTCGATTAAAGAAAGTAAATTTACCATATTTAGTTAAAAAACTGTAGTCAGCCCTAATTTAAAACCATCATCAAATGGTTCAATGATTCTACATACTCCATTCGTACATATCAATCCACCTTTTAAGGAGCCGTATAATAATGATAAACGCATAGAAGGAGTCAAATTGTATATCACTTCAAGGTTAATCCAATTCTTTGATTGATCAACTCCCAAAAAAGTTTCCAAGGGATTTTCATGATGACTGTTATCGCTACCTGCTTCTGTAATATTTGTTTGATCCATTGTCAATGCCACAGACCAATAGGGCGATTTGCCAATGCTGATGCTGATAAAACGATTTGTTTCAAAATCTAAAAATTCATCCTGATCTGGAAATCCATTATTGTTTGAATCATTATAAAAATCACTGTAAAACGTATCAACAACCGTTGCACCATTCAACTTATCAATTCTACCAAAGCCTTTTCTCAATAGTTGGGTTTCTAATTTTAAATTTATACTCCAACCACCTCCCAATCCATAACTAACATGCAGTGGTAGCGTTTGGCCTGATGTAAGCATATAATACATGGAACTGGATGTGTCTGTTTTCATGTAAGAAGTCAGATCTGTTACATCATAACTATTCGCATAACCGGTTTTAATATGCATTTTACCATTTAGTAAATAGAAATTTAATTCTCCATACATATCACTAAATGGTGTCGCTGATTTATCAGAAATAGGTAAATATGCAGCCTCACCGTCTTTCTGCCAGGAATAATCCTCCGAACTCATTACCCATGAAGTGGATCGGCTCGATATTGAATAAACTCCAAAAAAGTCAATCCATTCTGTAAACATACCCATAATTTCGATTTTATACCCAACTTCATTATTGTAATCTGATTGATGTGAGATTCTATTCATGAGCACATTTTCATGAATATTCATCGCCATTGGCGGATTTTGGTACGGTTGAAAGAGTCCATAATTCGACACCGGATCCCAACGGTTTAAAGGGTCAAGCGTTCCAAATTGATAATTGATATATTCAATATTCAATGAAAATAGATCCAGGTATAAATTTACATTTCCGTAAAAACCACGTCCATCAACATGCTTTTGATAATATTTATCATCTTCATTGAATTCAAATGAGTTGTTCATTATGTATTCTAAATAAAGATCATAAATTGGATTATTGTATATATAATGAGCACCCATGAGCTGATTTTTCAGATCAAGCGTGTCCGCCAAAATATCAGGATGATCTTCTTTAGATTGCAAAAAAGATGTACCTAAAAAATGATTACCTAATGTATAATTTAAATCTATACCATAGAGATTGTAAGATGTCGAATAATTATGAAAGCGGTTGTTGAAACCGGGAGCATATATCGTG
>Ga0208113_1001385_pt1 | contig 11577 bp, 9 predicted proteins | sample Knorr_S7_td_NADW_FD_185598 | JGI IMG/M metagenome (GOLD analysis project Ga0208113, IMG submission 185598) | Marine microbial communities from Southern Atlantic Ocean transect - Knorr_S7_td_NADW_ad_2505m_LV_A (SPAdes) (version 2) | ecosystem: Environmental > Aquatic > Marine > Oceanic | place...
AAGTAGATCTGCCGGGATTAGATTGATTTTATTAAAAATTCCAAGGTTTTGCAATCTCCAAAAATTTGGGGTGGAAACTCTCCTAAAGGTACCAAAAACCTTGTAGCCCTTTGATAATAATAATTTTGAAAGATAAGCACCATCTTGTCCAGTGACACCAGTAATCAGTACTTTTTTCATTTGTTTTCAGGTATTTTTACTATTAATATTGTTTAGGAATAAATGATTTGCAAGTTAATCGTAATCAAAGAAGAATTTAGATTCGTCCATAATTGAATCCATAGATGAGAATTTTGGCTTGTATCCAAGCTCATTAAATTTTTTTGTAGTATAATAATTTGTTTTGGTTTTATTTTTTAGAATTTTTTTAATTTTATATGTTAGCCCATATTTATCTTGGAAGTATTTTATGATTTCAAATTTTGAAATTGGTTTTTTACTGTATAGATCAATTGCACTGTTCATCGATTTTTGTTTCATACAAAGTACTATTAACTGGAATAAATCTTTGGGATGGACAAAATCACGCTTAATATTTTGTGAATTAGTAACAAAGACTGTTTTATTTTTTACAGAATTCACAATATCCGCCATAAGAAATGAAGAATTAAGATCAAGAAATTTACTAAAAAATGAAAAAATTCGAATGTCTACAATATTCAAATCTGATAATAAACGATGTTTTATTTCAGCATTGATTTTGGAAATTTTATAGAAATCAGATTTTTTAGTTTTATTAATATTCATTGATAATTTTGTCGTAGACTTGACTGGGTTTTTAAATTCACCATCATAAACGATTCCGCTACTAAAGAAAATATACATCGATTTTTGGTTTTCGATTAGATAATTGATAATTTTATTATCGTAATATTCAGTAATATTTTGTATATGGGCATTTTCAGCGATTTTAGCAGGGTCACTTGAACCAACACAGTTAATGATTAGATCGTAATGAAATTTTTCAAATTTTTTATAATCACAGATTTTAGGAGAATTAGTAAAATGGAAATTTTTAATGAATTTTGAAAATAATTTCTTTTTTCTAGAAAAAAGAAAAAGATTATGATTTGATGTTGAAAAATACGAGATAAGATTTTTACCTATATGTCCATTAGCACCTAGAATTGCAATTTTGTTCATGACAAATTAAAATTTTACAACAATAAATGTAATACTAATAATAAATTAACATTGTAATATACCAAATTATTTTTTTCATTTATTAGAAAAAATTTAATTTTATTGTAGTATAACACACTCGTAAATAATTGATGTTTTAATAACAACGATTTTTAGGTATAATTGGAAAAAATTAATATGAAAAAATTATCAGAATTATCAAAAAGAATCGATGGTCAGCCCATGTTTAAACTTCTTGATAAGGTAAAAAAACTTGAAAAGGAGGGTAAAAATATAATTCATTTTGAAATTGGTGATCCAGATTTTGGAACTCCAGTAAATATTGTTGATGCTGGAATTAATGCAATAGAAAATGGATTTACGCATTATACAAGTTCGTATGGATTAACTGAGTTTAGAGAAAAAATCTGTGATGCAACGCTGAAATCTAGACATTTTAAACCAGATATTGAGCAGATATTAGTTACCCCAGGGGCAAATATTGCAATTTTTTATGCAATTATATGTTTAGTTGATCAGGGCAAAGAAGTTATTGTTCCTGATCCAGGATTTCCAAGTTATTATTCTACAATTAAGATGTGCAATGTAACTCCTGTTAGAGTTCCATTAAAAGAAGAAAATGAATTTAGAATGAACCCAGATGATATTGAAAAGAATATTACTGAAAATACAAGACTGATTATAATAAATTCACCGCAAAACCCAACTGGCTCTGTGATGACTGAGGATCAAATCAAACACACTTATGAAATTGCAGAAAAACATGACGTGTATTTGTACAGTGATGAAATCTATGCAAGAATGATTTATGATAATACAAAATTCAATTCTCCATCAATTTATGATAAATGTAAAGATAGAACAATAATCTCTAATGGTTTCAGTAAGGCTTTTGCAATGACGGGATGGAGGTTAGGTGCAATAATAGGTCCATCTGTTGTTATTGAAAAAATGAAATTATTATTAGAGACAACTTCTTCATGTGTATCACCATTTATTCAAAAGGCAGGCATTGAGGCCATATCAGGTGATCAGTCACGTACGATTAACATGTATAAAGAATACAATGAAAGGCGAGAATTAATTGTAGATGGCTTGAACTCGATCACGAGTATTAGCTGTGTAAAACCAAGTGGCGCATTTTATGTTTTTCCTAACATAAAAAATACGGGTATGACTAGTATTGAATTTGCTAATTACATACTAGACGATGCAAACGTTGCTGTTCTGCCGGGAACAAATTTTGGAGAATATGGAGAGGGATATGTTAGATTATGTTATGCAACTACAAAAGAAAAAATTAATGAAGCGATCAAAAGAATTGACTTATCAATGAGAAAACTAAATTTGTGATTAACATGCGTGTTGCAGATTTTGTGGCGAATTTTATTTATGAAGAATTGAATGTTCAGCATGTCTTCACAGTTACAGGTGCAGGAATCATGCACTTAACTGATGGTCTCGTATCTCATAAAAAACTAAAGACAATATGTCCTCATCACGAACAAACAGCTTCAATGGCTTTAGAAGCTTATTCTAGGGCAACCGAAAATTTTGGAGTAGGAATTTTTACAACTGGACCTGGATGCACTAATACAATTACAGGTTTAGCTGGAGCATGGCAAGATTCAGTTCCATGTTTATTTATCTCAGGTCAGGTAAAAAAATCTGAAGCATCAGCAAATTCGGGAATTAAAAATTTGAGGCAGTTTGGAGTTCAAGAACTTGATATAATACCAATTATAAAATCAATTACTAAGTATGCTGTAACCATTAACAGACCAGAAAAAATTCGTTATGAATTGGAAAAAGCAGTTCATATAGCAAAAACAGGAAGGCCTGGTCCAGTTTGGATAGAAATTCCAATGGATGTACAAAGTGCAAAAATTAATGATGAATTAGAACAATATATTCCAGAAAAAAATACAAAACCGGCTATAAATAAAAAAGATATTGAACATTTATCAACACTTCTCAAAAATTCACAAAGACCAGTAATCATTGCTGGTCAAGGAATTAGGATTGCAGGAGCCATTGAATGTTTTAATGAATTTGTTGAGAAATATGGAATTCCTGTAGTTACACCATATTTAGGAATAGATGTAATGAAACATAATGATAAACACTACATAGGTAAATCTGGTGTTAAAGGTGATAGACCAGCAAATTTTGCAATGCAAAATTCTGATTTAGTGATTTCAATTGGTTCTAGTTTACATGTTACAGTAATCGGGTATAATTATTTACAATTTGCTAGGGAGGCAAAAAAAATTATCATAGATATAGATGACACATCACACCAGAAGAAGACGATTAAGAAAGATTTGTTTATACAAGCTGATGCAAAAGATCTCTTAGAAAAATTACTTGAAAATTTAAAAAATATAAAATTAAATAATTATTCAAATTGGCTTGAAAAATGTAATTTATGGAAGAAGAAATACAAAGTATGTCTTCCAGAATACAAAAATTCTACCATTGGAATAAATTCATATTTTTTGATAGACAGTGTTTGTAAACATTCATCAGAAGGAGATATTTTTGTATCTGACGCTGGTGGTACGTTTTATGCAGTTTCACAAGCAATTCAATTAAATCACGCAAACCAACGGTATATCCCATCCAGTGCAATGGCAACAATGGGATATAGTTTACCAGCTGCCATAGGAATTTCGGTTGCCACTAATGGTAAAAGAGTAATTGCATTTACTGGAGATGGTTCTCTACAACAAAATATTCAAGAATTGCAAACCGTGATTGAATATAGCCTTCCTATCAAATTATTTGTTCTTAACAATGATGGTTATCATTCAATTCGAACTTCACAAACAAATTATTTTGAAAAGAGATACATTGGCGAAAGCTCAAGATCCGGTGTATCTTTTCCAGACATAACAAAAATTGCAAATGCATACGGAATTAAATCTATTCGAGTCAATGAAACCAATAACTTAGATGAAGTTATAGAGGAGGTCTTAAATCATGATGGGCCAGTTATATGTGATGTAATTGTTCCCAGAGAGCAAGAAGTTATTCCTACAGTTGCTTCAAGAGTTAACAAGGATGGTAGTATGTCATCAAGACCACTTGAAGATATGTATCCGTTTTTAGATAGAAAAGAATACAAAGATAATTTATTCATTAGTGAAATTGATTAGCAAGTTGCATGATATGATTTAAACCGAACAATTATCCATCGATAGTGAAAAAATTATCACCATATTGAAAAACTAAAAATTTTTCAGAAATTTTGTAAAAATATTTTTAATTTTTTCCATATGCTTACTAGTTAATCCATGATTACATCCAATTAAAAATGAATTTTTCATTATATTATTCGAAACATGAAAGTCATTTTCAAGATTTTTATAATTAATATTTTTAAATGCCGGTTGTCGCAATACATTTCCTGTAAATATTGGTCTAGTTTGAATATTATTAGTTTCTAAATATTTCACTAATTCCATTCTAGAAAAAGGTGCGTTAGAGGTAATAGTTAATGGAAACGCTAACCATGATGTTTTTACTTGTGATAATTGTTTAGGAACTTTGAGGAATTTATTATTAAAAAAAAAGGAATACAAATTATCAAAATTCTCTTGCCGTATTTCTGAAAATTTTTTTAGTTTTTTTAATTGAACCAATCCAAACGCTGCACTAATTTCAGTTGGCAAAAAATTATATCCAATTTCTTCAAAAATAAATTTTGAGTCGTAAGGAATTTTATCTAACTCTATACCGAATCTCTCTTCAAGTTTTTCTGATTCATTAAGCGCAGATGTTCTACCCCATCCACGTATTATTCTACCTTTTTCTTCCCATTTTTTATTGTTACAGCAAACCATTCCACCTTCTCCCGCGGCAGTAATTATATGTGAACCGTAAAAACTTGTTGTAGAAAAATCTGAAAATACACCAGTTGGCTTCCCATCGAAAGTTGCTCCTAAAGTGTCTGCCGAATCTTCGATAAAAATTAGATTGTTATCGTCTGCCAGTTTTCTTAATCTTGCCAGATCTGGTACATTACCTAACAATGATGGAATCATTAGTGCTTTTGTTTTTTTAGTAATTGCTTCTTCAATCTGATCAATATTTACGATATAAGTTTCTGGTTCTACATCAACAAATACGGGTAATAATCTATTTTTTATAATTGGAGATAATGTAGTAGAAAAAGTTAGAATTGGAGTAATGACTTCAGAATTTTCAGGCATCTTCAATATTTCATATGTCAACAAATTTGCAGACGAACCAGAATTTACCATAACACCAAATTTTTTTCCAAATAACACCGCAATCTCATTTTCAAATTGTTTTACTTTTTCTCCCATGATGGTTTTGTGATTTCTTATTATTTCCAGAACTGCATTTTCTTCTTCATGATCATGAACAGCTAAACCATATGGCACCCGTTCTGTGTCTGTATTTACAGTCATTACGATTTCATTTTAGGCCCAGATTGTATTTCTTTGTTTAGCTTTGGTAACATAATTTTCAATTTGATTTAATGAAAATTGTTTAATTTCTTCCATATCATTTTTGTTCTTTTTATACCAAGAAACAGTTTCAAAAATTGTCTCTTCAATAGATAGTATATTTTTCCATCCCAAATTTTTTTCCGCTTTTGATGAATCTAGTAATAAAATATCTGATTCAGGCATATCGTCCGAGTTATTTTGTATCTCACACATTAGATTTGTATTCCATTCTTTGAGTATAGCATTAGCTAGTTCTCTAACTGTTAATGAACTACTAGTAGGACCAAAATTCCACGCCTCATCAAATTTTGTCGGTTCTTGATACATTTTTGCCGCCAACCACAAAATACTAGAGAGTGGTTCCAAAACATACTGCCACGGTCTTTTTGAATTAGGATTTCTAAGTACAGGATTTTTATTTTTGATTATACCTTTTATCAAATCAGGAATTATTCTGTCATCTGCCCAATCACCACCACCAATTACATTTCCCACACGCGCAGTTGCAATATTCGATAAGTTGGAGTTATTTTTGAAAAATGAATTTCTATATGCTGATGTAATTAATTCAGTAGCACCTTTACTTGCACTATATGGGTCAAATCCACCCATAGGATCGTCTTCGACATGAGGCTTACTCATTTTTTTATTTTCATAGCATTTATCGCTAGTCATGATTACAGTAGATTTAACACTTGTACACTTACGAATTGATTCTAAAAGATTTGCAGTACCCATAATGTTTGTTTCAAATGTTTCTAATGGATCATCATATGACTTTCTTACAAGTGCTTGAGCTCCAAGGTGAAAAATAATTTCAGGTTTATTTTGGTTAATAATATTAGATAATTTTTCCTTATCACGCAAGTCACCAATTATATGTTTAATATCACGTTCTAACGAAAGTGTCTCAAATAACGATGGCTGTGTTGGAGGCTCCAATGCATATCCAATTACATTTGACCCAAGCGATTTCAACCAAAGTGATAACCAAGTTCCTTGGAATCCAGTATGTCCAGTAACAAGAACTGTTTTATTTTTAAAAATTCCACTAAATAGATTTTCTAATGACATTTTACCAAATTTTCCAAGGAGCTTTTTCCGAAGCCCATAATTTTTCTAAATGGTTTTTATCTCTTAGTGTATCCATAGGATACCAAAAACCATTATGCTTAAACGAAGTTAATTGCTGTTCTTTTGCTAAAGTTTCTAACGGTGTTTTTTCCAAGACAGTAGAATCATCCTGTAAATAATCAAAAATTTTTGGTTCAAAGACAAAAAATCCTCCATTTATCCAAGAAGATTCACCTCTATGTTTTTCATGAAATTCCGTAACATAATCTCCTGATAGATTTAGTACCCCAAATCTTTCCGGAGGATGAATAGCTGTTAATGTAGCTAAAGATTTTTTCTCTTTATGAAATGATATTAAACGATTGATATCGACATCACTGACACCATCACCATAAGTTGCACAAAATGTATCATCTATATGATCTTGAATTCTTTTTAGTCTACCACCAGTCATTGTATCTTCACCTGTATCAACTAATTGAATATTCCATGGTGTAAAATCAAATCTGTCAAAATATTCTTTGATTTGATCTCCCTTGTAACCCAAACAAATAACAAAATCATTAATTTTATGAACTGAATAAATTTTCATAATATGCCATAAAATTGGTTTTCCACCTATTTCGATCATTGGCTTTGGTTTCATGTGTGATTCCTCTGAAATTCTAGTACCGTAGCCACCTGCTAATATCACACATTTCATATTAGTTAATTCGAATTGATCCGAATTCATAAGTATTGCCACTCTACCAAACTTCTCTCATGGGAATAACTTACACGCTGCTTGTTTTATCATTTATAGCAATAATCTTTTTAAATTTGGGCTGGGCTATAACAAATCTGTATTTTTTCATAGTAGAAGGTGTACAGACTTTACTTGTAGGTTCTACTTTTGTTGAAAACATCTACTTTTCAACATACCTAAAATGGATACTGTTAACAGATGCCATATGGATTTTTTCAGCAGTGATTTTTGCTTCCACGAGACAATCCTATAAAACTGATTCTAAATTACATTACCTAAATGTTAATCCAATTAACGACCCAAAAATTTTTGTTATAATTCCAACATATAATGAAGAAGAAGTTGTTGAAAAAGTAATCAATGATTATAAAAATCAGAAGTATGTCAAGGAAGTTCTAGTTGTTGATAATCACAGTACTGATAAGACTATAGAAATAGCTAAATTATGTAGTGCAAAAATTATTGCAAAAGATGAAAACAAAGGATTTGCACATTCCTGCATAGTTGGTATGAGGGAATCGCTAAAAACAGATGCAAATATTATAATTTTTACCGAATGTGATGGAACATTCAGTGGTAATGACTTGGAAAAAATGGTTCCATATTTAGATAATTGTGATATGGTTATTGGAACTAGACAAGTACAAGTCTTATCTGAAAAAGGGAATCAAAACTCCACATTTTATGTTTGGGGTAATTATTTTTTAGCAAAGCTGATTCAACTAAAATTTTTCTCACTACAACACTTAGGTGTTGTTGAACTAACTGATGTAGGTTGCATGCATAGATGTATTAGAAGAGAATCTTTAGAAAAAATCATTGATCAGTTTGTTGAACATGATACTGATGAACCAATAATTAGTCCTCAAAGTGGATTATTTGCTATTTTAATGACAATGATTGGAATTAAAAATAATTTAAAAATAGTTGAAGTTCCAATTACTTTTAAAAAGAGAATTGGAATTTCAAAGACACAATCAGATAAAAAAATTAGGGCAGTAAGGTACGGCTTGACATTTTTTTGGCATATTATATCTAAATGATGCTTATGGTATATGATGAATTTTGTATAGAATCAAACCAAGTTTGTCTGATTTGTAGATAAATTCGAAATTCGATGGGATGTCAGGATTATTTGGATCAGATAATATTTTTAGATCGTCATATTGTGTTGAGCGAATATCATGTTTCCAATTCATTATTGGGGGGTTACCATAAATTAGATAATTTGGAATAGGATCATTTTTGCCATATCTATCTGCAGGATAGCTGTTTACATTGGACATTAACAAATCAAATTCAGACCAATTTTCGCGTTTATAAAATTGCTCAAAGGAGTCTCCTTTTTTGCCCTCTTGAAATGTTACTAGTATAATATTTGTATCAACATAATATAGGAAAGCAGTCATAGGAGCCATCACGTAACTATCAGCAATATTTTCCTGCACTGATAATATGTCACTAATTTTTTTAATTTCTTGTCCTTTCTGTATGTTTGGTTCAGATTGTTGAAAAAACTTAGAAAATTCATTTACAATTCCGTCATAATTGTTCTCGTAAAGATATAATTCAACAGATTTGTATGAATGTCCTACATTTATCAATAAAACGAGAATTACGCTTATGATAATGATTTTTTTTGTTTGAGAGGAAATAGAGACTTCTTTTTTACTAGAAGATAATTTTGATAAAATTTTTGGTATGGTATTAACAAAAAATACTGCGCACAATGATGGAATTATTAGCCAAATTGGTAAAAGGTGTTCAGGTCTACTTAATGGTATAACAGATATCAAAGTGAAAAATATAAAAATTGATATTAAAAGAGGAAGTAAGTTTTTTTGAAAATTTCTAATATTAATTAACGTTAGTGCAATGGTTGGGATAGCTATAACAATAAAGAAGTGAATGCTTGGATCGCCTAACAAGAATAACAAAAATACAGACAATAAGGAAGTGCTAGATAATACAAGAATGTTAATTTTATCTAATCTGAATTTCATCAGGTAGAATAATCCACCTAAAAATGGGATTAGAACAACAAATGGAAGCGTAGGAATTATGGATAAACTAGTCATTTTGCCAAAATTCAAAAATAAATCTTGATTGTTATAAAATAAATTATAACTATAGTTTTTTAAAAATAATTCCGGATAATCAAGAATTGTATAATCTTGATTAGTGATAATATTGAATTTCAGTTTTTCAATCCATTCAGGAGTAGTATACTTTGAAACATTAAGATAGTTATAATTTGGATTTGAGTCAATGAAAACACCATGGGTATTGTAATTGTACGCCAATACTGGACTAACAGTAATTAAGAAAAATACCACTAATAATCCAACATAACAAAAATTTTTTTGTATTTTTTTACTGTGAAATATTAGAAATATTGAAAATGCAATGAGAATTAAAATAGGTTGGATTCTAATCATTGTGGCAAGTCCAAGAAAGACTCCACATAATATCACATCATTTGAAAGAATATTTTTTTTTGTAATGAAATAAAATGCGATGAAGATGAAAAGAACTGGTAAAATTTCATTTAGTGCTGCTAGAGATACTAGAATAATTTTTGGGTTGAATGCGATAAATAACTGTCCTATTAACGCTACTTTACTTCCAAATATGTTTCTCATCACATAATAAGAAACAAATACTATTCCAGTGCCGCCAAACAAACCAAGTATCTTTGCTACAATTAATGGATCATGAAATACCTTGTCTAACGAGGCATAAAGAATAGGCCCACCAGGATTAGCATTAAGAGCTACAACGTTTGTTCCATTTCCATCTAAAATTTCTTTACCGATTAGAAAATATTGAAAAAAATCCCCCTCTTTTAAAAAATCATTGTGAAAAATTGTCAGATATGAAATTACTGCGAAAAATACGATGGTTATAAAAAATGGGTATCTGGGTTGTTTTAGTAATGATGATTTTAGAGTTTTTAGCTGCATAATATTATATCGGATTTATATTTTAATCAAATTAGTTGTCATAAAATTATATTCAGAGATTAGTCCATCAATGATAGGCATTCTTGGATTAAAACTTGGTAATTCTTTTGGTTTCGTGGTATCACCATAAATTGTAATTAGTATTTTTTTCATTTTTTTGAGGTATTTTTAATATTAATATTGTTTAGGAATAAATGATTTGTAAGTTAATCATTATAATTGATCTTGTAAGCGGTAATTCCAGAATAAGGAGATTTATAGAGTAATTCAAAATTTTTGGGAATTTCTGAATTTGTGGGATCAGCTAATACTTTCAATGATTCTAGATGAAATGGTTTTGGATTATAGATGAGATAATCTGGGATGGGGTGATTCAAGTTATGTCTATCATTTGGTTCACTGCTAATGTTTGAAAAATAGATTTCCCAACTTTTCCAATTTTTCCTTGTAATATAATTATCAATTGAATCTCCCTCTGGACCTTCCTGAAATTGTACTCCAATCCATTTTGCATCTGCAATATCTGCAAAGTAAATATAATTTGCCATAACATAGCTATTTTCAATATCGGGTTGGTTTCTTAACACAGTAACTATATTATCAAGATCATGTTTGTTAGGATTAATTTTTTCAGAAAACGGAGACTTGAAGTTTTCAAGGATGGTGTCAACAGAATTTCCAGTTGTAATGACTTCAAATGTTACGTAAGAATAACCAAGATTCACAAATAAAATTAAAGAAATAATTATTGATATGATGATTTTGCTAGATTTTTGACCTTCAAGAATTTTAGAAGAAGGAAGTTTTGTATTTTGGATTTTAAAAAATAGATTAGGTATTACTGAAACGAAAAAAATTGAACACAAAGGAGCCAAAAATATCCATAAATAAAGAAAATGCTTGTACGAACGCAAAGGTAAAGATGCCATTATTACTGAAAAAATTACAGCAAAAATAATTAACAAAAGAAATTTTTTATCTAATTTTTGAATATTTTGAAAACCTAAAACTATCAATGGTATAATGATAATAGCAAAAAAATGATCTTGAAAATCTCCTAGCAGAAAAACAAATGCAGTAGTAATTGCAGCTGTAGCCATTACTGTCATAAACGTCTTTTTAGAAGCTGGAATTTTTAACGAGTAGATCAGACCACCTAAGACCGGTATCATTC
>Ga0208113_1001391_pt1 | contig 11542 bp, 9 predicted proteins | sample Knorr_S7_td_NADW_FD_185598 | JGI IMG/M metagenome (GOLD analysis project Ga0208113, IMG submission 185598) | Marine microbial communities from Southern Atlantic Ocean transect - Knorr_S7_td_NADW_ad_2505m_LV_A (SPAdes) (version 2) | ecosystem: Environmental > Aquatic > Marine > Oceanic | place...
GTCCCACGCGGCGCAGACCTGCGAACTCCGCCAGGCCGGAAGGAGCAACGGTAAACAGTGCTCTGCGGGTGCCGTGGGAGCGCCTGACCCGAGTCACCGTCCGGAACATGCCTAGTGGCCAGTGTCGAAGAGAGGTGCGCGGTCTCTAACCAAGATGATGACGGTCCCGCGCTAGATGCCATCGATCAGCCCTGGGACAGTGATTCCACAACCAGACCATCCAGGTCAGGACACCGCAAGGCCCTTGGCCAGCACTTTCTGACCGACTCCCGGATCCTCAACCGAATCGTCGCCGCGGCGGAGCTTGTTCCTGAAGACCAGGTATTGGAGATCGGACCCGGACGGGGCGTGTTGACCCGCCGGCTAGTTCAGCGGGCCGGCCGGGTGGTGGCGGTGGAGATGGACCGGGTGCTCGCCGCTGAATTGCCGGCGCGTCTCGACCATCCCTCTAACCTGGAAGTAGTGTACGGCGACGCCCGGTCGATAGATCTGGCGCCTTTGGTGGGCGAGGATAAGCCCTACAAAGTGGCGGCCAATCTCCCTTACTACGCCGCCAACCCGATAATCCGCCGGCTACTCGAGGCCGCGCCAAAACCGGAGTTGCTGGTGGTGATGGTCCAGGAAGAAGTTGGGCGCTCCATGCTGGCGAAACCCGGTGGAATGAGCATCTTATCGGTCGCAACCCAGTACTATGCTAAACCGTCCCTCGTGTGCCACGTCCCTCCCCGATCTTTTCGTCCGCCTCCGTCGGTGAATTCATCGGTAGTACGGCTCGACGTTAGGTCTCAGCCCGCGGTGGCTGTAGCCGATGAATCAGCCTTCTTTCAAGTGGTCCGCGCCGGTTTCTCCGCCAAGCGGAAACAACTGCGAAACTCCTTGAGCCACGGTTTGGGCGTTCATCCCACGACAGTTGGAGAACTCTTGGAGGACTTGGAGTTGGACGGCCGGCGGCGGGCCGAGACTTTGACTCTGGACGAGTGGGGGTTGATCTACAGAGGCTGGGAGGAGCGGATCCGGGGAGCGGCATAATCGTGGAAGTTCCGGCTTACGCTAAGCTGAATCTCGTCTTGGAGGTGCTGGGCCGGCGGCCCGACGGGTTCCATGAAATAAGAACAGTGCTCCAAACCATCGACTTGGCGGATCGCCTTACTTTCCATCCGGCATCGGGGCTTCATCTTCAATGCGATGACTCTTCCCTCAACGGCGAAGCTAACCTTGTTTGGCAAGCCGCCGTTAGGCTGGCTAAGAGCCGCAACATACAGCCCCGAGCGTATATACATCTGGAGAAACATATTCCGGTGGCGATGGGTTTGGGAGGAGGAAGCAGCGACGCGGCGGCCACACTGATAGCGCTGAATCAACTCTGGCAGCTTAACTTATCCATTTTGGAGCTGTCGGGAATAGCGGCGAGTTTGGGTTCCGACGTGGCCTTCTTTTTGGCGGGTGGAACTGCATCCACGGCCGGACGGGGGGAATTGGTCACTCCGATTCATCCTTTGCCATCGGTCCCGGTGACGCTGATCTGCCCAACCGCGACGTTTCTGGACAAGACGTCGAGAATGTTTTCACGTCTAACGTCCGGGCATTACAGTGACGGGGAGCGGACCAGCCGGCTTGAAGAGATCCTGGGTGGTGACGAATTCGTACCAGATATGCAATATAACGTTTTCGAGCATGTGGCATTTCAGGAGTTTCCGGAGTTGGACGATCTACGCCTGAAGGTCGAATCGGCAACCGGTGCGGAAGTGCACTTGTCGGGCGCGGGCCCAGCGTTGTATTTCCTTCCTTCCAGTGAAGATGAATATCAGAGGGTGTCCCACGCCTTGCAACATTCTAGCGCTCGGGTATACCTTGTACACACGATCTGACTCGGCTCAGCGCCGGGAGTATCCGACTGAAAATCTCAATCCTAAGATTATAGTGAGCTAGAGCATGTATACCCTTGCCGCCATATCCATCCCATTCGGTCCCAACATCATCGAATTCGGCCCATTTATCCTGGCCTGGCACGGATTTTTCACCTTTGTAGCCGTGGCCACTTCGGTGTACCTAGCGGTCCGTTGGGGCACCAAGCAGGGCCTGTCGGCAGATGCCATATATTCGATCTCGGTTTGGGCGATCATCGGCGGTATCCTGGGGGCGCGGATAGTCCACATAATTGACTTCTGGGGTCCGATCTACCAGCACGACCCGATCAGGCTGTTGTACGTTTGGCAAGGAGGCATCGCGATCTATGGCGGAATATTAGGCGGATTCGCCGGCGGCGCATTGTATGTCATCATCCGAAACTCGGACCGGTTTTTGGCGATGTGGGGTTCGGTATACAAAGTGATGCCTTTCCTGGGGGAACCGAACAAAGCTCCACTGCCACCGATCGGGTTAATGGTCGATATCACCACCCCGGCGTTGCTGATATCCATGGCCATCGGCAGAGTTGGAGACATAATTAACGGGGAGCACTTTGCCAAGGCCACCAATCTAGCCTGGGGCTTCATTTACACTAACCCGTCCAGCCCTGGCTACCAACAGCCAGCATCCCATCCGGCGGTGGCGTATGAGTTGATCTTCGATCTTCTATTGCTGGCTGCTATCTGGCCGTTGCGCAACCGGTTGCGCCCCCACGGAATGTACTTCGTGCTGTATGGGGGCCTGTATTCGATGGGCAGGTTCTTCTTGAGCTTCCTTCGCGTGGAGCAGATACCCTACTTCGACGTGTTGAACCAGGCGCAGATCATCGCCCTGATCGTGATGGCGGTAGCGATACCCTTAGTGGTGTTCAAAGCTAAGTTCGTAAAGCCAACGCAAGATGCGGAAAGTGGGAGGCGGGGACAAAGGCGGGCTAGATAAGCTGGGCGTCAGGCTCGATGGTCTGGATTGGCAAACACCAGGACGGAGTTGTGGCCACCGAAACCGAATGAGTTGCTCATGGCCACGTCGATCTGCTTATGTTTGGCTTTGTTGGGAGTGTAGTCAAGATCGCAATCGGGGTCCGGCGTCTCTAGATTGATGGTCGGTGGAACGATCCCGTTTTTTATCGCCATGATGCAGAACGTCGCCTCTAAAGCGCCGCCTGCTCCAAGAAGATGGCCAGTCATGGATTTGGTGGAACTCATGGGCACTCGGTAAGCGTGCTCTCCCAGAGCCAACTTAACGGCCTTTGTTTCCGATCGGTCATTCAATGGCGTAGACGTGCCGTGGGCGTTTAAGTAATCCAAGTCCGACGGTTTGACGTCCGCGGCTTTCAAAGCCAATCCGATGGCTTTGGCGGCGCTCTGCCCGCTGGGTCCGGGCTCGGTTAAGTGGTGAGCGTCGGAAGTGGCGCCGTATCCCAGTAATTCTGCCAGTGGCGTGACCCCGCGCGCTTCGGCGCTCTGCTGGCTTTCTAGGACCAGTACCGCAGCCCCTTCAGCCATCACAAACCCATCCCGGGCAGCGTCGAACGGGCGGCTCGCCTTCTGAGGGTTCTCGTTGAACCGGGAGAGGGCGCGCATGGAATTGAATCCGGCGACGGCGATGGGAAATATCGGCGCCTCGCTACCGCCGGCCAGCATCACGTCCTCTTGGCCGCGGCGAATCATCTCCCAGGCTTGCCCTAAAGCATCGGCGCCGCTGGAGCAGGAGGAGACTAGGCAGTAGTTGGCGCCCATTGCCCCGGTAACCATGGAAACCTGGGCCGAAGCCATATCGGCCAGCATCATGGGAATCAAAAATGGGCTCACCCGTTTCGGACCCCGCGCGCTCAATACCTCAAATTGCTGTGATAGCGTAATGATGCCGCCGATCCCGCTGCCGATGATGACGCCCACCCGATAGGGGTCGCGATCTTTGGGGTCCAGATGAGCTTGTTGGCAGGCTTCTTTCGCGGCCACGGCAGCCAACTGGGCAAATCGGTCCATGCGGCGGGCTTCTTTGCGGTCCAGGTAGTTCTCGGCGTCGAACCCTTTTACCTCACCGGCGAAGTGAGTATCGAAAGCTTCGGCGTCGAAGGCGGTGATGGTGTCAATGCCAGAGTGTCCAGCCACCAGATTGTCCCAGGTGGTGGACACGTCCAGACCCAAGGAGCTTACGACGCCGAGGCCCGTGATAAATACACGGCGAAGTTCGTTCATTTCAATCCAGGCATATTATCTAACGCCAGCCATGTAAAAGGGACTATCAGGATCACATGGACTGTCACAGCCGCCTCTCCCTAACACTTCAGCACCGGTGCCGCCGGTGGTTTCAGGTGATTCCGGAGCCAGGACTAAGTTAGTCGATTGTGGTAGTGGTCCTGCCGCGGCCCGAATCGGACATCACAGTATTCAGCATTTCGGTAAGGTCGTTGATCCGGCCTGAGATACTCGCCGCAAGTTCGCTGCTGCCGGCGTTGACCGGGCCGGAAAGGTCCTTCAATGAATCGGCCAATTCGCTGATGTCGGCGCCGATGTTTTCCACCACTTCCCGGCGTGCGTTCGCTAGGGGCTGGGACACGGACCGCAGTTTCTCCGCCAGTTCGCCCACCCGTTGGGAGATGTTCTCGCCGAACTCACGCCCGGCCATTGACACCGGGTCCGACCAACTCTTTAAGCTTTCGGTGGCGTCCGCCAACCGGGCGGTGATGCTGTCTCCCAGGTCACGGCTGGTGGATGCCAGACGCAGCCGGTAGTTCCGGAGGATCCGGAAGATACGCCGGTACAGGTCGTCCACCGGGGTCAGCCTGGCCGAATACCGGTCGAACAGGTCCCTGGTTTCCGCCATGGTCCAGCGCTCATCGTAATGAACAAACTGCCGTCCGGTATATAGGTGATAAGGCCTCATCTGCCCTTCGGCAAGAAGGTCGCCGTTTTCGTCCAGCGGGACCAAGTCGTCCCAGTTAGACGTTGCCGGAAGGGGGGTGAGGAAGTTTACTGTCTGGTACCTGCTAACCTGAGTCACCCAGTCGGCCAATGCCATGATGCTTTCTTCCGTATCGTAAGGAAGACCGATGATCGTCATTGCTACTAAGGAGTAGCCCATATCGTTGAGAGCCACCAGGTCGTTATGCATCTGGCCTGGCTCTTGACGCTTGTTCACCAGTTTCAAGTTTTCCGCGTTGTCAGACTCTACTCCAATGTACGCCATTTTGATATTGGCGTCCAGCATGGCGGTAGCAAGCTCGGGGTCCTGTCCAATCTCGGCCCGCGCCTGGCAAATCATGTACATGTTTTGGGTGTGGTCTTTCCACGACTGTAACCGGGCAAGCCGCTCGTCGCGGTATTTTACTGCTCTCAAAGGCGGCGGGTGCAGATCGTCGGAGATAAATACCTGGAAATTTCCATTCCTGGAGTGAATCAATCCGTCTGCCGCCAGTTCCGTCAGCTGAGTCAGACGTTTGATCTCAGTTTCCCGGGACACCAACCGATAGCCCAAGAATTGCTGAATCACTTGGCAGTAGGTGCACTTTTCGGTGCAGCCCCGGGTCGTCTCGATCACGCCGCCGGCCATGGGGTTCTCCGCCGTCAGGTCTCTGATGGAGCGGAAGTCCGGCAACTCCACAAAGTCGGGATTTATCAAGCCAGACCGGCGAGTCTGAACCAATTGGCCGTCTCGTAGGTAGCTAATGCCGGGCACTTTGTCTAGGTAAGCCTCCCGCTCGCCTGGCTTGCGGGTTAGTAGCAGGTCGCACAGTTGGCCGATGATATCCTCGGCTTCCCGTTGCACTACAACATCGAAATTACCGTTGTCGAAGGCCTCTTCGGTAAGCGGTCCCATCTGAGGGCCGCCTCCGATGGTAATAATCTCCGGATGATATTGTTTGGCCTGCCTGGCGATCTGATAGCCACGGGGCGCCTCATTGATTAGCGCCGTCACCATCAGGATGTCAATGCCTTCCAGGTCTTTATCGGGGTCGATTACACCGCACCGGTCTTCAAACCAGATTTCCCGCTCGTACAGGAATTCGCCCTCCCATTGGGCTAGAGCGCCCGAGAGGAACAACATCCCTTGACGGGGAATGGCGATGTACTCAAAATTTCCACCGGCAGACGCCGGTTGTAACAGTACGACTTTCTTGATTCTTGACGTTACTACCACAGTCCCTCCTACGAAGGCTCACCACCTGAGCCCAGCTGTGTCAAGATTCAAATACCCAAGAAGAAAACCCGGCGGATATGATTTATTGAGCCATCCCGCGGGCGGAATCAGTAAGCGAAATTGCTGCATCTAGTGCCAGCTTTGGCCGTATTATACCGGATTCAGTCAAATAAAACAGCAAGTAGTGAATTCTGAGCAGCCAATATGTAGGCTTGTATATCCTAGAAATGTGCTCAAACCTCACGTTCTCTAAAATGTGGGACGATTTCTTTGGCGATGGTCTCCAAGTGCCGGGTACGGTCTTCCCTGGGGCAGGCGACGCTGAATACGATATGGCGGGCGCCTGCGTCGATATATTCCTGAATACGGGCGATGCAACTTTCCACCGGGCCCAGTAGGCAGTATTTTTCCACGATGTCTCTGAAACCACCCCCATACAGGTAGCGGCCGCCCAAGGCTTCCGCAGCCACTTCCGCCGCCTCCTTGACCGTGTCGTATATCGAAACGTAGGGAAAATAAGCCCACTGGAAATCGGTCAGGTCCCGGTTTTGCTCTGTGGCGAATCCGGTGATAGTAGCCACGCTGGACCGGTATCGATCCGGGTCGTAAAAGTAGGGCATCCAGCCGTCGCCAAATTTCGCGGCCCGCAGCATGGCGGGCTCCCGGCGTCCCGACACCCAGACCGGTGGATGGGGCTTTTGCGCCGGACGGGGTATGACGGTTACGTCATTCAACCGGAAATGCCGTCCCTGATAGGACACGTTCTCTTCGGTCCACAGGCGGCGAAGTACCTCTAGACATTCGTTGGTAATTCGTCCTCTTTGTTTGACGTTCAGTCCGGCTGCTTCGAACTCCACGGGGAATTCGCCGCCGACTCCTACTCCCAAGGTCAGCCGTCCGCCCGACGCGATGTCCAGCGTATTTGTCAACTTGGCCAGAACGGTTGGATGGTAAAAGGGTGTCAACAAGATGGAGGATAGAACGCGGATATTATCGGTGGCTCCGGCCGCCACGCCCAACAGCGGCAATGAGGCGTGAGTGGGACCGGGCGGATTACCGCGCATGTAGTGCTCGCCGGCGGCTAAGTACTCGAAGCCCAACTCCTCCATCCACCTAGCCTCGCGGGCGGTCTCCGCCGCCCCAAGAGCCATACCGGCGCCGAAGTGTAATTTGCTATCTGCCATAGGTGGTGGTCCTTCGTATCGAAATTCCCAGGCGACTTACCGGGCTAAATTGCAGAGCGATTTTCGGTTCTATATTATAGTAACCAGGCCGGTAGGTCTCCTGCCTCTTGGGTTGCACCTTTAAGTATTCCGGGGCGCTGGTTTCAAACTCTATTTAGGTGAATATACGGTAATGCTGGTGTTGGTAACAGGAGCAACTGGATTTTTGGGCCAGGCCGTGGTCCGGGAGTTGCAGGAGCATCATCATCGCGTCCGCTGCCTGGTCCATACCCCGGGCAACGAGCGTATGTTCCCAGACCGGTCGGTTGAGGTCCACTATGGCAGCGTCAGCGATCCCGAAGCGTTGGCTGGAGCGTTCTACGACGTTGAAGCGGTGATTCACCTGGTGGGAATCATCCGAAAATCACGAAACCGGACCTACGACCTGATCAACCGGCAGGGTGTAGCCAACGTCGTCACGGCTGCCAAGGAAGTCGGGGTCAAGCACTTCATACAAGTCAGTGCTCTCGGCGCCACCAATGACGCCGGGTATCCCTACTTATATAGCAAGTGGCGGGGAGATCAGGAGGTGGTAAACAGTGGATTGTCCTATACGATAGTAAGGCCTTCCATAATGTTCGGCCCCGGGGACGAATTTCTCAACACGCTGGCGGGGTTGGTAAGAACAACACCAGTGGTGCCGGTGGCCGGATCAGGCAGAAACCGTTTTCAACCCATCGCAGTGGCTGACATGGCCCGATGCTTGGCATTGACCGTGGACCGGGAAGACCTGAAGGGCAAGACGGTGGAGATTGGGGGACCTGATCAGCTAAGCTACAACGAAGTGATTTCGCTGATAGCCCGGACTCTGGGCAAGCGACGGTTGCGCCTACATGTGCCGGTATGGATGATGTACATCGCCACGGCGATACTTCAGAAGGTGGTGTCTAGGCCCCCTGTAACCACCGACCAATTGAAGATGATTGCTATCAGGAACGTAGCCGAACCTGGCATTGTCCAAGAGACCTTCGGGTTTACCCCGAGGCCGCTGGAGGGTAACATAGAATTCATTAGATCGGTGGGCTTGTGGGACGGTGTCAAGATCGCTCTGGGCTCTATGCCCGCCCATCTTCGCGACCACTAGCCGGGCTGCCGGTAGCTGGGTAGGGAGGGGCATCCATTGAAATATCCCGACGCCATCGACCTCTTGCTCTCCCTGGTCGACCACGAGCGTAACCACCCGGTTGGTCCCCGCCAGAAGGCGATCTTCGATCTGGGGCGGATGGAGCGTTTGCTCCATCGGTTGGGCGACCCTCATAACTCCGTCCCTGTTATCCATGTCGCCGGCACCAAAGGCAAGGGCAGCACTGCGGCTCTCTGCGACTCCGCCTTGCACGCCGCCGGATACCACACCGGATTTTACTCGTCGCCCCACTTGCACAGCTTTCGCGAGCGCATACGTAGAAACACGATCCCCATCTCCGAAGGGGAATTCAGCGGGTTGGTAGAAGGACTTTGGCCCCATCAAGAGTGGGTCGGACGGCACGAAGGGTTGGGACCGGTAACCCTCTTCGAATTCATGACCGGTATGGCGTTCCAATGTTTCCGGAGCAACAACACTGATTTCCAAATCATCGAGGTTGGATTGGGAGGGCGGTTGGACGCCACCAACGTTGTCAATGCCGATGTGTCTATCATCACGTCAATAAGCCTGGACCATACCGCGATCCTAGGAGACACCATCGGCGAGATCGCTCGGGAAAAGGCCGGTATTATCAAAACCGGAGGAACGGTTGTAGTCGCCCCCCAGAAACCCGAAGCGCTTTCGGTTATCCTGGATGTGTGTCATTCGCTATCGGCCACACCTATCCTGGTGGGCAAAGATGTAACCTGGTCTCCGGGCCCTTCTTCAATCGACGGCCAAGAAATGACGGTGGCAGGCCGCGACCGTACCTACGAGCTGAGGGTTCCCCTCTTGGGTAAATATCAGTTGGAGAACGCCGCCACCGCCGTGGCCGCTCTGGAAGCGTTGCGAGATCGGGGTCACTCGATCCCTGACGAAGCGATACAGCAGGGTTTTGATAAGGTGGTATGGCCTTGCCGTATGGAGGTTTTGGGCCGGGATCCTGTCGTTGTAGTCGACGGCGCCCACAATGAATATTCCATGGATTCGATGCTGGAATCCTTAGCGTCCTACATGAATTTCCGGCGATTGTTCCTGGTTGTGGGGTTTTCCCGTGACAAAAGCGTCGCCAAAATGGTGGGACGGATGGCGGAGATGGACCCGGTGGTTTTCGCATCCCGGTCTCGCCACCCCAGGTCCACGCCCCCCGCGCAGATATCATCTCTGTTTAATGGACACGGCATCGAAGTGACGGAGACCGCCTCCTTGGCCGAAGCGCTGATCCAGGCACGGGATCTGGCCGATGAAGGAGATCTGATCTTGGCTACGGGTTCGCTCTTTGTGGCCGCGGAAATCAGGGAAGAAATCTTAAGGATAGAGCCAGAGCTGTACCCGGACCTGTTGCCCGCTGATTTGAGGACTAGCTAATCGAAAGTCCCGGATCCATTCCGGGGTAAACCGGATCTACCAAGCACTACCAGGGAGAATGAGGCGTGACATCTGAGCGACCCAGGATTGTAGTAACCGGAATGGGGGCGATGACCCCATTGGGGCAGACGCCTGATGCCTTCTGGGCCAACTTGGTGGCCGGCAAACCGGGCATAGGGCCGATGACTTTGTGCGACCCCACCGAATACCCTTGCCGAATCGCCGGAGAGGTAAGAGACTTTGATCCCACACAGTATCTGGACAGCAAAGAATCTAGGAGAATGGCCCGGTTCTCTCAACTGGCCGTAGCCGCCGGTTTGACTGCTGTGGAGTCGGCCGGCCTGGACATCTCACGGGAAGACCCCTACCGGGTTGGCGTGGTTCTGGGCAACGGCAACGGCGGTTTCCCTACTCTGGAGGACAACTGCCGGGTATTGGCGGAACGGGGCGGGATGCGCATGACACCCTTCTTCTTCCCCATGGTCCTTCCCAACATGGCCGCAGCCAACGTTAGCCGGTATTTGGGGGCTCATGGCTATAACGCTACGGCCACCACGGCTTGCGCTTCGTCAAACCAGGCTATCGGCCAAGCCTTGGACGTGATTCGCCGGGGCGCCGCGGACGTGGTTCTGGCTGGCGGCACGGAGGCCGGAATCAGCCAATTGGGATTGGCGGGATTCGCGGTTATGCGGGCGTTGACCACCCACAACGAGGAACCGGAAAAGGCCAGCCGTCCTTTCGACGCCAACCGCGATGGATTCGTTCCCAGTGAAGGCTCGGCGATCTTGGTTCTGGAGAGTTTAGAGCATGCCCTGGGACGGAATGCAGTGATCGTTGGCGAGATAGCCGGGTTTGGCTGCACCTCCGATGCCGGGCATTTGGTGCAGCCTGAGGAGTCAGGCGCCAGCGCGGCCGAGGCGATGCGGCTGGCGTTATTAGACGCAGGGGTGGGTCTCCAGGAAGTCGACTACATCAACGCCCACGGGACTTCCACTCCACTCAATGACGCCCTGGAAACGGTGGCCATCAAGCGGCTGTTCGGTGATCGAGCGTATCAGATTCCCATCAGCTCCACCAAGTCTATGATCGGCCATTCCCTAGGCGCGTCGGGGTCTTTGGAAGCCGTGGCCTGCTTGAAAACAATCAGCGAAGGCGTCATCCACCCGACAATCAATTACCAGGTTCCGGACCCGGAATGCGACTTAGACTATGTACCCAACCAATCCCGTCAGTCGAACGTCCGAGTGGTCCTTTCCAACGCGTTCGGCTTCGGCGGCCAGAACGCCTGCCTAGTGTTCCGGAAGTTCGAGACATAGCAGTCTTCCATTCCTAGCTTCCATGCATTTCGCTGGGCGAAAAGCGAGGCTCGATGCGCATACGCACCGAGCCTCGCTTTATTCCGCCTAAGTATTGGCAGAAGAGTTGTTTGGATATGCTACCTGAGGGAGGCATGTGGATAGTAATCCAACGGACGGTGAGATCCGTACCGGAAGAACGAGGGTCACAGATGTAACCTGGTAGTGAACCCATTGGGCCATTGTTGATGCCCGGTATTAATTTACCGTCGGCCAGCCTGCAAGAATTTCCTATAGGGAAGGTAAAATTGTGCATAAAAAGTCAATGACGATGGGCCGCCTAGCTTTGGGACTGGCCGCTATAGTCGCGGTTGTATCGGCAGCTTGCGGTGGAAATCCTGTTCCTGCCGGTGTTGAACCGAAAGCTAGTCCTCAGGAGATCCAAGAACGATCCACCGCCTTGGCCTCAGATCCAGAGGTGA
>Ga0208113_1001397_pt1 | contig 11513 bp, 10 predicted proteins | sample Knorr_S7_td_NADW_FD_185598 | JGI IMG/M metagenome (GOLD analysis project Ga0208113, IMG submission 185598) | Marine microbial communities from Southern Atlantic Ocean transect - Knorr_S7_td_NADW_ad_2505m_LV_A (SPAdes) (version 2) | ecosystem: Environmental > Aquatic > Marine > Oceanic | place...
TTGAGAAATCTTCAGCTACCATTCCAAGTGGAATTTCAGTACCTAAACTCAAATAATATTCATTGAATTGAGTCTCATCAGTTTCTCCAGGGTAGAAATAGTATAAATCACCTATATCAATACTTATTGGTCCAAATTCAGTTGCGTAACCAAAATACCAGTCAAACTCTGATGGAATCGAAGAATTTGTAATTGCACCAGTCCAAACACCTGTATAAAAACCGCTTGAATGACCTAGGTCAGCGCCAATTGCAGGAGACATATCTTTAGAACTTTGACTCTCTCCTCTCCATACATAATGAGAAGACCAGCTTGCGTTATAACCAAGACTAATTCCAGTAGCTTTTTCTAGAGCTTCTCTAGAAAGGTCTAGACCTATATTTTCAGTAGCATATGAAATATTTCCAGCAGCAATTAAAGCCGATGATAATAAAACTGCAAATTTTTTCATAATCTTATAAATATCCTTTCACTATATAAAACAGCAATTAATATGCCAAAACAAATAGAAAAACAATCTAATATTGTTTTCAATTTAATCAATTGTTTATCAAATTTAACTAAATTATAAACTTAATAAAATAAAAGTGAACAATTATATTAGTCTATATCATTAAATTTTAATTAATTGTATTAGTTTCCCAAGAAGGTGAAGTAAAAATAATCCATGAATAATTTTTATTTGTACTTCTTTTATAAATACCTTTGGTTGATGTTACTGAAATTTTTTTTCTTTTCTCAATACAATCTTTTTTTTTTTTTCAATACAATTTTTTTTTTTTTTTACAAAAGAAAAATTAGGATGGTTTTTATGAAACTCTTTTTTTTTTTTATTAAAATCTTTTTTGTTATCTACTTCTTCAAAACCACATCCGTGTATTTGAAATAAAACTAAATTTAAAGATTTTTTTTGTGCAAATATTATTCCTTGAGTTATATTTTCTATTTTGTCTTTTTTATTTATAAACTGAAAAGTTATATCTTGATTTTTGTTAGCTAATAAAAGTCCTTTAGATGTATATTTAGATAATACTTTTAAGTTTTCTTCATTAAAAATAAAATCAATAGATTTTTTTTCCTCATCTATATATCTTATTTTGCTTAGAGCTATTTTAATTTTAGATGAATCTAGTAATACAGGATGTATAGTAGCTTCTAATTTTCTATTTTTGATATTTATTTTTGAAGTTAAACCTATTTTACCCCCTTTTTTTTCATTCCATAAAAATGAATTAAGAACATTTAAAGGATTGGAATAACCTTTATTATATATTTTTGTTGAATCGGCTTTTGTTAAATAAGGTATAACTAAAAAAGAAATTAAAAATAAAAAAAAAATTTTTTTCATTAATATATTTTTTTAAAACTATTCCCAAGACTTAGATGTTAAAACAATCCATCCTTTTGCAACTTTAGTTTTCCCACCATATATTCCTATTGAGCTATCCCCAATAACTTTTCTTGGTTCATCGTAATCATACCCTTGATAATCTTCATTTATTTTTTCAAAAATAATATTAATTTTTCCTGGTTCTATAAACAAATATCCAGCTGTAGTATCAATAGTTGTAGGGAGAATCCAAAATTTCTTTCTAAGTTGAAAAACCTCAAATAGCACATCTTGATTTTTATTTGCTTTTTTTAAAGCTTCTGGGATTTTTTTACTTAATAATTCGATATTTCCATCTGAAAAAACTAGGCGTGGTTTGCCTTGCTTTTTCTTTTTTTTATCTAAAATTGTGTAATTAATTTTACTAAATGAACTGGAAATTGTGTTTCGAGAAATTTTAATTGGATGAATTGTATTTTTTTTATTTCTACCTTCAACTGCTATTGTTTCAACAATTGCTATATATTGCTTTCCTTTTTTCCAAATATAAGTTGAGGGCAATGATTTATCCGAAGTATATACCCCACTTTCTTCCCAAGCTTTTTTTATTCCACATGAGCTAATAAAGAATAAAATTAAAAAAATAGAAATTTTTGAAATTTTTGTAAACATTATAAAATTATAAAAAAAAGAATATATTATTATATAATTCGTATATTTTAAAGTAATGAAACTTTATATATATGGACTCAATTGAAACTACACCAACTAAAAACCACAAACAAGAAAATTTTCCTGTAGGTTCTTGGTTACTATCACAAAAAATTAGATTTAAAATACTAATTTTTTATAAATTTGCAAGAGCAGCAGATGATATTGCAGATAGCGCAAATTTATCCTCAAATGAAAAAATTAAAAGATTAAACTTATTTAAAAAAGCTATTGAAAGTAATAAAAGTAATAAAATAAAAATTTCTAAAGTGGAAGATTTAAGAAAAATTTGTATAAAAAATAAAATTAAAATAAATCATGCATTAAATTTATTAAAAGCTTTTAAACAGGATGCGATAAAAAAAAGATATAAAAATTGGTCAGAATTAATTAGATATTGTAAATATTCAGCAGTTCCTGTTGGTAGATTTGTGATAGATTTACATAAAGAAAAACAAAAAGCATACAAATATTCAGATCCTTTGTGTATAGCTCTTCAAATTTTAAATCATTTGCAGGATTGTAAAGAAGATTATGAAAATTTAGATCGCGTTTATTTACCTATGCAATTTTTAAAAAAATATAATGTAAAACTATCTCAATTAAAAAAAAATGTTACTGAAAAAAACTTAAGGTTGGTGTTCAATGAAATTTTAAAAAATACAGAAAAATTAATTATTGAAGCAGGTAAAAATAAAAAAAATATGAAGCATAAACATTTATCATTAGAAACCTCATTCATATTAGAAATTGCAAAAAAATTATTACAATTATTAAAAAATAATGATCCTTTAAAAAAAAAAGTAATGCTAAAAAAATTCGACTATATTTACTGTTTTGCAAAAGGGCTATACCTCTAATGTAATTAAATTAATTGCTAGAAAAAATACAAAATATAACTGAGTACCCGAAATCTTCATTTTATTGGGGAATGAGAATTCTTGATAGAGAAAGAAGAGACGCAATGTTTTCAATTTATGCATTTTGTAAAAAAACAGACTCAATTGCTGATAGCAAACAGTTAAAGAAAGAAAAGAAAAGAAAAATAAATAAATTAAAAAAAGAAATTAACGAAATATATAAAAATAATTTAAATAATAATTTTAGAAAAAACTTAAAACATTACATAGACAAATACCAATTAGATAAAAAATATTTTTTGGACATAATTAAAGGTGTGGAAATGGATATTAACAATATTATGATTTGTCCAAATAATAAAATTTTTAGATTATACTGCTACAGAGTTGCAGGGGCTGTTGGTATAATAAGTTTGAAAATTTTTGGTGACTATAATATACAAACAAAAACTTTTGGTCTTTATTTGGCTGAAGCGCTACAAATAACAAATATTTTACGAGACATAAAACAAGATGCAAATATGGGAAGAATGTATATTCCGATTGAAATTTTAAATAGTGTAGGAATCAAAAAAAATAAAATAATCTCTATATTAAAGAATAAAAAATTTCCTAAAGCTTGTACAAAACTGTCGAAATACGCTGATTATAATTTTGAACATGCAGACAAGCAGCTAGAACTTTGTTCAAAAAGAAAATTAAAGTCAGCAATTTTGATGATGGATACATATAAATTACTTTTAAAAAAGTTAAAAAAAAAAGGTTGGGAAAATTTGGGAGAAAAAGTAACTTTAACAAAATTTGAAAAAATTTTTCTTCTTTTTAAGGGAATAATTTTTTAATTGAGTAAAACTATTCATATAATTGGCGCGGGTCTTGCTGGATTATCATGTGCAATAAAACTAAAAAAAAATAAAAAAATAATTCTTTATGAAGCATCTTCTTTATTTGGTGGCAGGTGCAGATCTTATAATGAAAAGCATTTTAATTGTATTTTAGATAATGGCAATCACTTGATTATAAAAGCGTATAAAAATACATTTAGTTATCTTAAAAATATAAATACTCATACAAAATTAATAAGTAATAATAAAACTTTTTATCCTTTTGTTGATATAAAAAAAACAGAGAATTGGAGTGTTAGGCCATATTCTTATATTTTACCATGGTGGATTTTTTTTAGTTCCTGTAGACCAAAAAATATATCAGCTTTAGACTTTATAAAAAGTTTAAAACTTTTTTTTGCAAAAAAAAATGAAACTGTATATGACTTGCTAGGAAAGAATAATATAATTTATGAAAGATTTTGGAAACCTTTTACAATTGCAGTCCTTAATACAGATCCTAAAGAGGCATCAGCAAAATTATTAAGAAAAGTTATTATTAAAACTTTATTTTTTAGTAATGATCCTCTAAGACCTTTTTTAGTAAAAAAATCTTTAAACGATAGTTTAATTAAACCAGCAGTACAAAATTTTTTAGATCAAGGTGGTAAAATAAAATGTAATACAAGACTTAAGAAAATTGTTTTTAAAAATAATTTTGCTAAAGAAATGATTTTTAACAAAAAAAAAATAAAAGTTGATAATGATGAAGTAATTATTTTAGCAGTAACACCTAATGTTGCCTCAAAAATTATACCAAGTTTAAAAGTTCCAAAGAAAACAAACTGTATTTTAAATATTCATTTTAAATTAAATGAAAAATACAAAAAAATTAAATTTCCTGAGAACTCTTTTTTTATTGGGGTAATTGGTGGAACAGCTGATTGGATCTTCAAAAAAAAAAATATATTGTCAATTACAGTCAGCACGGCAAATTATCTAAACAATCTTGGTGATGAAAAAATATCAAGAATTGTTTGGGAAGATGTAAAAAAAACATTTAATTTAAACGCTATTAAAAAACCAAAATATAAAATTATTAGAGAAAAAATGGCAACCTTTGTTCAAAGTCCTGAAGAAATTTTTAGAAAACCAAAGATGCATACAAAATATAAAAATATTTTCCTAGCTGGAGATTGGGTTGACACTGGTTTACCTGCTACAATTGAAGGCGCTATTACCTCAGGATATAATGTAGCTGATTACATCAATAAAATTTAAATGAAAGTAAAAAATATTATAGAACTTTGCAAAAAAAGATTACTAGATGACCAAAAAAAAGATGGGCATTGGTTGTATGAACTAGAAGCAGACACAACAATACCGTCAGAATATATATTAATGAATCATTTTTTAGGTATTAAAGAAGAAAGACTAGAAAAAAAACTTTCTACATATATTAAAAAAAAACAAAATCCTGATGGGGGTTGGCCATTATTTTGGGAAGGGGAATCAAATATTAGTACTAGTGTAAAAGCATACTATGCATTGAAACTTGTTGGAGAAAAAGTGTCATCTAAATTCATGATAAAAGCTAAAAAAAAAATATTAGACCTAGGTGGGATAGAAAATTGTAATGTTTTTACAAAAATTAGCCTTGCTTTATTTGGACAAATTTCATGGAAAAAAATACCTTCAATGCCAGTAGAAATTATGTCTTTACCGTCCTGGTTTCCTTTTCATATTAATAAAATCTCGTACTGGTCAAGAACTGTTGTTGTGCCACTACTAATAATTTTAGATAAAAAACCAAAAGCAAAAAATCCAAAAAAAATAAATATAAAAGAATTATTAACAAATGATAAAAAATTAAATGTAAATTATGGAAAAGAATCCATTTTTTATTTTTATTTATTTAGTTTAATTGATAAAATTTTAAAAATTACTGAGTCAATTTTTCCAAAAAAATTTAAAAAGAAATCTACCGATAAAGCTAAAAATTTTATACTTAATCGTCTAAACGGAATTCATGGTCTAGGTGCTATTTTTCCTGCAATGACAAATTGTACTATTGCACTCAATTTGCTAGGCCTTACAAAGCAATACAAAATTTCATTAAATAGTGTCAGAAATCTAATTACACATAAAAAAAATTTTAGTTATTGTCAGCCGTGCTTTTCGGTTGTATGGGATACTAGTTTAAATGGGTTATCACTTTTAGAATCTGGGCTTACATTAAAAGATAATGCGATACAAAAAGCATGCAAATGGTTAGAAAAAAAACAAATATTAAAAATTAAAGGCGATTGGATTACAAACAATAAAAATCTTTTACCAGGAGGATGGTCCTTTCAATATAAAAATGATTTTTATCCTGACGTCGATGATACAGCTGTTGTAGCTATGTTTTTAAATCGAGCAGGTTATCAAAACAAAAAAATTTTAGAAAAAGCATGTAATTGGATTGTTGGAATGCAATCTGAAAATGGGGGTTGGGGTTCATTTGATAAAAATAATACTTTTTATTATTTAAATAATATTCCATTTGCAGATCACGGAGCTCTATTAGACCCACCGACAGCAGATGTATCAGCTCGCTGTGTATCCATGCTTAGTCAAATTGACAAGAAAAATTATAAAAATGTAATTCAAAAAGGAGTTAGGTTTTTAAAGAATGAACAAGAAAAAGATGGTTCATGGTTTGGAAGATGGGGCACTAATTATATTTATGGAACATGGTCAGTTTTACATGCATTAAAGGCAGCGGGTGAGGACATGAATACAGATTATATTAAAAAATCTATTACTTGGATAAAAAATAAACAAAATAAAGATGGAGGTTGGGGAGAAGATTGTGCAACATATTGGAAAGAAAAAAAAAATATGCCATCTATAAAAAGTATGCCAAGTCAAACATCATGGGGAATCTTAAGTTTGCTTCTAACAGAAAAAATTGATAATAAGCATATAGTAAATGGAATAAATTTTTTAAAAAAAAATTTTGATAAAAAAAAATTATGGACAGATCATAATTTTAACGCCGTTGGATTTCCTAAAGTTTTTTATATTACTTATCATGGTTATGCTAAATATTTTACTAATTGGGCTCTTTCAAGATATCAAAACTTAAAAAGTGGAAATAAAACAAATATAATTTTAGGTTTATAATAAAATAGATAATATTAGTCATTCATAGAATTGATATTATTTATATAAATAATAAATTTGAGTAATTTGCTCAAATATCTTAATTATCTACAAATATTATTAACAATTTTTAATTAAGGATATCTATATGAAAAAAATTACTTATATTTTACTAGCTGTAATTGCACTTTTTGTTAATTCAACTGTATATGCGATAGAAGCTAGAATTCCGACTACATCTATTACTGAAGCGTTACAAAATGCTAAAAGTAAAAAAAGTTTTTCTACTTTAAAGAGTATTAAATTTGATGTTAAAGAAAAAGTTTACAATATAACTTATCTTACAAAAGATGGTGACATTGAAAATCTTAAAATCAGTAAAGTAACTGGAAAAGAAGTTAAATAATTTTATTTTTTTTGAAAAAGGTCTCTTAGGAAAACTGTTTTTTTTATTCTATTTAATTGCTACTTCTTCTTGATTTTTTTCTTCTCTGATTTTTACTAAAGACTCTTTGACTTGTTTTTCAAAAATATATTCTGCTGATCTTTGATTGTTAAGTGGTATATCAGGGACCATATCTCCATCAGTTTTTGGGCCCATTAAAGCAACTTTAAGAGCTTTTAAAGGATTCTTAATAGAATCTTCTGCTGCTGTTGGTTCATACCCACAATGCACCATACAATTAGCACATTTTTCATAATTGCCGGTACCATATTTTTCCCATTCAGTATCATTGATTAACTCATCAAAAGTTTTTACATAACCTTCAGCAAGAAGATAGCAAGGTTTTTGCCAACCAAAAATATTTCTAGTAGGATTTCCCCAAGGAGTGCATTTATAATTTTGATTACCAGCAAGAAAATCTAAAAATAATGAGGATTGACTAAATACCCATTTTTTTCCCTTTCCTAATTTAAAAATATCTCGGAATAATTTTTTTGTTTTCTTTCTTTTTAAAAAATTCTTTTGATCAGGAGCTCTTTCATAGGCATAACCAGGGGATACAGTAATTCCATCAATACCTAATTCTGTTACAAAATCAAAAAGTTTTGCAGTTCTTTCAGGTGTCATTTGGTGGAATAAAGTGCAGTTAATATTAACTCTAAAACCTTTTTGTTTTGCCTTTTTTATTGCTTCTATAACCTTATCATAGACTCCTTCACGACAAACTGAATGGTCGTGTTCTTTTTTTAATCCATCTAAATGAATTGAAAAAGTTAAATATTGAGAAGGTTTAAATAAATCTAATTTTTTTTCGAGTAAAATTGCGTTTGTACAAAGATATACAAATTTTCCTTTATCAATTATTCCTTGAACGATTTCTCCAATTTCTGTATGAACTAATGGTTCACCGCCTGGAATAGATACAATCGGCGCACCACATTCATCAACGGCCTCTAAACATTCTTTTAATGACATTCTTTTATTTAAAATTTCGTCTGGATAATCAATTTTTCCACAACCAGCACAAGATAGATTACATCTAAACAAAGGTTCTAACATTAAAACTAAAGGATACTTTTTATTTCCTTTAATTTTTTGTTCCAAAATATATTTTGCTACTTTAATTTTTTGTATTAACGGTATTCCCATTTTTTTAAGCTATTAATTCTTTTTTATCTTTTTTATATCTTATACCTGCAGGCAATTTAAACTCTACTTTTTCTTTAATTCCATCCATAACTTGAACATTTGATTTTTCTATTTTTTTTAATTCATCTATTACTTCCATAACAACTGCCTCAGGCGCTGAAGCACCTGCGGTTATACCAATTGTTTTTACATTTTTTAACCATTTTTTGTTTATATCTAATGGCCCATCAATCAAATAACTGGGTATATTTATTTCTCTTCCAATTTCCTCTAATCTTTTAGAATTTGAACTATTTTGTGAACCAACTACAAGTAATAAATCGACATGTTTAGCTAATTTCCTAACGGCTTCTTGTCTATTTGTCGTAGCATAGCAAATATCTTCAACACCAGGCCCTATGATATTTGGAAACTGTATTTCTAATTCTTTAATAACATCTTTAGTATCATCAACTCCAAGAGTTGTTTGAGTTACATATGCTAATTTATTTTTATCTTTAACTTTTAATTTTCTAACGTCCTCTTTTGTTGATACTAAATGAACACCTCCAGGAATTCTTCCTTGGGTACCTTCAACTTCTGGGTGTCCTTCGTGTCCAATTAAAATTACTTCATAACCTTTTTTTGCGTATTTTATTCCTTGGTTATGTACTTTTAAAACTAATGGGCACGTTGCATCTAAAATAGGAAGTTTTCTAGATTTTGAATCATCTTCTACTTTTCTTGAAACTCCATGAGCACTAAAGACTGTTACCGCTCCGTTTGGAATTTCTTTTATTTCCTCAACAAAAACCGCTCCTTTTTCTTTAAGATCTTCAACAACTCTTTTATTGTGAACAATTTCATGCCTTACATATACAGGAGGACCATAAATTTTTAGAGCTTCCTTTACTATATCAATAGCTCTATCAACTCCTGCGCAAAATCCCCTTGGTTGTGCTAAAATAATTTTCATTTTTTCTATTAATACTTTATCAGACTATTAATATTTTTTCAGACTAAATGTGTATTTCTACAATATCCGTTATCAATAAACCACTGTATAGCATCTTTTAATGCAATTTTAACTGATTTATATTTATAATTTAATTCTTTTTTAGCTTTTTCACTAGAAAAAAACATCTTTTTTTCAGCCATCCTAATCATATCAACAGTAAGCATTGGATTTTTGAGATTAAATAATCTTGCAAAAATTTCAAAAAAATAGCCTATCGGGTAAAGGGGTTTTTTAGGTAATTGTATTTTAGGTGGACTATGACCACACAAATTTGCAATCATTTCTAATATTTCTTTAAATGTCATATTTTCTCCACCTAAAATATATCTTTCTCCAAATTTACCTTTATTAAAAGCTTGCAAATGTCCTTTTGCTACATCTTCAACATGAACAATATTAAGCCCTGTATCAAGATAAGCAGGTATTTTTTTCATTGCTGCATCTAAAATCATTTTTCCGGTTGGTGTTGGTTTTATATCTCTAGGTCCAACAGGTGCAGCTGGATTTACTATAACAACTGGTAATTTTTTTGTTTTATATAATTCTTTTACTTTTTCTTCAGCAAGAAATTTTGACTTTTTATAATGTCCTATCATTTGACTAACGCTAACCGGAGTTTTTTCATTAGCTATATCTCCATTTATTGGTTTTCCTAGTACAGCAACACTGCTTGTATAAACAACTTTTTCAATTTCTGAATTTAACGCCTCCTCCATCAAATTTTCTGTACCAATTACATTATTTTGATAAATTTCTTCAGGCTTTGGGACCCAAAGTCTATAATCAGCTGCAACGTGAAATAAATATTTACAATCCTTTATACATCTTTTTAACGAATCTCTATCTTTTAAATCACCTTGTACAGTTTCTACATCTAAATTCTTTAAATTATCTAAAACACTTGATTGCCTGACCAACGCTTTTACCTTATGTCCTTTTTTTAAAAGTTCCCTTAAAACTGCTGCGCCAACAAATCCTGTTGCTCCTGTTATCAGTGTTTTCATTTTTTAAAAAAATATTTTTCTAGTGGTATTAAAATTGTCAAGTTTGCTAAAAAGATAGAAAATAAAGAAATAATTAATAATTTTCCCATGCTTGCAGTACCGACATGTGATGAAAGTGTCAAAACAAAAAAGGTGCCTAGTGTTGTCAATAAACTAAAAATAATTGCTCGAGGCGTTGTACTATTTGCAAAATAATCATCTAATGTTTTAAATTTCTCAGTTCTTAAAATAGTTTGAATGGATGTTGCTGCACCCAATCCAAACAATAGAGGCAACGCAATAATATTTGCAAAATTCAAATTAAGCCCCGATAAAGTCAAGAATGATAAGGAAAATAATAAAGCAGCAACTAAATTAATAAAAACTATAAAAACTTTCTTAAAATTTCTTAAAGCAAAAAATAAAAATAATGTTGTTAAACATATTGAGATTATCATAGCTTCTTTGAAAGATTGAATTATAGTTTTACCCGCTTCAAAAGTTGTAAAAGCACCTCCAGAAACATTTGGAGCAATTTTAAATACAGATTCAACAAATTCTTTTTTATTAGTTTGATCATTTAAATTTTTAAATGGAACAATTTCTAGCCTTATTTTTCCATTCTTACCTACATATCTAGATTTTAAACTATCTGAAATATTTTCTTCTGAAACTTTTTTTGCTTTTAAACTTTCATTAAATTTTTTTATATTTTCATTAAAAAAATAGAAAACATTACGCGAGTATCTTCCTCTCCTTTCTTTTAATTTATCGATATATGATGTATCAATCATAGATTTATATTTTTCATCAATCTTTTCTTCTATACTTTTTAATATTTCATCTATCAGTTTGTTTTCTTTCTTCAATTCTTTTAAGGTAAGTGATAATGGATAATCTCGGCGATCCCGTTGTTTAGGCTCATTTAAATTAATCTCAGGAAAAAAAATTTTGAATTGATTTAAGATTTCTAGCTTTGCATCTTGATTTTTGGGTATAAGATCTTTAAAAAAAGTTACTTCTTTTATTTCATCTGAATAAGAAAACTGTTTTTTTAGTTCATCAGC
>Ga0208113_1001402_pt1 | contig 11487 bp, 8 predicted proteins | sample Knorr_S7_td_NADW_FD_185598 | JGI IMG/M metagenome (GOLD analysis project Ga0208113, IMG submission 185598) | Marine microbial communities from Southern Atlantic Ocean transect - Knorr_S7_td_NADW_ad_2505m_LV_A (SPAdes) (version 2) | ecosystem: Environmental > Aquatic > Marine > Oceanic | place...
TAGGCAAAACAACTACCTATGTTTCTCATAGAAGTTGAATCTGATAGATCTCTCTGCCATCTAGATATAGTAATCTTTGAAGATAGATGATGGAAAACAGTATTGGCCAAACCTAAGTTACCTTCTGCATTTTCAAAATCAATAGGGTTTACTTTATGCGGCATAGTTGATGATCCAACCTCTCCTTTAGCCGTTTTCTGGGAAAAATAATTTAAAGAGATATAACCCCACATGTCCTTAGAGAAATCTAGAAGAACATTATTTAGACGCTCATGCGCATGAAATAACTTAGCCATACTGTCTTTGGGTTCTACTTGTGTTGTATAAGAAGACCAAAGGAGACCGACTTTTGTTATAAAAGTTTTTGAAACCTTCTCCCAATTCACTTTAGGATAAGCTATTAAATGAGCATTATAGTTTCCTACAGCACCATTCATTTTTCCTCTCAAATCAGTTTCCCTGATTACAATCGATATACGATCTATTCGAGAAGAAAAGTTAGCAAATTCTTTACCTACTGTAGTTGGTGTTGCCACTTGCCCATGTGTTCTTGATACCATAGGAATCTCTGCATATTGATGGGCTTTCTTTTTTAATAAGTTATTAAGCTTGCCGATGTTTTTAGAGACTAGTTGTTTAGAAGCATCTTTTACCATTAATGCGTAACAAATATTATTAATATCTTCTGAAGTACACCCAAAGTGTATGAATTCAACTAATTCTTTTAACTGCTTAGACTGCATAAATTGGTCACGTAAGTAATATTCAACTGCCTTAACATCATGGTTAGTCTTTTTTTCTATGTTTTTTACTTTTCTAGCTTCAGCCAGATTAAAGTTTTTTTCTATCTTGGAAAGAAAGGTTATTGATTGCTTTGTTAAATGAGGTAGTTCTTTGATATTTGGTTGGTTTGAGAGATGGATAAACCATTCAATTTCTACAAAAATTCGATATTTAATTAAAGCATATTCGCTAAAAATTTCTTGTAGTTCAGGTACAAGTTTAGAGTATCTACCATCAATAGGAGATATTGCAGATAGTTCTGTTAACTTCATAGTTTTTAGAGTAAAAAGTGAATTATAACTTATAGCTAACTATACTTGCCTTATCTCTAGGTAAGAAGCAAACTGGCATTCATGAGAAAATTAATTTTAGTCTTATCTTTATTCTATATTAGTTGCTTATACGCTTTATCATCAGCCACAGTAATTCATGCAGGGCTATTAATAAACGGAGAAAGTTCTTTCCCTTCTCCTGAAATGAGTATTGTTATAAAAGGTTCAAAGATTGAAGCAATTGAAACTGGATTTATTACTCCAGATTCGGAAGACGAATTTATAGATCTTAGTGGTTATACGGTATTACCTGGACTAATTGATATGCATGTACATTTAGGATCTGAGTATAGTAAAAACTCTTATCAAGAAAGAATAACCCTAAACGCTGGAGACTATGCAATAAGAGCGGTAGCAAATGCTCAAAAGACTTTAATGGCAGGATTTACTACTGTTAGGAATTTAGGTGGTAGTGATGGAGTCACAATTAGTTTAAGAAATGCTATCACCAAAGGAATAGTGACAGGACCAAGAATCTTCTCTTCCGGTACTACGATAGCTTCCTCTGGAGGGCATGGTGATTCTACTAACTCATTAAATAAGTCTTTAACTTCTGATCCTGGAGCGTCTAAAGGAATAATAAATAACTTAGATGACGCTTCAAAAGCTGTTAGATATAGGTATAAAGAAGGATCAGATTTAATCAAGATAACTGCTACTGGTGGGGTATTGAGTAATGCAAAAAATAGTCAAAATCCTCAGCTAACTGAACAAGAAATTGCTCAAATAGTTAATATAGCTGACGACTATGGATTTAAAGTTGCAGCTCATGCACATGGGGCTGAAGGCATAAAAAGAGCAGTTAGAGCAGGTGTACATTCTATAGAACATGGAACTTTAATGGATGCTGAAGGCATGAGGTTAATGAGAGAAAAAGGAACTTACTATGTCCCTACAATAATAGCTGGATTATGGGTAGCAGAAAAAGCTAAGGACCCAGATTTTTTTCCAGAGCTTGTAAGACCTAAGGCGGCTGAAATAGGACCACAAATAAAGGTTACTTTTGGAAAAGCTTATCAAGCCGGGGTAAAAATAGCTTTTGGTACAGACACTGGTGTTTCAGCTCATGGAAAAAATGCCTCAGAATTTAAACACATGGTGGAAGCTGGAATGCCGCCTATGAAGGCTATACAGTCTGCCACCGTAGAAGCCTCTAAATTATTAGGAGAATATATTAGCTTAGGGAGTTTGGTTGGAGGAAAATCTGCAGACATAATTGCAGTGAGTGGAAACCCGTTGGAAGACATTAGTATTTTAGAGGAAGTAGATTTTGTTATGAAAGCAGGAAAAGTTTATAAATCTCCTTAATAAATATTATTTATTTCTCCCCCACCAAGACAAACTTCTTCTTTGTATATCACCACTGACTGTCCTGGAGTAACAGCCCTTTGTAATTTATCGAACTTAATTATTAATTTTTTGTTAGTAATTTGAATTAAACAATCTTGATCTTCTTGTCTGTATCTAACTTTTGCTTTTCCATAAAATTCTTTTTCTTCTAGTGTGCTAACAAGGCTTAAATTTATCGTATCTAATTCTTTAGACAACAGAAGAGGGTGGTTGTTGCCTTGAACAGCAACTAAGGTATTGTCCTTTAGATTTTTTTTGGCCACATACCATGGAGAATCTTTAGAATCTTTTAAGCCTCCTATCCCTAGACCTTGTCTTTGTCCTAAGGTGTAAAAAGGAAGTCCTTTGTGTTCTCCTATTTGTCTACCATATTCATCTTCAATTTTTCCAGGATTATGAGATAGATAGTTGTTTAGAAATTCAGGGAATGGCCTTTCTCCAATAAAGCATATACCAGTACTATCCTTTTTTTCGCTGGTAATTAATCCCTCCCTTTTGGCTATTTCTCTTACTTTAGATTTATTTAAATCACCTAAAGGAAAAATAGATTTTGCAAGAGCTTCACCTCTGACTGAGTGAAGAAAATAACTTTGGTCCTTTGTCTTATCTTTGCCCTTTAGAAGAGATGTTTTTCCTTTAAGGGTCTTATTTCTTACATAATGTCCGGTTGCAATAAAATCATATCCAGAATTCATTGCGTGATTAAAAAAACTATCAAATTTAATCTCTCTATTACATAAAATATCTGGGTTGGGAGTCCTTCCAAGTTCTAATTCTTTAAGGAAATAACTAAATACTTTGTCTTTATACTCTTGAGAAAAATTCTCTTCTTCCAAGTCTATTTTTAGCTGATTTGCAACAAATACAGCGTCTAAGAAATCTTCTTTGATACTGCAGTAAGGAGATCCATCGTCATCTTCCCAGTTTCTCATAAAGAGTGCATCAACCTTGTAGCCTTCATTTTTTAAAATCAAAGCAGCTACAGAGGAATCTACACCTCCCGATAAGCCCAGTAACACTTTTCCTTTACTCATCATTCTTGGATTACATTAGATTTAGCTTTTATATGCTATATAATTCTGATCCCGCTCACTAAACTTATCGCTAAATATGGAATTTAAGCATATTAAAATACCAAAAGAAGGAGAAATAATTCATTTTGACTCCACGGGAAATCTGATTGTTCCAGATAATCCAGTTATTCCCTTTATCGAAGGAGATGGAATAGGTTCTGATATAACTCCTACAATGATTGACGTGGTAAATAACGCTGTTTTTAAGGCTTATGGAACAGACAAGAAAATATCTTGGATGGAGATCTACTGCGGAGAAAAATCTGTAGAAGTTTATGGTGAAGGTAATTGGCTTCCATCTGAAACTCTATTAGCTCTTGAAACTTATCTGGTTGGTATTAAAGGTCCTTTAACTACTCCAGTTGGAGGCGGAATCAGATCCCTAAACGTGTCTTTAAGGCAGGAACTAGATTTATATGTATGCCAAAGACCAATAAGATATTTTGAAGGTGTTCCTAGTCCAGTTGTTAGTCCTGAAAAAACTGACATGATTATATTTAGAGAAAACTCTGAAGATATTTACGCAGGAATTGAATGGGAAGCTAATTCTGATGAAGCCAAAAAACTTCTAAATTTTTTAACTAAGGAATTAGGTGTAACTAAAATTAGATTTCTAGAAAATTGCGGAATAGGTATTAAAACAGTTTCAAAAGAAGGAACTGATCGATTAGTGGATAAAGCAATACAGTATGCAATTACAAATGATAAAAGCTCAGTAACTTTAGTTCATAAAGGCAATATCATGAAATTTACTGAAGGCTCATTTAAAGATTGGGGCTATAAATTAGCAGCAGAAAAATATGAAGCAGAGGAATTAGATGGAGGTCCTTGGCATAAGATGAAAAATCCTCTCACCGGTAATGACATTATCATTAAAGATGTTATTGCAGATGCTTTCCTACAACAAATACTTACCAGACCTGAGGAGTATAGTGTTATTGCTACTCTCAATTTAAATGGTGATTACATTTCGGACGCTCTAGCAGCAGAAGTAGGCGGCATAGGGATTGCTCCTGGAGCCAATTTAGGCGATAAAGTCGCCTTGTTTGAAGCTACTCATGGAACGGCACCAAAGTATACTGGCTTAGACAAAGTGAACCCAGGCTCACTAATTCTTTCTGCTGAAATGATGCTTAGATATTTAGGTTGGGGTGATGCTGCTGATCTGATAATTAAAGGACTTTCTAAAACTATAAAAAATAAAACCGTAACCTATGACTTTGAACGTCTGATGAGTGGAGCTCGCTTAGTAAAATGTTCTGAGTTTGGAGAAGCAATTATTGATAACATGAACTAATGTTCATAGACAAGACTCGATCTAAAATAACTCTAGGACCTCAAGAAGATCAAGAAGATGAAGGAACTTCAGTTGCAGTAGCAACAGTTAAACCTAAATTAAAAAAACCTCCTCTTTATAGAGTAATTATCTTTAATGATGATTACACTCCTATGGAGTTTGTTGTTTATGTATTGCAAACTTTTTTTGGAATAGATAGAGACAAAGCCACACAAATTATGTTAGCAATACATACCCAAGGTAAGGGAGTTTGCGGTATATTTACGAAAGAGGTTGCTGAAACTAAAGCTGCTCGAGTTAATAATTTTGCAAGAACGAATGAGCATCCTCTAATAAGTGAAATAGAACCTGTAGATGAAGAGTAATGTTAGATAGTGAATTAGAAAAAAACCTTAACGACGCATTTAAATTAGCTCATAAAAAAAAGCATGAGTTTGTTACTGTGGAGCACCTTTTTTTATCTCTTTTAGACAACAACGAAGCATTAGAAGTTTTAAATTATTGTAGTGCAGATGTTGAAGCTCTTCAAAAAAACCTTGAGACTTATATAACTGAAACTACGCCAGTTATTTCTGAAGAAGATGACCTAGAGATCCAACCAACTTTAGGATTCCAAAGAGTTCTACAAAGAGCAGTTTTTCATGTTCAATCCTCAGGAAAGAAAGAGGTCAATGGAGCAAATCTTTTAGCAGCAATATTTAGTGAAAAAGAATCTCACAGTGTTTATTTGTTACAACAAGAAGGTATAACAAGGCTGGATGTAGTTTCGTTTATCAGCCATGGAAAGGATGATGAAGAATTCGAGGAAGAGTCTTTAACTGAAGATAAAAATAAAAAAGCTAGAGATAGCTCAGCACTTGAGGCATTTACATTGAACCTCAACCAAGAGGCTATCGAAGGAAAAATAGATCCTCTAGTTGGAAGAAAAGCAGAAGTTGAAAGAGTAATACAGATTTTAGCTAGAAGAAATAAAAATAACCCACTGTTGGTAGGAGAGTCAGGAGTTGGTAAAACTGCAATAGCTGAAGGCATAGCTAAACTAATAGTTGAGAATAAAGTTCCTGAATTAGTAAAAGATAGCACCATATATTCCTTAGATATGGGAGCACTACTGGCAGGTACCAAATACAGGGGAGATTTTGAAAAAAGACTAAAACTTGTCTTAAAGGAGTTAGAAGAGAAGGGTAACTCAATTTTATTTATTGATGAGATTCATACTGTAATTGGTGCTGGAGCAACTTCGGGAGGAGTGATGGATGCATCTAACCTTTTAAAACCAGCCTTATCAAAGAACACCCTGCGTTTCGTTGGTTCAACAACGTACAAAGAATTTAGAGGAATTTTTGAAAAGGATAGAGCTCTTTCAAGAAGATTCCAAAAAATTGAAGTACTAGAACCTACAGTAGATGAAACTATAAAAATTCTGAAAGGTTTAAAAAGCAGGTTCGAGAAACATCATAATATTAAATATACTGAAAATTCTTTGAAGGCTGCAGCCGAACTTTCTTCTCGTTATATAAATGATAGATACTTACCTGATAAAGCAATCGATGTAATTGATGAAGCAGGTGCTAAGCAACAACTCTTACCCAAATCTAAAAGAAAAAAGACAATATCGGAAATAGATGTTGAAAAAATAGTTGCTTCAATAGCCAGAGTGCCCGAGAAAACTGTCTCATCTTCTGACAAAGTTTCTTTAGAAAAATTAGAAGAAAATCTAAAAAGGGTGATATTCGGTCAAGACCAAGCTATTAGCAGTTTAGCTGCTTCTATAAAATTATCACGGGCTGGTCTAGGTCTAGTTGAAAAGCCAGTTGGTTCCTTCCTTTTTTCAGGCCCAACCGGAGTAGGTAAGACGGAAGTGTCTAAACAACTAGCATTAATTATGGGGATAGAGTTCATTAGGTTTGATATGTCTGAATATATGGAAAGGCATACAGTCTCTAGATTAATTGGAGCTCCTCCAGGATATGTTGGTTATGATCAAGGAGGTCTTTTAACTGAATCAGTAACAAAACACCCTCATTCAGTAATCTTACTTGATGAGATGGAAAAAGCGCACCCTGAGGTTTTTAATATACTTTTACAGGTTATGGATCATGGAACTCTGACTGATAACAATGGGCGTAAGGCAGATTTTAGAAATGTAGTTTTGGTTATGACTACCAATGCAGGTGCCCATGATATGAGTAGGGCCTCAATGGGATTTAATGCTCAAGATCATACTAGTGATGGAGTTGAAATTATTAAAAAAACCTTTTCACCAGAATTTAGAAATAGATTAGATGCGATGATCTCCTTTAATCCTTTAAGTATTGAAGTTATTAAAACGGTAGTGGATAAATTTCTTGTAGAACTTCAGGCTCAATTAGATGAGAAGAAAGTTCAATTAGAAGTATCTGAAAAAGCGCGTGACTGGATAGCAGATAAAGGGTATGACAAAACTATGGGGGCAAGACCTATGCAACGACTAATTCAAGAAAATATTAAAAAGCCTCTAGCCGAAGAAATACTTTTTGGTCAATTCTCTTCAAAAGGAGGGGTGGTTTATGTTGACCAGGAAGAAGATGGGTTGTCGTTAAAATTTAAAGAATTAATTAAAGATAAAGATAAGGTATTTTAGTTCTATCTTTCTCTAAAAATAATCCTTCCTTTAGACAGATCATACGGTGTAATTTCTACTTTAACCTTGTCACCAGTAAGAATTCTTATGTAATGTTTTCTCATGCGACCAGATATATGAGCAGTTACAACATGTTCGTTTTCCAATTTAACCCTAAAAGTAGTGTTAGGTAGAGTTTCAATTACCTCTCCATCCATTTCTATTAGGTCTTCTTTTGCCATATATAATAGATTATGCCTTAGTAGATATTATTAATTAAAAATTTAATATGAAAGAAAAAAAATTTAAATTCTGGAAACTTATGCTGGTGCTCTTCTTAGTTATAGCTTTTATCGCTCTTTCAAGCTTTTTAGTGGACAGAATCATATCACGCTAGGTAGCAATAACCTTTTTCTTAATTAATTCTTCTATTTCTGATTCTGAGTAATTACACCATTCAATAAGAGTCTCTTTTGTATGCTGTCCTAGATGTGGAGGAGGGGAGAAAGAATCTTCATCTGTGTAAGAGAGCTTAATGGGATTACCTGGCATTTTTACTTTGCCCCCGTCAGGGTGTTCAACCTCAACTACCATATTCCTGTGAATTACTTGTTCATCTGATAACGCCTGACTAAAGCTATTAATAGGCGCACAAGGAACTTTTACGGAGTTTAGAGCATTAATCCAGTGTTCCGAAGTTTCAGTAGAAAGCTTCTTATTTAATTCTGATTCAATAAATTTCTGATTTTGAAGTCTGCCTGTTGAGCTTTTGAACTCTTCTTTCCTTAAATTATCTATATCAACGATATTTAATAGTTCTTGCCAAAAAGCATCAGTTATTACTGCAATTACAACAAAGCCATTTTGTGTCGTAAAACTGTTATAAGGAACGTGCACAAAATGGGCATTGCCTATGGGTTCAGGATTTACACCTGATAATGTTTGCATGGTTGCCATATAAGTTAGAAGAGATATTTGTACATCTAGTAAAGATAGATCTAGATGTTGACCTTTACCTGTTTTTTCGCGTGAAAGCAGGGCAGAAAGCATCCCAATTACACTAAACAAACCTGATCCAAGATCTCCTATAGGAATACCTGCTCTAGTTGGTGTAGATGCGTCTGCACCAGTTATAGACATTCCTCCGCTATAAGCCTGTACTATTTGGTCGTAAGCCGGTCTAGAAGAATGTTTGCCTGTTTCTCCAAAACCTGTAATTGAACAAGTGATAATCTTAGAATTTATCTTACTTAAATGGTCATAATCAATTTTTAACTTTTTTACTACTCCAGCACTAAAATTGTTTAAAACTACATCAGTAGACTTAACTAAATCATAAAAAACATCAAGTCCTTGTGCATCCTTAAGGTCAAGAGACACGCTTTTTTTATTTCTATTTAAAGTTAAGAAATAAGCACCAAATCCTTTAAAAGAGTTATTGGGATCATCAGATAAAAGGCCTCGTGTCATTTCACCAGTACCTAAAGGTTCTACTTTAACTACATCAGCACCTAAATCAGCTAGAACCATTCCTGCATAAGGACCAGCTAACATATGAGTGAGATCTAATACCTTAATTCCCTCTAGAGGCTTCATAGGACGCGCATTGTACTATACGTGTATATAAACATTACTTAAAAGGGCAGTGAGTAAAAGTAGAGATAAACTACTTTATATAACTAATTTAACATAATATATATTATACGAACATCTATATACCAGATGTAGTATTAGTATCATCAAATTTGGTGAATATATAGTATGTTTTAACATTATCTAGTAACCCTCCTTCTTAAGTTATATAGTCTTGTTGCTATGAATTATGGGTTATTGATGTAATATTTATGTAGACATCAACAAAGAAAGGATAAGTAATATGAACATATTTAAAGTAATAATTGTTTTAGCAACATCAATGATCATCTCCTTCTCTGCTTTCTCTGCAGAAAATGACATAACTGTCGTTGGAGGTGTAGAAATGGCTGAAGTCCAAAATAGCACTGCATTTAATCATGTTAAGAAAAAGCTCGGAAAATGGGAAGGTAAACTGACTCAAGGTCTAACTGGTGCCGTTTATGATGCTTCTTATGAATTTGAATTAACTTCTGGTGGGAACACAATAACTGAAACTGTAATTGAAGATGGTGTTCAAATGCTAACTACCTACAGCGATAATGATGGTGAACTAGTCATCAAACATTACTGTGTACTAGGTACAGAACCAATATTTAAGGTTGATACACTTTCTAAAAAGGCTATTGCTATAAAATTAGATAAATCTAAATCTAATCTTCATGCTGAACATGAAAATTTTGTCACTGACATGAAATGGACAATGAATTCCAAAGATTCAATGACTTTTGAAGCTACAGTGATGTTTAATGGTGAACTGACTAAAAACAAAGCTAAACTAAAAAGGGTTTATTGATTTATTTAAATAAAAAAAGGGCCTTAAGGCCCTTTTTCATTTAAGAATAATCAAGATAACTGTTCAGGCTTTTTTACTACTTTATAACCTTCATCTATCTGTTTTATTTCTTTCCTTAGAAGTATTAAAGCTATTAGATTAGGAATAGTAGCTATGGGACCAATAACAGTAGCTATGTCCCAAATTATTTTTGTATCTACTACTGAAGCTATAAAAAAGGCACCAACGTAGACAATCCTATAATAAAGTATCCAACCTTCACCAAACAAGTGTGCCGTAGCTCTATCGCCATAATAAGACCAAGCTATGACTGTTGAAAAAGCAAATAACAACAGGCCAAAAGCAACAATGTACTGACCAAACTCACCAAAAATACTTTTAGTAAAGGCTTTACCCGTTAAATCTGCAGATCTTAATAATGACTTTCCTTCAACAATAAAGTCTCCTGGGTTTGTAATTTTTCCTTCTTCTACTGTTATAACGCCCGAGTACCTCTGATTAGTTTCTTTATCAGTGTAAGTTGTTTCTTCTGCAAATGAACGATTATGCATTAATGTGACACCTGAAGAAGTTAGAACTCCCTCAGTTATAGTAAGTTCTCCAGTGAACTCTATATTTTCATTTCTTTCGTAATAATAATTTCTTAAAGTAACCAAATCTTCAGTTGGCGATGCAGTAGATGTAGCTTCGCTAGTTCCTCCCGTTAATTCTTCATTTGGATAAAAATATCCTGTTGGATCTGCAATAACCAAGGTAGTTCCATTGATACTAGTGAGTGTGCCAGTAGCTCCAGAAGTGCTTCCAGTAACAGTTTCCGTTGCTGCATATGTTCCTTCTACATTTTCTAATGTTAATGTCATTGAGGATGGAACATTTAGATAATCCATGGCACTTGCTTCAAATTCATTTTCAAATTTCTCATTCCATACTCCAGAAGCCAATATGACAAGACCAGTCATTGAGCAAATTACAATGGTGTCAATAAAAGGCTCAAGAATTGAAACCATGCCCTCTTCTATGGGGTTCTCAGTTTTAGAAGTTGCATGAGCGATAGGAGCTGAGCCTTGGCCCGCTTCATTTGAATATAGTCCTCTATTTACCCCTCTAGTTAGGGCAACAGACACACTAGCTCCTAAAAACCCCCCTACTGCCGCTGCTGGAGAAAATATATGAACGAATATTAATTTTAAGGAAGGAATAATATTTTCGTAATTACCTATTATCACAGCTAGTGCCCCTAGGATGTACCAAAAGGCCATAAAAGGGACTAATTTAGAAGCAATCTGTGCAATTCTCTTAATACCTCCTATTATTACCATCCACAGTAAAACTGCTAAAACTACCCCTGTTAACCACTTAGGTATGTCAAAAGTATCGTTCATTACCAGAGCAATATTATTAATTTGAGGCATATTTCCAGTACCTATGCACATCATTAAAAGACATACTGAAAAAACAACTGCTAGCCACTTCATGTTTAAACCATTTTCTATATAGAACATAGGCCCCCCAGCAATAGAGCCATCAGGAAGCTTTATTCTATACTTGTGGGCCAAAGTAACTTCTACAAACTTAGTGGTCATACCAAGAAAAGCTGTTATCCACATCCAAAAAATTGCAGC
>Ga0208113_1001404_pt1 | contig 11479 bp, 4 predicted proteins | sample Knorr_S7_td_NADW_FD_185598 | JGI IMG/M metagenome (GOLD analysis project Ga0208113, IMG submission 185598) | Marine microbial communities from Southern Atlantic Ocean transect - Knorr_S7_td_NADW_ad_2505m_LV_A (SPAdes) (version 2) | ecosystem: Environmental > Aquatic > Marine > Oceanic | place...
GTATTCGAGATTCAGGAAACTACAACGGATTACGATTTCGATGATGGTGATGGTGGCGGTTTCACTTCAATGTCAATTCAAGGAACGGACAGCTGGACCACCAATGCTAACGATGGAGCGGGCAACTACAACTACGGTGACGATGGTGCCCCTGACGACGGTGCATGGTCTTCAGGCCGCAAGTCGCTAGCTATGGGAGGGATGTTCTCTGACGCTGAGAAGATCCACTACGATGGAACGGACATTCTGATTGCTAACAAAGGCGCGAACGAGGTTATAAAAATATCAACAAGTACGCACGCTAAAACCACAGTTTTGGGTCCAGACACCACATACCTCAGGAATGTTCTGGATGTTACAGAGGATGGAAGCCATTACTACACTTTGTCAAGATTGGCCAATCTGAACTCATACACCACCTACATCTGTAAGTGGTCTATGGCTGATGGTAGCAGGACGGCCTGTAACTATTCCAGTGTTCAATATGGAATTGCCATAGCAGAGTATGATGGCGAGATTTTCGCACTGCAGGGAGGCTGGACCACTTCCGCATCCCGAAAGGTAGTGATTCTGTCCGCAAGTAATCTTGCGAACACTGGAAAGACAGTTCCCTATTACAATGGCATATCGGCCTATTCCTATGCATCCAACATGGATGTAGACCAAGCGACCGGTGATGTCTACATAGTGTACCGCGATTTCAATGGCATTGTAAGAGGATATGATAGATCTGCCAGCGGTACTTACTGTGCCGCGTCATCCTGTTACACTCAGGTCTATACCTATGCCAGATACTCGTCATCGGTTACCGTGTATGATGGATGGGTCTACACTAATGGATACTACTACTCATCCTATTATGGTGGTATGAAGAAATACCCAACTGGTGGCGGTTCAGTTACCACATTGTGGTCTCAATTCAGTACGGCCGGTTACCGGGGTTCGATGGCTGTGACCAGTGATGGTGACATCTGGGTCAACAGTAACTATGCATACAGGTACTACAATTTCCAAAATTGGGATGACTCCCTCTGGGTGCATGAAGGCGGAAATTCTGGAACGCCCGATGTAACACTTGGGCCAATGCCAGCTATGCTGACCGCATTGAGCACACCATCGTACGACCTGTCGTCCGCAATAGGTGCGACCATTGAGTTCAAGGTATCATATCAGTTCTACTACAGGTATGAGGGCGCATATATGGAAGCCTCGACCGATGGTGGTACTTCTTGGAGTCACATTGGCAATGATCAGTTCACGACTGGCAAGTACTACGGTACGGTCTTTGTCTGGTACAACACTCCAATATCAACCTCGATAGATACATGGACTTACTACAACACTAATGGATTGTACACGTACATGACTCACACGGCACCATGGAAGACCATGAAGGTGAATCTGGATGACTACACTGGATATTCAGATGTAAAATTCCGTTGGGTCGTGGGTTTCAACACGTACAATTTAGTTTACTATAATTCCTACTTCAGGTTGGATGACGTTGCCGTCACTATGAAGGAAGTAGGTACGACGTATGCCTCAGAGACTCAGACTATAGATTCCTTGGGTTTCAAGGAAACAGGTTTGGTAAGTTTCTTTGAGACCAACAAGTTCAGACCTTCTCTTGAAGGCCTGACAGTTGGCGATAAGCTCGGAGTCATGATTAGCGTAGCCGATAATGGAGGCGACCAGGATATGTCCAACAATCGCATAGTCGCTTTCCGTGAGGTCAAATTCGTGATTTTCGCAGATAACTTCGATGACGGGGACATGAGCACTTCTGCTGGAGACTGGACAACTGGAACGGTAAAGAGCGGTTCAACCGACTGGGATGTTAGAAACAAGGATTCGACCAGTGGATCATATTCGATGGACAGTGGTTATAGAAGGGATAATACTCTGCCAGGAGATCCTTATGTCTCTACACCTGACCTGGATCTTAAACTTCCAGTCGAAGCTGAATTGCAGATGATGCTATCATTCTATTCGTATTACCTGTATGATGGTTATCAGATGCAGATCTCAGAAGACAGTGGTTCATCATGGAGTATGATAACACCCACAAGCACATGTGGAGATGGTGGTGGATATCCAAATATTATCTACAACTATGCTTACTATCAAAATCCATTGATGGGTCAGCCCGGATATACCTACTATGGAACTGACAACACTCTCTTTACTTATACACCCAGCCCTCAGGCCTGGTGTAAGGCTACTTTTGACCTAAACCCATACACAGGTCAGTCTGACATCAGATTCCGTGTAGTGGCTGGATGGTCGACTATTCCAACGAGTTTATCAGCCTACGATTCATTCTTCCGTTTCGATGACCTAGCTGTCACGGGACTGGTGTACAATGATAATGTAGGGGTCACCAGTCTGGACTTACCAGACCCGATACCTATCAACGCAGTAGTACCAGTTGGTACCACTGTCATCAATGCAGGTATCAACGCTCAGGCAGCCAATGCAGCTAAGCTAAGGTTGCAGATCGGTCCTCTGGGAATCCAGACACTTGATGCAAGCGACGACCTGGAAGGCTATTCCAATCAGGCAGCTGCTGTGTTAGCCGGTTGGTCCGTAGATACAGCATGTAATGATGACTGGTCTTACTGTGGTAACTGGGGAGCATACGGTGGAGACCCAGGATTTGTTTTCAACACTAACGATGGCGATGATGATGAGACCAATTCATGGGGTCCAGACGGCGGTGAATTCCAGATGTATTATGGTGGAGGACATACTGCGGTTCAAACAGGAGCACTTGACTTCTCTAGCGCTCCGGGTGATATGGTCTTCTTGTTGAAGCACAGGTATAACTTTGACTACTATGGCGGTTATCCGTCCTACAATGGTGCTCAGGTCCGAATTTCCACAGATGAGGGAATGACTTGGGAGCTCTTTACACCTGTTAGTGGATATACTGGAACCATGTACAACTATCAAGGCTATGGTAATCCATTGTATAATCAGAAAGGTTTCGTACACTGTGGCTCTTGTCCTGGTGACAAGGCTGCTATGAATGACCAAGACGAGTACATAACCTCTGAATTTGATATGTCGGACTATGTCGGTATGACAGATGTTCGTCTTCAGTTCATTGTAGGCATGTACAATTATCAATGGCCAGGTGATGGTGAACATTGGTACATAGATTCGCTGAGCTTTACTGGAACTGGAATGGAATCCGTGGCCTTTGAGGCACTGGTTGGAATTACAGGATCAGGCCTCGGCGGTGTCTTTGAGAGCGGTGAAGCTGTAGAGAAGGTATGGGATTACCACTTCCAGGTTCCAGGTGCATACAAGATCATATTCGATACTTGGATAGGCACTACACCATCTGATGGAGACGACTTCCTAGGTGACAACCAGGTTACTGCAGCCAGAGAGACCATGTTCACGGTTGCAGGTACCACTGCAGATGGGTCGGCACTGAGCAAGAATAACGACGACTTGGGTCAGAAGTTCTATGACGATGACTGGATGTCAATCAAAGAAGGTGGCCCCAAGGACGGTTATCAATGGCAACCTTCTGCAAGCAGTGCTAGCGAAATGAGCCATTCACCAGTATGGTGGGCCGGTAACGACGCATACGGCGCTCCTTACGATGGGGATGACACAAGTCTGACCTCACCGGTCATCGACCTTTCAAAGGCAACTTCAGCCAAGTTAGTATTTAATCACAGATTCGCGTTCTATGGTGTTGAATACCCAACCTATTATTACTACTATGATGGCGGTCGGGTCGAAATCAGTACTGATGGCGGTGACTCTTGGGCTGGTTTGCCCGTTACATCTGGAGAGATGTACAGAGGGGATATCTACAACTACGCATACTACGGTAACCCATTGTCCGGACTGATAGGTTTCGCTATGTCGTCTTCCGGTGGGGCTAATTTCGTGGAATCACAATGCAGACTGGATGACTATGTTGGAGCTGGTTTTGACAATTTGCAAATCAGGTTCCACTTTGGTGGCGCTTTCCCTAACTGGGGAAGTAGCTGGGAAATTGACGACGTAGGCATCTACGCCCTTGGTTTCGATCTTGCTCAGACATCCGCCTCAACTCCATACACTTTGGAGATTGGAGCGTCAGCACCGATCACCACTTCTTTCATAAATCAAGGAGTGGGTAGTCTCGGTGCCGGTGGTGCTGTAGAATCAGCCAGCGCAAAGGCTTATGTCAATGACATGAGCGGCAATGAGCTGTGGTCTGCTTCCAGTGCACTTGGAGATCTGAACATGGCTTACTACGATGAGATGGGTAATACATTCCCAGGTCAATCCACAGGAGAGATAGCGTTCACATTCCCAGGAATGGATACAGCGGGCATGTACACAGTAGGTGTTAAGATCGCTGATTCCACAGGAGCAACTCTGGCTGACCTGTTCAGTTCGAACAATGATGCCAGTCACATGCTGCTTGTAGGTATGAGTGCAGATCTGGGTTCGCCAACGTTAACTGGTGGCGAGAACTGGGCTGCGGTCGAAGGTGAACCTTCAGATGTAGGTGATGGAGCCATGGGAGTTGATTGGGACGAGACTGGTGTTGCAACTGATACACTATCAGTGAGCATCGTTGGTCAGGCCGGAGGATATAGTCCTTCAGCCCCTGAGGCCCAGATTGGAACAACAGTAACTTGGACCAATGCTGACACTATGACCCACACAGTCACAGATGAGAATGCACAGTTCGACTCGTTCGACATTGCAGCCGGTGAGAGCTGGTCATTGACCTTCACTGAGATTGGAGTCTTCAATTACTATTGTAAGTACCATCCAATGATGGAAGGTTCAATCACCATAGTATCCGATGCCTCAGCTGATGAACAGGCCCGAACGAACTATCTCCAGGTCTGGACTGCAGAGTCATATCTGGTGTTCTGGGCTAACTTCGACATGTCGGATGACAGTTCGATATCTGTGATTGCACAGAAGAAGGGTTCCTCATTGAACGATGCTGATAGTATCGGTCTCTGGGCAGCTAATGGATTCACTATAATGGATGGTTCGGATCACAGTGAAGTCGGAGACTCACTGACCCGCTCATCTGGTTGGAATCCATACTACATCTATCTGGACTCGAGCAGATTGGGATACAATGGTCTTGACTATGACCCATCTGACGACAATGCATACGCATTCGTGTTCCGGGCCAGAGGTCTTGATGGATCAGCCGAGATCGGTGGAGTTCAACTCATCCGAACTTTGGATACAGGTTTCTTCCTGACCAAGGATGACTCCGGCCAGCTGACCTATGAAATATTCCCAAGCTTGGCGGTCGAGATCGAATACTTTGCCAAGAACATAGGTACCGAGGACAACACTTTCCGTATGACTCCTGAACTGGATGCTCAAGGAAGTGTCTACGATGGAGCTGCATTCGACATATCGATCAACGTCAGGATGAACGGTAATGCCTTCGATACAATAACCACGTTCTCGAACGAGGATGGTACCTGGACCCATGAATTTGACATGGCACCAGATGACGAGGCAATGATCACGGTCCGCTTCGGTGCACCAGACTACTGCGCTACCAATGACGGGACCTGTGAATACGGTGAACCAGCAGGTAACCGCAAGTTCGATGTTGTGCTCAATGTGCACGATGTAGGAAGTGGTGAGGACATGAGGGAGCCAGTAACGGCTACCTTGTTCATCAAGCCATCACAGTTTGCGCTTGGTGAGATGTCATTCAACCGCGTAGGTGTAATCGAAGGAGAGACACTGGACATAACGGTCAAGGCATGGAACGAAGGTAACTACGCATCCGATGTATTGGTTGTCTTCTATGTCATGGACTCCAGTGGTGATGCATACTCTACTCCAGAAGGAGTAAAGCGTATGACCCGTGTCGCTTCGACTACTGTTGATTTGATGGCACCAAAACCAGTGCTTGAGGATCAGGGCATCTACATGACCTGGTACTATGCAACTGGAACATGGGATGAGGCATTCATACCTGGCGAAACAGTTAAGGATTTCGATACTGTCAGCATTTATGCAATGATCAATCCAGAGCCAGAGCAACAGGATCTTGATGCAGGCCACAAGTCACAGGACGAGTACCTGAACCAGAGGGACGACAACGATGCAAACGGTGAGATAGCTATAGTCAAGAACAAGGCATCTATTCCATCTTTCGCAGTTGGAATCCTTGGAATGTCTATAGCTGCCTTAGTTGCAGCCGTTGGCGCTTCCCTACGCAGGGAAGAAGAGTAAGACGGTTCTACGTCGAAAGGAAAAGGAGAGGGCCTCACGGCCTTCTCCAGTCCGTTCAGAAGACCGAGCGTCAGCTTTAATGCGGTAAAGGTCCAGTCAGTACTGTGTTTGTGGGAACTCTGATTCTGGTTGTGGTAGGGCTTCTCGTAGCCTACTATTGCATCCGCAATGAGTTCATGGTATCACAATCGCTGGTGTTCATCAATTTCGCGATATTTGCAGTATGGGCGATCATGTATCGATTTTCCCCACAATCAGGCATTGAAGCACTTGTTGAACTGGGATTCAGATCGATGTATCTCGAGTCTCCTGAATTCGGGCTGTTAACTCTGATCAGTGCCATGTTCATGCATGGAGGGCCGATGCACCTGTTGATGAATATGCTGATTCTGATTCTGATGGGAGTACCTTTCGAAGACCGAATAGGTTCCCGGGCCTTTCTCAGGATATACTTTATCAGCGGGATCATAGGTTCCTTGGTAACGGGATCAATATCGGTTTTGAATGAAACAGGCCTTGAAACCATCAATATCGGTGCCTCAGGGGCTGTTTTCGGCATCATGGGTGGTTTTGCCTTGCTCTACCCCCGTGATGAGATTCCGATGCTCCTGGGCCCGATATTCATGCATCGGGTACCGGTATTGCTTGCGACACTGGTGTTCATTGGAATGGAGACCCTTTATGTTGGATTAGGTACAGAGGATGGTATAGGTCATGGAACTCATATGGCTTCCTTCATTGCAGGTGTCTTTCTGGCACCTTATTTCACCTCAAAGAAAGAAGTTGAGACCAACCCGGAGATTGGTCTGGAGAGGTTGGTTAAATTGTCCGGGATAACTAAAAAAGGAAACTATGAATTGCAGATGATCAAGGATTCAGATGAGCCGGAATTGATTGATGCCTGGTTGGATAAGTTCTGGGAGCTTCAGGAATGCCCGGATTGTGGAGAGCCAGTAAACATGCAGGGTGTATGTTCTGATTGTGGTAAGGATCTTTTCTCTTAGGGATATACATACAGAGTATCATAGAACAAATACATGAATATTGTTGCTACAACACAGGTTATGAGCATTACAGGCAGTCCAACTCTTATCCATTCTTTGGTAGTAATTTTATGACCGCTTCTTTCACTTATTGAAACAGTCATTACATTAGCGCTTGATCCAATAGGCGTTGCGTTTCCACCAAAACCACAACCCATTGCCAAGGCCCAGTACAATGGTACTACATTCACTGCAGCCATTCCAGTCTCTGGATCAATACTCATTTCTCCCAAATTGTGAATAATAGGAAGCATTGCTGCGCAGAAAGGGATATTGTCTACTATAGCTGATGCCACTGCAGCGACCCATATCATAGCTATAGCTAATACAACCGCTTCACTCGAAATCGATCCATCTGGGCCAAACTTAGCAAAAATCCATTTGGCAATATTTTCTAGATGCCCCATATGTTCAAGCGCTCCCACCATTGTGAATAAACCTGCGAAGAATAGCAATGCAGTCCATTCAACTTTTTCAACAACATGATGAACATCTGGTAAACTCAACATCATAGCAATTCCAGCCCCACCTAGTGCAATTGCTGAAATTTCTATGTGTATACCACGAGGACTAAGCACTAGTTCATGTAGAGAAAATAGTATGATTGTGCCGGCTAAGGTCAATAAAGTTTTATTCATCATACCATTATCTTTTATGGCAGCCCATTCGTCTTCATTCAGAACTTCTTTCACGTTTTCAGGCTTTGTTTCTCTCCAATCTTTATAGTAATACCTCATATATCCTAGTGTTATAACCCATGCGAAAAATGTCAAAGGTGTCAGGTGCTCGATGAAACTATTGAATGTGAACGCAGTACCTGCGTCGGCAGTAAATGATGCAATCATAACATTAGGTGGATCTCCAACTAGTGTGGCAACACCTCCTGTATCAGATAGAATAGCTTCAGCAATCAATGGTGGAATTGCACTAATTTTTATTTTGTCACATATTTTAATAGTAATAGGTGCAATCAGAATTATAGCTGTTACATTATCAATGACTATTGAAATTAAGGTTGTAAAAGTACCTAAGTAAACTACAAGCATCCAAGGATCTCCTTTGGATAATTTTGTAGCTTTTATAGCAACAAATTCAAAAAAGCCACATATTTCTAGCATGGCTGCAAAAATCATCATTCCCATTAGCAAACCTATTACATTGAAGTCAATAGCTGTGAATAGATTATTTTCACATTCGTGCTTTATTGCATAATAAGGGCCTTCTATTTCTTTATTTTCTTTAAATCCGAATAGATGCCCACTGCACCAACTTAGTGATCCATAACTATATCCAACAATAAGCATTGTCAGAGCTCCGCCCCAAGCAGCTAAAGTACGGTGGACATATTCGCCTAATATAAGTACGAAAGCGATTACAAAAATAACCAAAATCAGTAGGGCGTCAATGCTCATAGTTATCTTTTATTCTAAGCACTCGATAAAAGCTTAAGCTAGCCTATCCCACACAGGTCTCGTCCATGCACTCCTTAGTTCGTCAATTTCGAATTCGGCTATTACATCATTATCTTTGCTGAAAGCGATATTCTTTCCAACTTCCCCAATTCTGGTTGCATAATCGAATCTTCTTGCAAAACCCTTCTCCTTACCGTTTGCAACCTGCACGATCCATCTTCCATTTGATTCACTGAAAAGCTCTACATCGGCTCTCATATCTTCACCAAGTCCGATGTTGGCACCTACGCCACTCATACACATTTCTATTACTGCTACAGCAATTCCTCCAGTGGAGATGTCATGGCAAGCCACAACCTCCCCTTGCTCTATCGCCTGAATCAATTGTTCCATCCGTGGGACGAACGAATCAAAATCTGTTTTTGGTATATTGGGACAGTCCTTCCCAATACTTCGGTAATACAAACTTGCCCCCATCTCCTCCTTGGTTTTCCCAATTAACCAGATAGAACCGTCTTTTTTCATGTCGCTTGTAGTACAGGTCCGAATATCCTCTACCAGCCCAACTCCCATCAATACTGGTGTTGGAGGTATTGCCCCGTCTGCAGTTTCGTTGTACAGGCTAACATTTCCAGACACATAAGGCACATCAACAGCCATCGCCGCATCCCTTAGTGCTTCACAACTCGCTTTGAATTGACCCATGATGTCAGGCTTACGTGGATTACCAAAACATAGACAATCTGCTAGAGAATCGATTCTAGCCCCTACTGCGGCCAGATTTCTACAGACCTCTTCTACAGCACTCATGGTTCCATGGTATGGATTCGCCTCCGTCAGATATGGATTCACGTCTGCAGTCAGAGCCAATCCTTTCCAGGAGTCATCTACAGGCTTCAAAACCGATGAATCTCCCGGTACATCCTTTCCAATTGGCCCCTGTATTGGTTTCAGGGCGGTTTTTCCCCTTACTTCATGATCGTACTGCCGGATTACCCAATCCTTGGATGCTACCTCTGGCTGGCTAACCAGATCCAGAATTGTCTTTCCTAAATCGGCAGGATATTCTGGTAATGGTGCAGCAGGTCCGGTATCGTAATCTGGTAAGTTGTATGGCCTATTGTAAACAGGTCCTCCTGTCGTGAATTCCAAATCCAGATTCAATATTTCCACTCCATTGAATCTAACAATATTTCTTTTTTCAGTTATGACCTCGCCTATTGCTACAGCCTCTACATCCCAAGCTTCACATCTTGCCAGAACTCGGTCCACGTCTTCAGGCTTTACAGTGAACATCATCCTTTCCTGTGATTCAGACACCCAGATCTCCCAAGGAGCCATATTCTTGACCTTCAGTGGAACTTTCTCCAGGTTCACCCTCGCCCCAAAACCACCATCCAATGCCAATTCACCAACAACACAAGACAGCCCTCCTCCTCCCAGGTCCTTCATTCCGGTCAAGAGTTTCATTTCGTTCAATTCTAAACACAGATGCATCAATGGTTCCTTGGTGATGGGATCTCCTAGTTGTACAGCTCCGATGTCATCGACGGACCCGGTATCCAGGTCACGGGATGCAAATGTTACACCATGGATTCCGTCACGGCCCGTTCGACCTCCAGCTAGAATATAGACATCTCCTACAGCACCGGCACGACTGTGGATTATCATCTCCTTACGTACCATCCCTACACAACCTACGATCACGAGAGGATTGTCAGTGTATTGAGGATGAAAAGAAACTTGTCCGGCAATGGTCGGTATTCCTACACGATTGCCATAGTCACGAATTCCAGCAACAACCCCTCCCATCAAGTATCTAGGATGCTTAACGCCATCAGCTAATTTTTCCCTGGGCAAATCCAAATCGCCAAAAAATAGGGAATCCACTAGAGCAACAGGTTGGGCTCCCATGCACACCACGTCCCTTAGTATGCCCCCGATACCAGTCGCAGATCCGCCATAGGGGTCCAGCGCTGAAGGATGATTGTGGGATTCGAGTCCTACCACATAGTAATGCTCACTATTGAATTCCATGATTCCTGCATCTTCTCGAGCGATTACCTTCTTGCTGGATTCGAATCCGAAAACCGTCTCCTTCAATATGGACTTCGAAGATTTGTAACAACAATGTTCTGACCATGCCTGATCTATGGCCTGAAGTTCAACGTCCGTGGGTTTCCGGTTTTCCTCCAAAAAGTGTTTTCTCACCTTTTCAATCTCGTCAGGCAATAACCCCAGGCCTAGATTTTCTACAACCTTGGTCAGATCACCTTCCAAATCGACATGGTATACTTTTTCAGTTCCAGTTACAGGTTCCAGCATCAGTCTGTCACCGATATCGAGTATTCATGCACTACGGGGTTTGCCAATAACCGTTGACACATCTTTTCAGCCTGAGCCAGGGCCTCTTCTGAATTACCATCGACTATCACACGATAACATCTGGCGGATTTCACGGCATCTATATTCTCGAATCCTAGAAGTCTCAGGGCCTTTTGGACATTAGCACCTTCAGGGTCTGCCATTCCAGATTTTAGACCGACTCTGATTTCTATTTCCGTAGCCATAAAACTCAATCTTTACAGATTAAGGGCAGGATAAAAATTGAACGGTCATTCTTTCTCATAAATCGGTCTTTCGTTGACTCTATCATAAGGAATTATATTCTGCCATTCCGAAGCATCAGATCTGGCAACAAGGGCATGCACTTCCTCTTTGTCACTGACATTGAAAACCTCATGGGGCAATCCAGGTTCAATGTAAAACATATCTCCTGCTTGATGTACGACT